>ERZ808054.1021-NODE-1021-length-18913-cov-4.451264_pt1 | contig 18913 bp, 18 predicted proteins | sample MGYA00380201_ERZ808054 | MGnify/ENA primary metagenome ERZ808054 (study PRJEB31490, sample SAMN06133419) | mouse gut metagenome | isolation source: Z5_2 | host: mice | place: China: Chengdu | collected 2015-05 ... | reverse complement strand
GCACGCTGACAGCCATCAGAGCGGCAGCGCATCTTTTTAGAAAATTGATCTTCATAATGGAATCCTCCTTGTGAATGTATGGGTGTTTTTTGATTGCTTCTTTCATTATAGTCTCTTTGTAGACCGTTTTCAATATCTGAAAAGATATACTTTTTGATTACAATTTGGTTACGCCATACAACTGCTGTTTGTGGCATAATGAGAGCATGAGGAGGTATATGGCGATGGATATCAAAATTCTGGTGATCGAGGACGAGGAGGCGATCAATAACGTACTCTGCATGAGCCTGCAGGCAGCAGGGTATAAAGTGGATTCCTTTTTTGACGGGGATGCGGCGAGTGCGTCACTGGCAGAACGGCATGACTATGGCTGTGCCGTGGTCGATATCATGCTGCCTGGAAAAGATGGTTTCGCGCTGCTCACAGAGCTGAGCGGTTATAAGATCCCTGTCATCTTTCTCACGGCGAGAGGCGACTTGTCCGACAAAGTGAGGGGACTGACAGAAGGGGCGGAGGATTACATGACAAAGCCCTTTGAGATGCTCGAATTGCTTGTGAGGATCGACAAGATATTGAAACGCAGCGGCACATATGATGCGGATATATGCATCGGGGACGTGGTGATCCATGAGGAGAGACGTACAGTCACAAAAAACGGGAAAGAGATCTATCTGAAACCGATGGAGTTCGATTGTCTGATACTGTTGGCGCGCAACAAGAACAAGGCGTTGACGAGAAGCCAGCTGCTGAGTGCGCTCTGGGGTGTGGAATTTGAGGGTGAGACGAGGACGGTGGACGCTCATGTTGGGCGTATCCGCAAGAAACTGGGATTTGAGGAAGTCATCAAAACCATTCCCAGAGTCGGATATCGGCTGGAGGTGGACGAGTGAAGCTCTTTCGTGCGATCTATATGCAGGTTTTTATCGGAATGACAGTACTTACGGTTGGAATGGTCTTCCTCCTTCTCTCGGCGATGATGCGGCAGAGTCTGTCAGATGCCAGACAGTATGGAGAGGAAGCACTCAGGAACAATACATCAGCTCTTCGGGAATCTGTGCAGCGAGAGACTGCAGGGTATGTCGGTGAAACTGTTAGGGTGGCAGTTTTGATCAGTGTGTTCTCTGATATTTTCACAACACAGGGTGTGCTGTGGAGAGAGGGGGTGACAGTGTACAATGATACTCCTTACGAGTTTGACCAGCGCGCGCTCAGAGCAATGTGCGACGGATCGGACCCGTCCGGGATCTGGGTGAGCGCACCACAAAATGTGGGAGGAAAAAAACTGCTGATCTTTTATCAGGACAGAGTGCCCATCTGGTCGGAGCGTTACAGTCTTGCGGTTTATCAGGATGTGACAGACATTGTGCTGCGGATCAGAAAAATGCTTGTGTGGGGGCTGGGATTTGGCACTGTCCTGCTGATACTTGTCGGCGTTTTGATCTATCGAAAGATTCACAGCCTTCTGATGCCGCTGGAGGAATTGAAAGGTAGTGCTGCCAGCATTGCACTGGGAAATTATGACACTTGTGTTGTCTTCTCTCGAAAGAATGAAATCGGTGAGCTGGCAGAATGCTTTAACCAGATGGCGGCAAGGATCAGGGAACATATCGAAGTCATGTCGGAGATGAACAGACGGCAGAAGCAGCTTTTGGGCGGACTGGCGCATGAGATGAGGACGCCGTTGGCAGCAGTCATTGGAAATACAGATCTGCTGCTGACGCTGCGCTTAAAGCCGGATGAGCGTGACACGGCGCTTTTATTTATATCAAGGGAAGCAAAAAGGCTGGCGAATCTGTCTGAAAAGATGCTGGAACTGACGGGGCTCTGTGAAAGGGATTCGTCGATGCTGGAACGGAGGGAGACAGACGTTTATATAATACTGGATCGGATAAAAGAGTTGACAGCATTTCAAATGAGTGAGCATGGGCTGCACCTGGAGACCTGCTGCATACCTGGAGACCTGAAAAAGGCGATGGACATGGATATGACGCTCTCTTTATTGTTAAATCTTATAGACAATGCGTGTAAGGCGTCGGAGGAGGGTAAAAGAATCTGTGTATCGGCGTCGGAGAAAGAACTTTCGGTGGAGGATTATGGAAAAGGCATTCCGGCAGAAGAGATCCATCGTGTGACAGAAGCTTTTTATATGGTCGACCGTTCCAGGTCGCGCAGGGCAGGCGGCGTAGGACTTGGACTTGCGCTGTGCCGGCAGATTGCCCTGCTGCATGGCTGGGAGCTTCGGATTGAAAGTACACAAGGGCGGGGGACTCGGATCTTGATCCGGTGGTAATGTTTTTTGAACAGTTTTTTACAGTTCGGTTACAATTTGAGGGGGATTTGCTTACAGGAGCAGATGTATGATCAGATCGTAACATCAAATCGTTTTTATTCAAACATGCAGGAGGGTAAAAAATGTACAGAAAGAATTTTGTGGCAGCAACAGTATGTATCAGTCTTGGACTGCTGGGAGGATGTGCCGGCACACCGGAGAGTCTGATCGTAAGACAAAAGGATGAGCCAGTGATCCTGGTCGCAAGGGATGAGTCCGTAAGTGCAAAGGAAAGTGATAATGTTACCAATCTGAGGATCGGACTGAAAGTGCCGGAAACATATCAGAGTGAGACGTCAGACCGGACTGGTAGAATGAGGCTCAGCATTGATGCAGGCGTGGAGGTTCCTGTGACAAGTGAAATCCCAGTGATCAATGTGAGCCAGCACTCGTTTGATCAGGAGGACATTGATGCGGTCACACGGGCATTGTTTGGCGATGGTGCGAGTGTGTATGATGCCGATGATCGTACAAAAAGGTTGGAAAAACCCTATGAATTTGAGGAGGTATTGATCGATCCGTGGGCGCCGGAACAGGGATCGGTCTGTCAGGTCAACAGTTTTGTCGAGTCAGCGGATGGGAACTGCTATCGATATGATCTGACGATGACAGATGCGTTTCCAATGAAGGTATGGGCAAAAAAGATCAAAGATTCTTCCGATTCTTATGTCTGGCAGGAACAGGATTCCATGAAATTATTGTACCCGTGGGTGCCTGATGACTCCGTGATTTTGGACAGAGTTGGCATGACGATGGCGGAGGCGCAGAAATTAGCGGATGAGACGGCTGCCAGACTGAACCTGCCCGGCATGCAGGTCTCTGCATCGGAAGCTGTGATCGAGCTTGAGCTTGGCTACAGCGGTGTCCCGCGGGAGGAGCATATGACAAATGTGGGCTATGCGTTCCATTACACAAGGAATCTGGACGGCGTTCCCATCACCTACACAACGATCCCCGGCGGTGCGAAAACGGGGACGGACAGTGGTGCAGTGCGATGGGGGTACGAGGCACTGGATATCTACGTCACCAAAGATGGAATCGATGAGATTTGTCTCGTCGATCAATATGACATAGGCGAGACGCAGGAGTGCGCCAGCGAGCTGCTTTCTTTTTCGGAGGTGATGGCGGTGTTTGAGAAGATGATGATCTTGCAGAATGCAGATATCTTCAGCGACAAAAGCATGGATGAAGGTGATTTCGGGACACCACCCCAGACGGTGCATTATCATGTCGATCAGATTACATTGGGATATATGCGGATTTATGACGCACAGTCGGGAAAGAGAACAGGAAAGCTCGTTCCGGTTTGGGATTTTTTTGGAGCGTGTGAGTACTCGTACAGCGGAGAGGAGACCAGGCAGTTCAGGGATGTGAACAAAAGTTTCCTTACGATCAACGCCATGGACGGAACTGTGGTCGACCGCTGGCAGGGGCATTAAAAGGGCATTAAAAGGTGTGAAAATCTGGTTGACGTTCCGTGCGGATTATCTTATAATACATTAGATAAGCAGTTATACAGTTGCAGTTCAATATCAGTCAGGAGGATTGACATGATCAAAAGCATGACAGGTTTTGGGCGGTGCGAAGTCACGGAGGGAGACCGCAAATACACGGTCGAGATGAAATCCGTCAACCACAGATATCTTGACGCCAACATCAAGATGCCCAAGAAACTCAGTTTTTTCGAGAGCTCTATCAGGAATGAACTGAAAAATTATGTGCAGCGCGGAAAGATCGACATCTTTATCACATGCGAGGATTTTTCCGTAAATAATGTCTGCATCAAGTACAACAGGGACATTGCGGCGGAGTATCTCGGATATCTCAGAACCATGTCGGAGGACTTTGGGCTGGACAATGACATCAGAGTCTCGACGCTCTCGCGCTATCCCGAGGTCTTCTCGATGGAGGAGCAGACTATAGACGAGGAGGAGATCTGGAAAGGGCTTGCGAAAGCCATACAGGGTGCGGCAAGAGGGCTGGAGGAGACAAGGATCAGGGAGGGGCACAACCTTGCAGGCGATCTGACTGCAAAGCTCGACGGGATGTTAGAGCACGTCGCCTTTATCGAGGAGCGCTCCCCGCAGATCATCGAGGAGTACAGAAAGAAGCTGGATGAGCGGATCCGCGAGCTGCTGGGCGACGCCTCTGTGGATGAGACAAGGCTCTTGACGGAGGTCACGATCTTTGCCGACAAGGTGTGCGTCGACGAGGAGATCGTCCGGCTGAAAAGCCATATCGAGACGATGAAGCAGGCGCTCAGGGACGGCGGCAGCATCGGCAGAAAGCTTGATTTTATCGCGCAGGAGATGAACCGGGAGGCAAACACGATCCTGTCGAAGGCAAACGACCTTGCGATCTCCAATCGCGGGATCGACCTAAAGACCGAGATCGAGAAAGTGCGGGAACAGATACAGAATATAGAGTGAGGAACTGTTCGGAGACAGTGTTTCGAATATAAGTTACCGAACTGCGGCGAGGTGTCATGTGAACAGACTGATCCATATAGGTTTTGGAAATATCGTAAACACGTCAAAGATCATCGCGATCGTGAGTCCCGACTCTGCGCCGGTAAAGAGGCTTGTCCAGAAGGCGAAGGAGAGTGGCACAGTCATAGATGCCACACAGGGGCGCAGGACAAAGTCGGTGCTGGTCATGGAGGGCAGCCAGATCGTGCTCTCGGCGCTCCTGCCGGAGACGATCGCCGGAAGGGCGCAGGGTGCATTGACGGATGAGGACGCTGATGAAAATATATAGGGCAGCATGATCAAATATTAAATAAAGCGAGGAAAAAATATGTTACATCCATCTTACACAGATTTAATGAAGGTAGTGAACAATGAGGTAGAGCAGGGCGAGGCGCCTGTGGTGAACAGCCGCTATTCGATCGTTATGGCGACAGCGAAGCGCGCAAGACAGATCATCGGCGGTGAGGAGTCCCTTGTGGACACGAGACAGACGAAGCCGCTGTCGATCGCCATAGAGGAATTGAACCAGGGCAAGATCAAGATAACACACGAAGATTGATTTCGGATATTCGGTTTGAGGATAAAGCTTTGAAGATTTTATTTATTTCCCTCGGCTGCGACAAGAATCTGGTAGATACGGAAATGATGCTTGGGATGCTGGTGCAGAGGGGATTTTCTATTACGGACGATGAGACACAGGCGGAGGCGGTTGTCGTCAACACGTGTTGCTTTATAAACGATGCCAAGCAGGAGAGCATCAATGCGCTGCTCGAGATGGCAGAGCTGCGCAAAAGCGGCAGTATCAAGGCGCTGATCGCCGCCGGGTGCCTCGCGCAGCGCTATCAGGACGAGATCCAGAGGGAGATCCCCGAGGTGGATGCCATCGTGGGCACGACAGCGATCGATGCGGTCGCCGATGCACTCGACGGGGTGCTCTCAGGAGACAGGCGCAATCATCTGGAGGATATCAACCGCGAACCTGTGTACGGCAGAAAAAGGATCGTCACGACCGGAGGACACTATGCGCACTTAAAGATCGCGGAGGGCTGTGACAAGCACTGCAGCTACTGTATCATTCCAAAGATCAGAGGAAACTACAGAAGCATCCCGATCGACAGCCTGGTTCAGGAGGCGGAGCACCTCGCCGCGTCCGGTGTGAGGGAACTCATCCTGGTGGCGCAGGAGACGACGCTCTACGGGGCAGACCTGTACGGCAAAAAGTGTCTCCCCGAGCTGCTGCACAGGCTGTGTGCGATCCAGGGGATTTACTGGATAAGAATCCTGTATTGTTACCCGGAAGAGATCACCGATGAACTGATCGAGACAATACAAAGAGAACCGAAGGTATGCAATTATCTGGATATTCCGATACAGCACGCTTCCGACGCGGTCTTAAAACGCATGGGACGGCGGACGAACCGGCAGGAACTTGCGGACATGATCGCGAAGCTGCGGGAGCGGATCCCGGATATCTGTCTGCGGACGACGCTCATCACGGGGTTCCCGGGGGAGACGCAGGAGGATCACGAGTCTCTGCTGGCGTTTGTCGATGAGATGGAATTTGACCGGCTAGGCGTGTTCACGTACTCACCGGAAGAAGACACGCCGGCGGCACTGTTTGACGACCAGATCGACGAGGAAGTGAAGCTCGACCGTCAGGCGGACATCATGGAGCTGCAGCAGGAGATCGCGTTTGAGAAGGCACAGGAAGCTGTGGGGAGCACGCTGCCTGTCATGGTGGAGGGCAAGGTGCCGGACGAGCACGCTTACGTGGCAAGAAGTTACAGGGACGCCCCGGATGTCGACGGTTTTGTGTTCATCCAGACGGGAAGGGAACTGATGACGGGGGATTTTGTGCGGGTGCGCATCACTGGGTCACATGAATATGACCTGATAGGAGAGATTGAAGATGAATTTACCGAATAAACTGACTGTTTTCAGAGTGATCCTGATCATACCGTTTGTGCTGGTCCTGCTCGGCAGCCATGCGCAGTGGGGCTGGTTCATGGCAATGTTTGGGGGGAGCGCGGATTATGCGGATTTCATCGCGCTGGTGATCTTTGTCATTGCGAGTCTCACGGATATGCTCGACGGAAAGATCGCCAGGAAGTACAATCTGGTCACCAATTTTGGAAAGTTTATGGATCCTTTGGCGGATAAGCTGCTTGTGTGCGCTGCGCTGATCTGTCTGATCGAGCTTGACAGGATCCCGTCGTGGATCGTCATCATCATCATCAGCAGGGAGTTCATCATCAGCGGTTTCCGGCTGGTGGCGGCTGACAACCGCGTGGTCATCGCCGCAAACTACTGGGGAAAGTTCAAGACGACGTTCCAGATGATCATGGTCTGTCTGATGATCGCGAACATCGAGGCGCTTGCGGTACTCACACAGATCGTCATGTGGATCGCGGTTGTACTCACAGTCGTCTCCCTTGTCGATTATCTGGCGAAAAATAAGGGCGTGCTGCTCGACGGAAAGATCTGACGGGCAATGTCCTGATCCAAAAAGAAAGCCATCTGTGAAGGGCGTTTCACAGATGGCTTTTTGGTTTGAACTTAATAGTTAAATTCGGTTGAATCGATCACTTCCCATGTCTTGTCTGAGATCTTGAATGCCAGCTCGTCCAGCTTCTCCACAGGCACATAGAGGATTCCTGTGATCAGTTCCTCATAGAACTTGGCGATCTGAGGTGTGGCGTCCCCGTCCTCGAATTTGAGAAGGGCTTTGCCGAGTGCGGCTATGATAAAGGGCGGATAACCGACCGCTTTGCAGATCTCCTTCAGGTCTTTGGATTTCGTTGCCTTCGTCACGACATCGTGCGCGACGAGCCGTGCCCTGTCCCAGCCGTTGTCGATGTTATCCTGCATTGCCTTCATGAAGGCACTGTGCTTTAGGCCGGCGAGGTAAGATGCCCTGAAAGTGATGGGATCCGGGTAGCAGATACAGGGTATGCGCTTGCAGATGCCGTTTCCCGGCGCCTTGGAAAACTGCTTGCGCCATTCATCAAACAACTTATGTAAATCCGTGTGCTGCCAGGATTGGATCGGGCAGCAGGTGTAGTCAGGAGCACTGTCATACTCCGCTGCCTTCTCCGGCAGCATCGCGACCTGCTTGACGATGAAATTTTGTTTTTGATATACGATTTTACCATATGGTCTCCAGTCATTTGGTTCAACATTCATAGTGCGTCCTCCGTTGATAAAATATAAAAGTGTATTCTAGTATATATCGGCATAAACTGAATGAAAATTTAGCCCACATTTTTATAATAATATGTTTTTGCCTAATAGTAAAGAAAATATTAGTATGAAATTTAGGCTTTATTTTCATAAATATTGTGTTATAATGTAAAAAATATTAGTGCCACTTCCGCAAGCATTGATAGAAGGCACCATGGGAAGGAAGAGATGATGTATAGGATTCTGTGCAGTCTTTTTGAAGTTATCATTTTACTTACGACAGGTATCGATCTATACGAAAGTATATGTAATGCGACAAAAGTGTCTGTTTTTAACTGGGACAGGGATATGGTTACAGTTGAAAATGCAGATGTTTTTTTTGACGAATTATCGAACAGTACGATAAATGTAGTGTATCAATATATTCCTTCCAAAACCGCAGACGAGGATATTGCATATTATTTGACGTGCGCTGCTGCGCATGAAGTCGGGATCTATCTGCTGACAGGGGAACCGGAATGGGGACTGGAGGCGGATGGAGCCAGCATGATCGATGAGATCATGCGTGCGCAGACAATCAACCAGCTCGTGCCCAAGGAGGCACGGCTCAGGGGCGTGGTCATGGACGTAGAGCCCTATCTTACGGACGAGTGGGATTCAGTGCCCGGGGAGGTGATGGATTGTTTTGCCGCAGGACTGACCAGTGCATACAGTGAGGCATTGGGCTGTGGGCTGCAGTTCGTTGTATGCATACCGTATTTTTATGATACCCAAGGATATATGGATGCGCTGGAAAGGATCATTGAAAGCGGATGTGACAGGGCAGCTGTGATGAACTACTATAAAGGAAAAGAGGCAGATCATATAGCTGATGAGATCGCATTGTCCAGAAAATATGGAAAAAAGCTGGTCAATATCTATGAACTTCAGCTGCCGGATGGGACTGCGGTGACAGATGCAAACACATACTATCATGAAGGGCTGGGAGCGGTTGCCAGAAGTGCAGTCAGCTTAAAGTCCATGTATCAGGGAGATGTAGAGTTTGCGATTCATGATTTTGATGCATGGAAGGAAATGAGAGACGATGAATGAAGTACTGCGGCAGGAAAAAAAGTTCCTGATCTCCGTGGAACAGATGTATCAGTACAGTCAGCATCTGCAGGAGATCATGATACAGGATCCGCATAATGGCGCGGAGGGGTACACAGTCCGGTCACTCTATTTTGATACGCTGGAGAACAAGGATTTTATGGAAAAAGAGGACGGAGTGGAGCTTAGAAGGAAGATCCGCCTGAGGTGCTATCAGCCGACAGATGATTTTGCGATGCTGGAGATGAAGCAGAAACAGGGTGCGATGCAGAAGAAACGGTCGCTCCGCATGAAGCGGGACGATGCCAGACGGCTGGCACAGCACGACTACGAGGTACTGCTTCGCTATGACGAGGAATTTGCCAGGGAATGCTATGCACTTATGCACATGTACTGCTATCTGCCAAGGGCGGTCGTTGAATACCGCAGAAAAGCATTTATTGCCAGGGAGAATAAGATACGCGTCACGTTTGACCATCAGATCAGGGCGACGGAAAGCAATATGGACATCTTCTCGGAACAGTTAGTCCAAAATACGGTTCTGGATTCGTATCTTACAGTCTTTGAGGTAAAATACAATGGTTTTCTGCTGAGTTATATCAAAGATCTGCTGCAGATCAGCGACCGCAGCGAGCTGTCTGTCAGCAAATATTGTCTGAGCCGCAGTGTCAGTATGCATTACAATTTTTAGCGCGCGGAGGCGCATTGGCAATCATATTTCAGGAAGGGACAGAAGAAAATGAAAGATTATTTACGGACGATCATGTTGGAGAGCGCAACACTTACTTTGGAGACTATCATATTGAACATTGTGACAGCAGCGGTTTTTGGTATGGCGATCTACTTGTCATACTGGTATACGCATGCCGGAACAGCCTACAGCAAAAAGTTCAACGTTTCCCTGATAACGCTCACGATCCTCACCGGCACGGTCATGACCGTCATCGGCAATAATATCGCACTGTCACTCGGCATGGTAGGTGCGCTTTCCATTGTCCGTTTTCGCACGGCCATCAAGGATTCCAGAGATACGACTTATATCTTCTGGGCGATCATCGTTGGCATCTGCTGTGGCGTGAGTGACTATTATGTGGCTGCGGTGGGAAGCGCTGTTGTATTTATCGTATTGCTTTTACTTGGACGGGTTCGGAATGAAAGCCGTATCCTGTTGATCATCCGAGGGGCGAAGGATAAGAGCCTCGATATGGAACGGCTCGTTTTCAGTTTTTTTGACGGAAAACCGCTCCTGAAAGTAAAAAATACCACAAACGAAAATGTGGAACTGATTTATGAGATGACCAGGATGGTTTACCAGAATGCCTACAAAAAGGAAAGCGATGTCATTGACCAGTTATATGCGCTCGGGGGCGTCGAATACGTGAATTTTGTGACGCAGAGTGACGAGATCACAGGTTGACATACAGGAGACAGGAATGAGATCAAGAGTTATATATATTGGCGCTGTCCTGATGTTGATCATGGCTGCGATGGGGAGTAATATGGTCAGGAGTGCAGATCGTACACAGAGATATATGCAGCACCAAAAGGGCATGCCGGAGGCGGAGCGGCCGGAGTCCGATTTTGTGACGCATCTTCCGATCATTTCTATTCAAACAGCGGAAGCGATCCCGGGGGAAATCGCACCGGAGCATGGCATGCCGGAGACATATGCGTCGTGCGAGGTTGTGATCTATGACAGCGAAGATCAGTGGAATACCCTTGAGGATGCAGCCCGTGCACAGGCAGAGGGAATGATCAGGATCCGAGGGAACACCAGCCGCAAATTTGATAAGAAGTCCTACTTGCTCAAATTTGGAACACAGGAGAAAAAGAAAGATATTTCTGTCATGGGAATGAACCCTTCCGACAAGTGGGTTCTGCACGGGCCTTTCCTGGATCGGACCCTGCTGCGAAACTATCTCTGCTATAACGTGGCAGGGCAGATCATGGAGTATGCGCCGCAGACAAGGTATTGCGAGATGTTTATAAACGGGGAATACCAGGGGCTTTACCTGGCGGTTGAGGCTGTCAGTGTGGAGGAGGGGCGGCTGGAACTGAGTACGACAGGAAAGAAGAATCCCGTGACCAGCTGGCTTGTCCGCTGGGACAGGGATGATAAGAGTGACAATAAGGTCGATAATTTTGTGTACTATACCTATAAGGGAGGGGTATCTTCGCTTGATCTGCTCTATCCGGGCAAAGGAACCTGTACGCCTGAGAAAAAGTCATATGTGGAGTCGGAGATCAGTGCGATCGAGAGATCTTTGTATATGCGCGGATCCACTGACAGGTTAAGAGGCTATTCCCAGTACATTGATATAGCGGAATTTGCCCGGTACTTTGTGATCAATGAATTTTTTGAAAATATAGATGCAGGCAGATTTTCTACATATTACTATAAAGATGTCCGGGGAAAGGTAAAACCCGTGGTCTGGGATTTCAACAATGGCAGTGATAATTACATCTATTTCTCGACCGATGAAAATGGTTTCAATATGGTACAGTCACCATGGTTTGGAGAAATGCTGCGGGATGAGCTATTTGTAGATGAAGTGATCTATCAGTACACAGCATTGCGCAAGGATATACTGAGCGATGAGAATCTGAATCGCATGATAGACGAAACGATCGCGTATCTTGGAGATGCAGTCGACCGCAATTATGATAAGTATGGTTATGTATTTCTTCTGGAGCATGTCGATGGCATCAATTATCTGTCTCCCGTGGAGCGGAATTATACAAGCTATGAGGAGTCGGTGCAGCAGCTAAAGGATCAGATCCGTGACCGTGGAAGATGGATGGACCGCAATATTGAGACACTGCTTCAATATTGCCGCGAATCCAAGAATGCCCTGAAACGGAATTATTGACAGGGAGGATTGGCAGTGAAGAAGTTTGTCATAGGCAGTACCGCGGCGGCTCTGGTCATACTGGGAGTGCTTTACGCAGTGTTCATCAAAGGGATCTATATTGATCTTCATCATGACAGTGTGGTCAGGACTGACTTTATGGTGGCTGGCACAGAACTCTGTGTGGCGGATAGCGAGGAGACGCTGGTCATAAAAGGAGTAGATCTCTCCGCATCGGTGGCGGGACATTATCTGGGAGAATTTGCGGCGGATCAGGAGACATATCTGCGATGGCTGGAAAATGTGTGGGAGATGGGCGCCAATACAGTCCGTGTGTATACGATAATGGACGATGATTTTTACAATGCGTTCTATGCGTTTAACAGCGGGAGAGAGACGCCGCTCTATCTGATCCAGGGGATACGTGTCAGCGAGGCAGCAAACTATGGGTTCGAGGATGCTTCGGCGGAGGCGTTTCTGGGACAGCTGATGGCAGATGCAAAAAGGGCTGTGGATGTCATCCATGGAAAGTGTGTCATCGAACTGAATAATGCAGAGGGCAGCGGCGTGTATCTCAGAGATGTCTCGAGGTGGGTGATCGGTTATCAGGTAGGGGATGAGTGGTCTGCGGAGACAGTGGCTTATACGGATCACAGCCAGGTGCTGAAGAGTGGATATCAGGGGGAGTATTTTGTGACAACTGAGGAGGCCACAAATTTTGAAAGCATTCTGGCACAGGTGATGGATCAGCTGGTAAAATACGAGACAGATAAATACAAGTGTCAGCGGCTGGTGAGCTTTGTCTGTGATCCGACGATAGATTTTCTGGAATACGAGCAACAGTATGCACAGATGCTGGCGAAATTCTGTCATCTTGACCCGGAGCACATACAGCCTGCTGAAAAGCTGGAGTCAGGGTATTTTGCCACATACAAGGTATTTCGGTTTTGTGACAGGTTTATGGATTATCTGAGTGAGGCACAGAAGCTGGAGCTGGCAGATATCATGGCTGCCGTCGATCCGGCGTCGCGGTATGATGGCTATCTGGAACTGTTAAAACGATACCATACAATGCCCGTAGTGGCTGGTTTCCAATATTCTACTGCAAGGGGGAAGACGAAGTTGGACGAGTCTGCGTTGACCGAAAGGCAGCAGGGTGAGAACATCGTACAGATGTATGAGGATCTTGTCTCGGCGGGGTGGTCAGGAGGGTTTATTTCCACATGGCAGGATTCGTGGGAACAGAAAACCTGGAACACTGCGTTTGCCTCTGTTTTGTCAGAGAATAGTCTGTGGCACGATCTGCAGACGGCAGGGCAGAATTGCGGTATTATGGCGTTTGTGCCCGGGGAGGATGAGGCGGTATGTATGGTAGACGGCGATGCTTCAGAGTGGTCAGAGGAGGATCAGATCGTGGACGGTACGGAAGGATTCGCGCTCTCTGTCAAATATGATGCAGAGGGGATCTATCTTTTGATACAGGGGAAAGAACTGTCAGACAGACGCCTGTATGTGCCGATCGATACATTGCAGGAAAGAGGGGCGGCTGTTTATTCGGACGAGGATGGGAAAGATGTCTTCTTTGACAGGGGAGCAGATTTTTTGCTGTGTGTGGACGGGGAGACCAACAGCAGGCTGCTGGTCCATGAGTTTTCAGATGCTGCCCGCATCAATTTTATGGAGGAAGTAGATGGCAGAAATCCATTTATCCATACACCCAGGGACGACAGCAGTGTATTTTATGAGAGCCGTATGGTGGTGGAGAAACCGTTGGATCTGGAGCGCAGGATGCATCTGCAGCTCCAGATTGCGGCGGGCTGGATCCCGGATGATATTCTGGATGTATATACGTTGGAATTTTATGACACAGGGCGTCTGGTTCATGGCAACGGAAATCCGCAGTCACCAGAGTATTATTCGCTGACAGACATTTGTTTTGGAGAAGATCTGGTGGAGATACGCCTGCCCTGGCTGATGCTCAATTTTTCAAATCCCTCTGCAATGCAGATCCACGGTGATTACTATGATTACTATGGTGTTAGGCCACAGGAGATCACACAGCTTTGGATCGGGGTCGGGGAAGGGGGCGCAGCCTCCCCTGTTTCCATGCAGCCAGTATCCCTGAAAGGATGGGGCGGAGCCGTACCCTGTCATGAGCGATTGAAAGAATCTTACTATATCATACAGGACAAATGGAGAGGAGACAAATGAGAACGCTCAATATCAACTACATCATATACTTTTATATGTTTATTTGTCTCACACTCCTTTTTTTCAATATAGCATACATTTTTTATATGAAGATCAGGCAGTTTGTGCAGGATGATCGATCCAGGCGCTGGAAGACTGAACTTGAGCGCGTCTGGAACAAAGAGGAACGTACAGATCGGATGCTGCGTCAGCACAGACGGATGTTGCGCAGGAAACTGAAAAGGACGGATCAGCTGATCGCATACAACAATGTGATGGAGCGTTATCTTGGGGAGGGTATTGTCTCGGATTATCTGAAGGACTGTTATGATGATTTTCTGGTTCTGGCGGCGGAATACGGCACCAGAAGCGCTATGGAGAAAGCCTTTTTTGCGTATGTGATCTCGCTGTATCATCCTTATATGGGAACGTTCAGAAAACAGATGGTGAATATCCTCCTCAAATATATGGACAATGCCACCGTTTACTGTCGCGAGAACGTGCTGCATGCCCTGTATTCTATAGGGGACGCGGTGGCGGTGGAGCATGCGTTCGCATTTTTGGACAACAAGGGATTGTACCACAGTTCGAAGCTGATCTCAGATGGACTGATGACGTACAGGGGAGATAAGGAAGAGCTGGCATGGCGGCTTTGGAGGAACTGCCACATGTGGAACGAGTCGCTGGTGATCGCTGTGATCCAGTTCGTCACACAATTGGAAGCGGATTTTTCTGCAGAATTTTTCAGGGAGCTGCAGAGGGAAGGGACATCGATCGAGCAGCGATTTGCGTATATCCGATATTTTCAGCGCCATGTAAAGCCTGAATTGAAGGGATTTCTCATCAATTGTCTGGAACAGTGTGACAGGACTAACAATTATCTGGCGATTGCAGCGAGCACGGCGCTTGGCAGTTATCCGGGGGATGATACAAGGCAGGCGCTTGAACAGGCGCTGCGGAGCAGGAACTGGTATGTCAGGAAGAATTCAGCCCTTTCTCTGATCCACATCGGAATTCCGGAGACGGACTTGGAACGGATTTACGGGCGCAGTGACCGCTATGGAAAAGAAATATTGGAATATGTGGCAGGAAAACAGTTTGGCGCGTCATAGGGAGGGGAGTACATGACACAGTTTATGGAATATTTTTTTAACGGTACAGGGATTTTCTTTCTGATCTATCTTTTACTGTATGCGTCGTATCTCTTTGCGTCTGTGACAGTTGGGGGATTCCGGCTGTACAAGCTCGAAAAGATGGCACAGATCAAAAATGAACTGAAACATGAATTTTATTTTCCTGTGTCGATCCTCGTGCCGGCATACAATGAGGAAGTTACGATCATAGACAGTGTAGAGTCTCTCTTGAATCTAAAATACAGGTTATACGAGATCATCGTGATCGATGATGGCTCCGCGGATCGGACAACGGAATTGATGGTCGATCACTTTCAGATGAAAAAAGTGAGCAGACCGATCCGCCGTATGGTAGACTGCGAGATGCAGGAAGCGATCTACGAATGCAGGGTGAAAAACATAAAGATTACACTGATACGGAAGAAGAACGGCGGCAAAGGGGATGCGCTCAACATGGGGATCAATGCATCGGAGTATCCATATTTCCTGTGTATGGATGCGGATTCCATGCTGCAGAGCGATTCTATAGAGCGGATCGTCCAGCCGATCATGGAAGACGATGATGTCGTTGCGGTGGGAGGTCTGATCCGGATCGCCCAGTGCGTATCGATCGAAAATGGAGAGATCTCAGGTTATCATCTGCCGTGGAACCTTCTTTTGAGTCTGCAGGCGATGGAGTATGATCGGTCTTTTCTGGCTTCCAGGATCCTGCTCGACAGTTTTAACGGCAATCTGATCATATCAGGAGCCTTTGGACTGTTCAAAAAAGATGTGGTAGCGGCGGCAGGCGGATATGACAGACGGACATTGGGGGAGGATATGGAGCTTGTTGTAAAGCTTCATGCATTCTGCAGAAATAATAATATGAAATATGTGATACGATACGAGCCTAGTGCCATATGCTGGAGTCAGGCTCCGTCCTCCTTTAAGGATCTCAAGTCGCAGAGGAGGAGATGGCATCTGGGTCTTTTCCAGTGCATGACGAAATACAGGCACTTATTCCTGAACAGACATTACGGACTGCTTGGGACAGTTTCCTATATCTATTATCTGATCTATGAGCTCTGGTCTCCTGTCATTGAAATTTTCGGTCTTTTTACAGTGGTCTTGGCGGCTCTGTTCGGAAGACTGAATACGGGATTTATGTTGAAGTTATATATACTCTATGCGATATATGGGGTGATATTGACGATGACTGCTTTTTTTCAGAGGATTTATTCACAGAATGTCAGGATCAGCGTGGGAGATGTATTCAAGGCGTGTGTAATGTGTGTGATAGAAAATGTTTTCTTTCGGTTTCTGCTGGACTTTATCCGCTGTACTGCGTTTATCGGATATAAGAAGCATAAACTGGCGTGGGGGAAGATTAAGAGAAGCAGGCAGTTTGAGAACACATAAACAAACGTATATTTGTTGAAATGTAAAAACTCGCACTTGTTTTGGCATCCTGCATATGGTAAGGTTATTCAAACGAATGATTTACTCTCAAAAATATTTGAAAATCATCTTGACAATTGCGAACAGATGTTTTAAAGTATATATAGATTAAAACATTCGTTCTAGGGCGCTGCCAGGCACGCTCTACCGTTTGAATAGCAGACCTCAGGAGTCTAGGATAAAAGGAGTGATCACATGGAAAAAGAAGAAAAACTCAAAGCATTGGACGCCGCGCTGGCACAGATCGAGAAGCAGTATGGCAAAGGAGCAGTCATGAAGCTGGGGGATCCCAGCGCGCAGATGAACGTGGAGACGATCCCTACGGGGTCGTTGAGCCTTGACATCGCACTGGGACTCGGCGGGATCCCCAAGGGAAGGATCGTGGAGATCTATGGACCGGAATCGTCCGGTAAGACGACAGTCACGCTGCACATGGTCGCAGAAGTGCAGAAGAGAGGCGGGATCGCCGGATTTATCGACGCGGAGCATGCCCTCGATCCGGTCTATGCGAAAAATATCGGTGTCGATGTGGATAATCTGTACATATCGCAGCCCGACAACGGCGAGCAGGCGCTCGAGATCACAGAGACGATGGTGCGCTCCGGCGCGATCGATATCGTGGTCGTCGACTCCGTGGCGGCGCTCGTTCCAAAGGCGGAGATCGACGGGGATATGGGAGACTCGCATGTGGGTCTGCAGGCGCGTCTGATGTCGCAGGCACTGCGCAAGCTGACGGCTGCCATCAACAGATCCAACTGTGTTGTGGTCTTTATCAACCAGCTCCGCGAGAAAGTCGGCGTGATGTTCGGAAACCCGGAGACGACGACAGGAGGGCGCGCATTGAAGTTCTACTCGTCAGTCCGCCTGGACGTCAGGAGGATCGAGTCGCTCAAGCAGAGCGGTGAGGTGACGGGCAACAGGACGAGGGTCAAGGTTGTCAAGAACAAGATCGCGCCGCCGTTCAAGGAGGCAGAGTTTGACATCATGTTCGGCGAGGGGATCTCTGTGGTGGGTGATATCCTCGACCTTGCCGCATCCCAGAATATCATCGTGAAGAGCGGCGCATGGTATGCCTACGACGGGAGCAAGATCGGACAGGGGCGTGAGAATGCCAAGCAGTATCTGAAAGACAACCCTGAGACCTGCAAAGAGATCGAAAATAAAGTGCGTGAGCACTTCGGACTGCAGGGTGGCGTGCCGGCGCCGGAGACAGCCGAGAAGCCGGAGAGCAAAGGAAAGACAAAATCACCGGTGAAATCCACGACGGATAAGGCGGAGAGTGCAGAGACAGCCGCGCAGACGGGCAGCGGGCAATGATCGTCACGGACATTGCGGAGATCTCAAAGACAAAAGTCAGGGTATGCGTCGATGATGCTGTCAGCTTTGCATTGTATAAGAGTGAGGCGAGAAAGTATGCGGTCAAAAAGGATACGGAACTTTCGCGGGAAACGTATGACACGATCATGGGTGAAGTGCTGCTAAAGCGGGCAAAGCTCAGGTGCATGAATCTGCTAAAGAGCAGGGATTACACAAAGCACCAGCTAGAGACAAAGCTGAAACAGGGTTTTTATCCCGGGGAGATCATCGAGGCGGCGGTCGCGTACGTGATCTCCTATGGGTATGTCGATGACATCAGGTACGCTGCATCCTATATCGGGTGTGCAGGCAGATCCAGGAGCAGACGGCAGATCGAAAACGATCTCATGCGGAAAGGGATATCGGCAGAAGATATCAGGCAGGCGTGGGCACAGTGCGCCGAGGAGGACAGCATTGCAGAGGAGGAGGAAGCGATCCGCAGGCTTCTTGAGAAAAAACATTTTGACAGACAGAATGCAACGTATCAGGAGTGCCGGAAGATGGTTGGCTTTCTGTATCGCAGAGGATTTGAACTTGACAGGATCTACAGGGTGATCGGGCAGGATGGAGAATGTTACTGAATACAGTTATCAGTTACAGTTCAGCCCAGGACTTCGCACTGCGCTGCGAAGTCCGTGAGAAAGCATAGCGACCTAGATGCATCAAGCCAACCGCGAAGCGGTTTTTGCATGGCTTGATGCCTGTAACAGGAAGCCGGAGGCTGAACTGTTACAGTTGTTGATAAAGTGCTTGACATCGTCTTGTTAAAAGAGTAAAATTAATATGTTGTAGTATCTGCATAGATACATTAAGATACAATATAGTGACTATTCGGAATACTTTATAGATTTCAGCGCCAAGACCGCAGAGTTGCGAGTATTG
>ERZ808054.1020-NODE-1020-length-18925-cov-33.975064_pt1 | contig 18925 bp, 23 predicted proteins | sample MGYA00380201_ERZ808054 | MGnify/ENA primary metagenome ERZ808054 (study PRJEB31490, sample SAMN06133419) | mouse gut metagenome | isolation source: Z5_2 | host: mice | place: China: Chengdu | collected 2015-05 ... | reverse complement strand
AGTCAGGTGTGGGACAGCGCCGCCGCCGTGGATATGGCGATCATCGCTTTCTCCAAGGAAGTGAAAGCGTTGCAGGCAGAGAATGAAAACGGAGGATACGACAATGAAAACTGATTACATCACCAGCAGCCCCACCCTGCCGCCCTACCTGGTTCTTCCCCGGTTCCTGCTGAACATGGATGTTCGGTTCACGGCGAAGGAGGTCTATGCCATCCTGCTGGATATGGCGCTGAACTCCGAGACAGTTCAGACCGACCAGCGTGGGCGGCGGTATCTGGAATTTTTCAATAAGACTGTTGCTGAACTGATTGACCGCACCCCCAGCACCGTGGCGCAGTCCCTTCGGGAGTTGGAGGCCGTAGGGTTGGTGGAGAAGAAGCTGATGGCCCGGAACGCTCCCTATCGCATCTACATCAAGTTACCCGCAGGAGAGGACGCGCCGTGATCGTTCACATGAACTACCAGCAGTACCGGACGGCCCGGAGACTGGTACATAGCTGCTGCAATTATGATTGCGGGAATTGTCTGCTACTGGACAACGGCGAGGAATGTGTCTGCCCACAGAGCATCACATATTCGCTGGTGTGTCGTTGGTTCCGCTCCGCTGTCCTGCCCCTGGATACTGGCCTGTGTGCCGCCCTGTCCCCGGTCCCTACTATCGGTCAGCGGCGATGCCGGGAATGTCGGAGGCTTTTTATTCCCCCTAAGCGCAACACGCTTTACTGCCCTGCCTGTGCCGCAAATCGGGCAAAACGCAGCAAGCGAGAGTGGGCCAGAAAAAAACGGGCCGGAGCGTAGAAAAAGTAGCATCCAAAGGCCTAGTAATTGCAAGGCTTTCCGAGGGCGGCTCGATAGGGGGCTGATACATTCCCTATCCAGCGCCTCGGAAGGCCCTCAGACGGCCCGCAGAGGCCATTCTACAAAGGAGTTTTCCCTATGACCGAGAACAGGCGCTATTACTACCTCAAACTGAAAGAGTATTTCTTCAACAGCGAGACGATGATGATTTTGGAGAGTATGCAGGACGGGCTTCTGTACTCCAATCTGCTGCTGAAGATGTACCTCATGTCACTGAAAAGCGGCGGCATCCTCCTACTGGGAGATCACTTCCCCCACACCCCTCAGACCATTGCCACTTGCACCCGGCATCAGATCGGCACCGTGGAGCGCGGCTTGAAAATCTTCTTGCAGTTGGGGCTTATCGAAATCCTGACTGACGGAGCGTACTACATGACTGACATTCAACTGCTGATTGGTCAGTCCTCCACGGAGGGCGAGAGGAAGAAGCGGGAGCGGAGCCGCTTGCAGCGGCAAAAACTGCTACCCTCTGGCGGAGTGGACATTTGTCCACCCAATAGTAGGGTGGACAAATGTCCGCCTATATTAGAGAAAGAGAAAGATATAGAGTTAGATACAGATAGAGAGATAGAAGGGGGACGAATCACGCCCACCGTTTTGGGCCGTTATCAAAATATTTTTCTGACCGACCAGGAACAGGCAGAGTTGCAGACCGAGTTTCCCGGCCTCTGGCGGGAGTATGTCGAGAGGTTATCTGAGTACATGGCCTCCACCGGCAAGACCTACCGGAGCCACGCCGCCACCATTCGCCGCTGGATAGCCGATGACCGCCGCAAGGCCGCTCCCCCTGCCCGTGACCGGGATTATAGCGTGAAGGACGGTGACACGGTATGACGGAGATCCGCGAGGACGAATACCTTGACCCCGCTGACGGCCTGATTCATTGCCGCAAGTGCGGAGGTCCCCGGCAGGCCGTTATCCCCGACCCGTTCAAGGGCGGCAGCTTCAAGCCCCGCTGCGTCTGTCCTTGCCAGCAGGAAGCGGAGCGCCGCCGCAGAGAGGTCGAGGAACGCCGCCAGCGCATGGAGCGTATCAGACGGCGAAAGGTCCAGGGGCTTCAAGACCGTTACCTCTATGGCTACACCTTCGCCAACGATAACGGCGGAAACCCTGCTATGGCAAAGGCCCACGCATACGTTGACCATTGGCCCCAGGCGTTTAAGCGGAACATTGGGCTGTTGCTGTTCGGTGACGTGGGGACTGGAAAATCTTTCGCGGCCGGGTGCATAGCTAACGCCCTTCTCGACCGGGATGTACCTGTACTCATGACCAACTTTCCCACCATCCTGGCCCGCCTGTGCGGGACGTTCGGAGAGGACAGGACGGCATTTCTGGACAGCCTGGGAGACTATGACCTGTTGATTATAGACGACCTGGGCGCGGAGCGCAACACCGAGTATGCCATGGAGCAGATGTTTTCCATCATCGACAGCCGCTATCGCTGTAACAAGCCGCTAATCGTGACCACGAATCTGAAACTGGACGAGTTGAAGCACCCGCCCGACCTCGCCCACGCCCGTATCTATGACCGGATTTTGGAACGCTGCGCCCCTATCCTCTTTGCCGGGAAGAACTTCCGGGAGGACAACGCCGCCAGCACCAAAGCGGCGGCGCGGCGCATTGTATCACCTGATAATCAAAAAAATTGAAAGGAGCCGCCTATGGCAAAAGCGAAGGAGCCTGTTATTACTGTCAGCACCGTGTTCGCCGGGAGGCAGACCGACAGGCAAGCCTTTATTGACTTAATCAGACAGAAAAAAGAGATTGCTAAATCACAAGTTACGCTTGACATTGCTCTTCCTGTGCGGTATAATGAAATCACTCCAAACTGCGGCATACACAGCAGGACGGAGGTCATAAATGAGGACTAACACTGTGTATGCCAATTCTTACCCGCAGGAGGTGAGAGCCGCTATCTACTGCCGTCTTTCCAAAGACGATGATCTCAGCGGACCCAGCGCCAGTATCCAGAACCAGCGTGAACTTCTGTGCAGCTATTGCGAGGAACAGGGCTGGCGCGTGGCAGGGATTTTCCAGGACGACGGTTACACCGGGCTGAACATGGACCGCCCCGACTTTCAGCGGATGCTGGGGGCGGTAGAGCGTGGGATGTTCGATGTGATCCTGACGAAAGACCTGTCCCGCCTGGGCCGGAACTACTTGCAGACCGGACAGTTGATTGAAGAATTTTTCCCCAAGAACAGGGTGCGCTATATCGCACTCAATGACGCTGTTGACAGCAATATTGAGAACGATATAACCCCGTTTCGCAACATTCTGAACGAAATGTATAGCCGGGATGTAAGCAAGAAAGTCCATTCGTCCTACTTGACGAAAGCCAAGTCCGGCAAGTTTACCGGATGCCTCGCTCCCTTCGGCTACCGCAAAGACCCGGAGGACAAGAACCGCCTTATCATTGACGAGGACACCGCATGGATCGTCCGCAAAATCTATGACTATGCCCGCAACGGCAGCGGCCCGAACCGCATCCGGCGCAGGCTGGAGGACGAGGAAATCCCCTGTCCCGCATGGTGGAACCGTCAGAAGGGATTGCGCGATCATGTGACCAAGTTTGAGCGCGAGAACCCGGAGCGCGGGCGGTTTATCTGGGACTTCACCACCATCAAGGAAATCCTGTCTAACCCCGTTTACATCGGCGCTATCGCCTCCCAAAAGGTCAACTACCGCTTCAAGATCGGCTGGATGGGGGACAAGAAGCGCGAGGACTGGATCATCGTTGAGGGGATGCACGAGGCCATCATTGACCGGGACACTTACGACATTGTGCAGGAGAAGGTCAAGAGCCGGAAGCGGGCGGACGCCTGGGGCAACTTCAGCCTGTTCGCTGGACTGGTGAAGTGCGGGCAGTGCGGCAGCACCATGAACATCCGCCGCGCCAATCAGAAGGGCAACGACAGAATTTACACCTGTTCCCGGTACAACAAGTACGGAGTGGCCCACTGTACCCAGCACCGCATCAAGTATGACACGCTTTACAATATCGTGCTGGAACAGATTAGAGCCTGTGCGAGAAAAGCCCTTGCCGATGAACAGGAGGCAGCGGCCCAACTCCAGGAAAACTGCCAAGCGGATGAGCAGGCCGAGCGTGAGGCCATCCAGCGGAGCATTGACGAGGATACTGAGCGCATCACCGCCCTGGAACGCATCATCAGCCGGGTCTATGAGGATATGATTGCCCAGCGCATCAGCGAGGACAACTTCAACCGCATCCTGGAGAACAGTCAGACCGAGCAGGCCACGTTAAAGAACCGTGTTATGCTGAACCGGGAACGGCTGGTCCAGCAGACCCAGGAGCAGGAGGACAGCACACGCTGGCTGGAAATCATCAAGGACTATGCGGACATTCAGGAGTTGGACGCTGTGACACTGAACCGGCTTGTTCAGAAAATCGTCATTCACGAGGACATAGACGGCGAGACTGTTCGCCAGACTGTGGAAATCCATTTCAATTTCAACGATAAGGCGGATAAACGCAGGATTATCCGCGAGAAATAACTGAATATCGCAACATTAGGCCCGGATAGTAGAGGAACCGGGGTGATGTTGATTGAGGATGCCGCCGCCCGCCGTGGGCTGTTTCACCAATTTTGGAATGAAACAGCTCATGGCGGGCGGCGGCATTATCCTGCTGGGCACGACCCTGATCCCCCTGCTGTCCGGCCTGTTCTAAGGGCGGCGCTTCATGGGATTTCTCACCGACTGGATCACGAACTGGCTGAAGGAGCTGCTGATTGGCGGGATCATGGACAACCTGTCGGGGCTCTTTGATACAGTAAACGCCCGTGTCGGGGAGATCGCGGTACAAGTGGGGACAGCCCCGGCGCAATGGAACGCCGGGGTTTTCTCCCTGATCCGGCGGCTTTCCGAGACGGTGATATTGCCGATTGCCGGACTGGTCCTGACCTTTGTTGCGACCTACGAACTCATTCAACTGCTGGTGGAGCGGAACAACCTCCACGACGATGTATGCTGTAAGCGATGTATTTCAAATGCATCAAATACAACGTACAGTCAGCTCATTTGCGGCAGAATGATATGACTGGTGAAAGGAATGAGGGAAATGGCTGAATTGACTTATACAAGAGTTGGAGACTACTACATCCCCAATCTGCTACTTGACCCCGAACCAGAAGCAGAGAAATTCTATGGCAAGTACGGCGATCTGCGCCGAGAGTACATCCGGGAGCATCGGACCGCGCTGTGGGCATCCCTGGTGAACAGCGGCAGACTAGACGATCACCTGACCACAATCGAGCGGCTGGCGGAAATTAGGATGGACAAGATGCTGCCGCAGATGATGGAGGTCGCTGGTGCAACTGAGGAACTGAAAGCCCGCGACCAGATGGCGTGGTTAGGGTTGGTAAATAATTGCAGGGCCAGGGCCGAAGAAATTATTTTCACAGAACTGATATATATTTGAAATCCTCTGAATTTACAATTTTAACAATAAAAGGTCGTTGCTTATTTTGAGTAGCGACCTCTTATTGTCTGCGCTAAATGAGTCATTTTGATTTCACAGGTATTTCAATCTGCACGAGAGAGTCCTCAATCTGGTCGATTACGTTTATATTGATAACGGCTTCATAAGAGAATCCTGATAAAACAAGACCATGTTCTTTAACATAATCAAATATCCTTTGGTAACACAGCTCAGGGCTTTCCGCCGCGTCTCTATAAAACGCCCGCACATAATTCCCGGCTGGTTGGATGTGTAATTCATCGCTTTTTGTGGGAGACGGAATTTCAACAAAAAGTTTAGAATAATCCTCGAATCTTCCATTTTTCAGGCTATCTACCGTAATCATTGTCCCATAAGAAAAATCATGCAAGTTGCATAATTGGTACTTTTTCCTTTCGGCTGAAATTATCTCCACTTGTTTATCGAACGTAGTGTTTCGATTGATGTCCACGGTAACTAAACTGCGCGCCTTTTTCTGCACAATACCGATTTTCGATAAATCCATTGTCAATAATGTCTGCATATTCTGGCAATGGTAGGACAACGTTTTCCGCAGTGCCTTTAGATGGGCTATATTGCGGTCTATATCTTCAATTTTCTCTTGCATAAGCTGCTCCATGCTGGAGGCGCAACGGTTTTTCATAAAATCCTGAATTTCGCTAATTGGCAAATTCAGCTCCCGTAGCAGCAGAATTGTTTCCAAAACAGGACTTTGCTCGTAGCTATAATACCTGTATCCATTTTGGGGATGGATAAACGCTGGATGGAAAAGGCCAATTTCATCATACCACATCAGAGTTTTTTTGTTTATGCTATGCAGGGACGCAAATTGACCGATTGTGAGCAATTTTTTATTTTTCTCCATTTTTCAAAATACCTCTTGACTGTACAGTTACTGTACGGGTTATTATATCGCATATGCCGGAGAAACACAAGAAAAAAGGAGAAAAATAATGGAAAATGAAAACGCCTATAACAAGCCGGTTACGTTGGGGAACATCCTCAAATTCGCAGTCCCCACCATTGCAATGGCTGTCTTTATGTCTTTTTACACTATGGTTGACGGCCTGTTTGTATCAAATCTGATCGGTACAACCGCACTGTCTGCAATCAATCTGACAGCCCCTGTGATTCAAGTGATTACAGCAATTTCCACTATGCTGGCAACTGGCGGAAGTGCGGTCATCATGAAAAAGATGGGGGAGCAAAAGCAAAAAGAGGCAAGGGAAGATTTCACGTTCTTGATTTTAGTGAATGTGGTTGTTGGCCTGGTCATGACGGTGCTTGGGTACTCTCTGATGGAAACTATTTTTGGGAGCATGGGGCTGTCCCCGGAGGTCGCAGGCTATTGTACCTCGTATCTCAGCCGCTATCTTCTCTTTACAATCCCAATCCTACTGATGAACAATTTTGCTCTGTATATGATCGCCTCTGAAAAAGCAACCCTGTCCCTGATTTGTTCCGTGACAGGTGGCGTACTGAACATCGTGCTTGACTATGTATTTATCGGCCTTTTGGACATGGGAATCGGCGGTGCGGCCATCGCCACGGGCCTGGGCTACTCTGTGACTGCCGTTGTAGGTCTGGTTGTGTCCGGAAACAAACAAAGCCTCCTTCACTTTACAAGGCCCGCTTTCCGATTAAGGGTTCTTGCAAGTGCGGCTACAAACGGATGCTCAGAAATGGCGACCACTTTGGTCATGGGAATCATTACAATGATGATCAATGGGGCCATGCTCTATTATGTTGGTGAAGATGGAGTTGCCGCCGTGACCATCATCACATATATACTGGTATTCGCAAGTTCCCTTTACACGGGGTATTCCTATGGCATCGCTCCTATGCTCAGTTACTACTATGGTGAGGAGAACTACGGGAAGCTAAAAAAGCTGGTTTCCACCAGTCTGAAAGTGATTGCTGTCATTTCTCTTGTGACAGTGGCAGCGTCCTTTGCCGCAACAAAGCCCCTGGTATCTATTTTTGCCCGACCGGATAATCCAGTCTACGATCTGGCTATCACTGGAAATCGAATCTGTACCCTGGCGTTGTTCTTTATCGGTTTTAATATCTTTGCCAGCGGGATGTTTACCGCATTGTCCAACGGTATTGTCTCCGCAATCCTCGCCTTCTCTCGCTCCTTTGTATTCATGCTGATTACCATGCTGATTCTTCCCGCAGTTTTGGGTGTAACTGGCATCTGGCTGGCTACACCAGTAGCAGAGACGATGGCGATGGTATTATCGGTGTTAATGCTCGTGAAATATCGGAAGCGGTATCAATACTAAGGGGGTACCGTCTTGAACGCAGAAAACCGCAACTTAAATATAAGCGAGAAGCACAAAAGTTTATCCGTCGCTTTTCTGTAGCTATCCTAAAGGAGATTTGAATGGAGTACAGTGTATTGACTATCGGAATACCCGATGAGTTATTTTCTAATTTGAAAAAGCTGATAGTCCAATACCGTCTGCGCTTTATTATGTCCCCCACAGTTCATGCGGCAGGCCAGATGTTAAGTCACCAGCCTTTTCATTTGCTGATGGTTAATCTGGAATATCTACGAAGCATCCAGCAAACGGACTGGTTGATAGGAATACGGCGTATCAGTTTTGTGCCAGTCATTATCATCTCGGACACACCAGAAAAAGATATGAAGGGAATGATAGAACTTGGAGCGGATATGTGTGTTTCTGGAAAATGGCCCTACTCCATGATAGCAGATTTAGCTTACGCTCAACTGCGGCGTTACACAGAATATAATCATTACAGAGATCCCGGTGGAGCTGAAATATCTCCCTTCCAAGTAGGTGATATTTTCATAGACCCAGCACGACGCATTGTAATGGTTCAAGGACGATCTGTAGATCTCCGTCCCCGCGAATTTTCTTTGTTGCTATACTTTATGCAAAACCCCAAAATCGTGCTGACCGCAGAGCAGATATGTGAACACGCATGGGAAATGGAGGGCAGCTATAACCGGGGTGTTTCTGGCCCGATTGCTCTTTTACGAAAGGGCATTGAACCAGACATATCGAATCCTTGTTACATCGAAACGATTCCCCGTATTGGTTACCGCTTTACTGCGTATCGTGACGAAACTTGCGATGATTGTAGTAGTTCTGTAGGACTTTTGTAGGAGTTCTGTAGGGCTTGTATTGTAGAATACTTCCATCATACAGGAAAGGAGTATTCACATGAGGACACCGCCTCCAATTTTGAACAAGCAGCGAATGACCGCTATCCCAAGAAACGGGATAGCGGTCATTTTTTGTTCGACATGAAAGTCACTGTTGCCTGATTAAATCCTGTTTTCCACTTTTTCTCTCAAATCAATTTTACAGAAATGGAGTAATGTCAATGGATAAAAAAGAATCCCTGTTGAAGCAACGTGACGAAGCAAAAAAGGAAGCCGCCCAATACGAGAACCAGGTAAAGATTTTGCTGAACAAGCAGAGGGATGCAGAACGCCACGCTCGGAACCACCGCCTGATTGTGCATGGCGCGATCATGGAGGGCGTGTTTCCCTTCACCGCCAGCATGGACGGCGAATCGCTCAAGGCGTTTCTGATTGACCTTTCCCGTCTGCCGGGAGCAGAGGAAACGGCGGAAAAGGCGCAAAAAATCGCCCCCACAAACTAAAGTCCGTTCTTAACGGCGCACTTATACACCGTTCCGGTGCTGTGCGCCCTGCCGGGGGCTGTTGCGTCCTTGCGGACGCGATGGGGAAGTACCCTCCCCAAACCCCTTGTGCGCCAGCAGAAACGGAACACCCGCTTCGCGTCTGTTCTGTTTCCGCTGGCCTATATCCCCCGCCACCGACTGCGGAGAAAGGAGGAAAATCACATAGCGATTTTTCACTGTCCCATTCAAATCATCAGGCGGAGCGTGGGCCGTTCGGCTATTGCCGCTGCCGCCTACCGGAGCGGCGAAAAACTGACCAGCGAATGGGACGGCCTGACCCGTGATTACACGCATAAACCCGGTGTTGTCCATTCGGAAATCATGCTGCCCGCCCACGCCCCGCCAGAGTTTGCAGACCGCTCCACCCTCTGGAACTCCGTGGAGCAAATCGAAAAATCCAGCGACGCCCAGCTTGCCCGCGAAATCGAAGTTGCCCTTCCCGTGGAACTGTCCAGAGCGGCGCAGTTGGCCCTTGTCCGGTCATTCGTCAAAGACAATTTTGTGGCAGAGGGAATGTGCGCCGATTTTGCGCTCCACGACAAGGGCGATGGCAACCCCCACGCCCATATTATGCTGACAATACGACCACTCCGGGAAGATGGAAAATGGGGAGCGAAGTGCCGCAAGGTTTACGATCTGGACAGCCAGGGCAACCGTATCCCGGACGGCAAAGGCGGATGGAAGAATCATCGGGAGGATACCACCGACTGGAACAACCACGAGAACGCCGAAAAGTGGCGGGCGGCGTGGGCCGCTTACGCCAACCGAGCGTTGGAGGCCGCTGGCAGGCCGGAGCGTATCGACCACCGCAGCTATGAGCGGCAGGGCATTGAAAAAATCCCCTCCGTCCACATGGGGCCTGCCGCCAGTCAGATGGAACGGCGGGGCATCCGAACAGAGAAAGGCGATCTCAATCGGCAGATTGCCGATGACAACAAACTGCTGAAGGAACTCAAGGCCAGAATCACCCGGATTTACAACTGGTCGAAGGAGCAGGCTGGGGCTGAACAGCCTAAAGACGGTGGTAGTCTTGTGGCCCGTCTTTATGAAGCCCAGGCCAAAGTCAATCAGGATAAGGCCCGTTCCCGTTCCGGCAAGATTAGGGCGCTTCAAGATAATGCAAAGCTGCTTGCCTTTTTGCAATCTAACGGCATCAATTCTATGCAGGAACTTTATGAGAAAGTTGCCGCCATGAACAAAGATTACTATGATTTGCGCGGCAAAATTGTCAAAGCGGAACGCCGGCTCGCCGTCCTGGATAAACGGCTGGAAATGTGGGCGCAGTATGAGCAATACAAGCCCATCCGCCAAAAGCTGGATAAGGTGAAACCAGGCAAACGGGAGAAGTACCAGCAGGAGCATAGAGACGGGTTAGCGTTATTCGATGCTGCCGCCGTTTTTCTGAAATCGCTGAAAGAATCCGGCGAAGCGATCACGCCCAAGGCGTGGCGGGCCGAAGCCGCAAAATTGACCATGCAGAAAGACGCAGACTATCAGAAAATGCGGGCTATGCGGGATGAAATCAAAGCTGTTGAATCACTCCGCAAGGCCGCTGACCGTCTGGCCCATGAGGGCCAGCGCCAGCAGAGGGAAACCGAACGATAACACTACGATTTTTACGAAAGGATTTTGCAATTATGGATATGACCCCATGGGAACGCCGCCAGAAGATTTTGGAGACGCTGTGTCTCCGGCGGCAGGATACTTACAGAAACCTGTCACATGAATTTAACGTCAGCACCGGCACGATTCGCCGGGACATTGTGGTGCTGACCTGCTCCTATCCCCTCGAAACGGTGAGGGGCAATCACGGCGGGGTCAGAGTGGCAGAGTGGTTCCACCTTGACCGCAGGGCGTTGAACTCTGCGGAGATCACTTTCCTCCGCAGGCTGGCGGAATCGCTGGACGGCTCCGACCGTGAAATGCTCAACCGCATTATTACCGTATTTTCGCATTGAGGACAATTACCATGCAAATGAAAATCAGCGAAATCAAAATCAACCCAGGGCGGCGGGACACCCAGCAGAGGAACGTGGAGGAACTGGCCCGGAGCATTGCCGCCGTGGGCCTGATGAACCCGATCACCATCACTCAGGACAACACACTTATTGCCGGACTTCACCGTTTAGAGGCAGTGAAGCTGCTGGGCTGGACGGAGATCGAGTGCGTTGTCAGTGAGGCGGACGGCCTGCAAGCGGAGTTGGCCGAGATTGACGAAAACTTTGTCCGGGCGGGGTTGTCTCACCGTGAGTTGGGCGATCTGCTTCTGCGACGGAAGGAACTCTATGAAGCCATCCACCCGGAGACACGCCAGGGCCAGCGCAACGGCCAGACAGCTAAAAACGACAATTTGACGGTTTTAGCGGCAAAGCCCTTTTCGGAGGATACCGCCGATAAGCTGGGAATCAGCAAACGCACCGTGGAGCGGCTTGTCCAGACCGCCGCCAATCTGACCCCGGAGGCCAAGAAAACCATCCGGGACGCTGGCGATAAAATCACCAAAGGGGATGCGCTGAAAATTTCCAGACTGCCCCCTGACCAGCAGGCGGAGGCCGCTGCCGTTCTGACCATAGCCCCGCCAACACCGAAGCGGCAGAGGATGGCGGACGGCGAAGATGCGCTGCGCGAGTTTAAGCTCCTATGCTCCCGCTATGTTTCCGACATCAAAGCCCTTCATCACCGGGCAGATGTTTTCGCCAGAATGTCAATGTCTCAATTTGACGAACTGGGCAATAGCGCATATTCCATCACGGAAGCAATCAAGGAACTTTTTGAGGAAGTACATGAAATCCGACACGAAATGGAGAAGGAACATGAAAACTGACTATATTACCAGCGGCTCCACCCTGCCGCCCTACATGGCGTATCCCCGGTTCCTGTTGGGCATGAATATCCGGCTGACGGCGAAAGAGGTCTACGCGATCATGCTGGATATGACGTTCAATTCGGATATGGTTCAGACCGACCGGCGCGGGCGGCGGTATCTGGCGTTCTACAACAAGACCATTGCGGCGATCATTGACCGCACTCCCAGCACTGTGGCACAGTCCCTGCGGGAGTTGGAGGACGTTGGGCTGGTGGAGAAGGAACTGATCGCCCTCCACACTCCCTATCACATTTACATCAAGTTACCCGCAGGAGAAAACGTGCCGTGATTGTCCACATGAACTATCAGCAGTACCGCACCGCCCGCAGACTGGTACATAGCTGCTGCAACTATGATTGTGGGAATTGTCTGCTTCTGGACGGTGGCGAGGAATGTATCTGCCCACAGAGTATTACCTACTCGCTTGTGTGCCGCTGGTTCCGCGCCGCCGTCCTGCCCCTGGACGCTGGCTTGTGCGCCGCCCTGCTCCACCGGGCAGACCGGAGGAAATGTGTACTCTGTGGCGGTTACTATCTGCCGAAATCCAACCGGGCGAAATACTGTCCTGATTGCGCTGTTACTGCCCGTAGAAGGAAAGAAGCGGAACGCCAGCGCAAACGTTACTACGATTCTACGCATTTAGGCCCTAAAAAACCATGATTTTTCAAGGTTTTCCGGGGTGCTGTCAATAGGGGCCTGATACATTCCCTATCTGACACCCCGGAAGGCCCTCAGAGAGCCTACAACGGCGATTCTACAAAGGAGTTTTTACCCTATGGCTGAAAACAGGAGATTTTACTATCTCAAACTGAAAGAAAACTTCTACAACAGCGAGACTATGGTGGTCCTGGAAAGTATGCCGGACGGTCTGCTGTACTCGAATCTGCTGCTGAAAATGTACCTTATGTCACTGAAAAGCGGCGGAATCCTCATGCTGGGCGAGCATCTTCCCCATACTATTCAGACCATCGCCACCTTCACGCGGCATCAGATCGGCACCGTGGAGAGGGCAATCAAGGTGTTCATGGAATTTGGCCTTGTGGAAGTCCTGACAGACGGCGCTTTCTACATGGCCGACATTCAACTGCTAATTGGTCAGTCCTCCACCGAGGGGGAGCGGAAGAAGCGGGAACGGAGCCGGTTGCAGCGTCAAAAACTGCTGCCATCCGGCAAAGTGGACATTTGTCCACCCATAGACCCGGTGGACAAATGTCCCCCTATATTAGAGATTAGAGATAAAGAGTATAGAGATAAGAGTATAGAGAATAGAGAGGGGGAACGCGCCCGCACGTTGGGCCGTTACCAAAATGTTTTTCTGTCTGCTGGTGAACTGTCCGAACTGCAAGCCGACTTTCCTACCGTCTGGCAGGAGTACATCGAAAGATTGTCCGAGTACATGGCATCCACGGGCAAACAGTACCAGAGCCATGCCGCCACCATTCGCCGTTGGATAGCGGATGACCGCCGCAAGGCCGCCCCCCCTGCCCGTGACCGGGATTATAGCGTCAGCGAGGAGGACACCGTATGATGGAACTGACCGAGGAAATCCGAGCCGTCATCGACAAGACCACTGCTGCCATGAAACTGGGAGAGGGCGAGTACATAGCCCCGGCTGATGGGCTTGTCCATTGCCGGAAGTGCGGCGCACCCCGGCAGACTGTCATTCGCTCCCCCTTTGGCGGCTATATCGCTCCCCGGTGTGTCTGCCCTTGCCAGCAGGAGAAAGAACGCCGCCGCAGAGAAGCCGAGGAACGCCGCCAGCGCATGGAGCGTATCAGGCGGCGTAAGGCCCAGGGCCTCCAAGACCGCTATCTCTATGGCTACACATTCGCCCATGACAACGGCGAGAACCCTGTTATGGCGAAAGCCCACGCCTATGTCAATCACTGGCCCCAAGCGTTCAAGAAGAACATCGGCCTGTTGCTGTTCGGTGACGTTGGTACGGGCAAATCCTTCCTGGCCGGGTGCATAGCGAACGCCCTTCTGGAACGGGACGTACCTGTACTCATGACAAACTTTCCGAGTATCCTGGCCCGCCTGGGCGGGATGTTCGGAGAGGACAGGACGGCGTTCCTGGACAGCCTGGGAGACTATGACCTGTTAATCATAGACGATTTAGGCGTGGAGCGCAACACCGAATATGCCCTGGAGCAGATGTTTTCCATCATCGACAGCCGTTACCGTAGCGGCAAGCCCCTGATCGTGACCACCAATCTGAAGCTGGACGAACTGAAGCATCCGCGTGACCTCGCCCACGCCCGTATCTATGACCGGATTTTAGAACGCTGCGCCCCTATCCTCTTTGCCGGAAAGAACTTCCGGGAGGGCAACGCCGCCAGCACCAAAGCAGCGGCGCGGCGCATCGTATCACCTGATAATCAAAAAAATTGAAAGGAGCCGCCTATGGCAAAAACGAAAGCAGTCACCCCTACCACATCCACCCCGCAGACCAAGCGGACATTGGAGAAGCGCATCGGCCACACCACCTATGAGGTGCATATCTGCTTCAATGAGCAGAGCAAGGAGAGCATGAATGATAAAATCTGCCGCCTTATCAAGAATCAAATTGCGGATAGCCAGTAAAAATTGCAAAAGGCAGTTGGCATCACGCAGATTTTGTGATATATTGGTGTTGCCGCAAATGAGCTGGCTGTCTCGAAAGGATGGCGCATTATGACAAGACAGCCAGAAAAGGACACCGCAATCTACACCAGATTGTCGCGCGACGATGAATTACAAGGTGACAGTAACTCCATTATTCATCAAAAGGAACTGATTTCCAAGTATGCTGCTGACCATGGTTTTCGGAATATCCGCTTTTTTGTAGATGACGGATTCTCTGGAACAAATTTCCAACGTCCGGGTTTCCAGGAAATGCTGTCCGAGATTGAAGCCGGGAAAATCGGAACCGTCATTGTCAAGGATATGTCCCGGCTGGGCCGTGATTATCTGAAAGTGGGATTTTATACAGAAATTTTCTTCCCTCAGAAGGGTGTCCGCTTTATCGCCGTTAATAACGGAATCGACAGTGAAAACCAGCAGGAAACGGATTTTACCCCGTTTTTGAACATCATGAAGAACACGAGGCATTTGGGAGGGGTAAACTGCTAATTTCTCTCCAATTCGACAAATCAGTGTGCAACAATCAAATATCGCTGCTGTTACAGAATGTTTTCGTCTGGCTGCTGATGCGGTCAGGCGCTTTTTTTGCCCGATCACACCAGCCCAACAAAGCGGTAGTAAATTTTAATGTCCTGGTGTCTTTGACCGTCTATGACGGTTCGTTCTCCAACTTCAATGCGGTCAATCAGTTCCTCAATGATTTCCCGGTTCAGTTCCTGCAAGTCCAGATACTGCCGGATGGTTCCGGCCCACTGGTGGATATTGGCGATGTCCTGCTGGGCTTTCCGTTCCCCGGCTAACAGGCTGTCCAGGCGTTCCGATTTCTGGATGCGTTCCTGCTCGTTCTTTTGAATCAGAACCGAGAAGGAATCGCCGCTGATTGCCCCGCTTACCTTATCTTCATAAAGTTTTGCGGTGATCTGTTCCAACTCCTCCAAACGCCGCCGCAAACGGCTGATTTCCTGTCGGCAGTCCTCTTGTTGCGAGGCGCTTGCGGATTGGATGTGCTGTTTCAGCTTATCCAGTACAGCGGCTTCATCGGCTGCAACCGCTTTGCCATGCGCCCGGATTTCACTCAGCACCAAGTTTTTCAAGCTGATCTCAAAAATCCGGTGCCAGGAGCAGATGCTGTGTCCGGTAGTGGCAAACCGGGAGCAAAAATAAGAAGTATAGTGCTTGACAGTTCCGTTTTTCCGGCGCTGTGTTTCGCGGGCGGCAACCAGAGGATGCCCGCAGTCCGCACAAACCAGCTTTCCGGTAAACAGAGATGCTTGGGGCGGCGTATTGTTAGCGGAAATCTGTTTCGCCGCCTGATTGATTTTCTGGACAGCCTCCCACAGCTCCGGCCCGATAATTGCCTCGTGCGCACCCTCATGGGAAATCCATTCCGATTCCGGTTTCCTTATCATGGTCTTATCCTTATAGGAACGGGAACCGGTGCAGTTCTGTGTGAGCGTACCGGCATAAACATCATCGTTCAGAAGGCTTCGGACGGTTGCGTAAGCCCACAGCCGGGAATACTTGCAGCTGCCATTTCCGTAATGGACCGCCCAGTACCAGCGGGGAGGGAGAATCCCTTTCTCATTCAAAGCAGCGGCGATTTTCCCATAGGCCATGCCGGACTGACGCATCTGGAATATCTGCCGCACAACAGCGGCGGATTCCCCGTCAATGACCAGCTTGTGTCTGTCCTCCTCGCTCTTGCGGTATCCGTAGGGAGCGTAGGCGGCAAGATACTGGCCGCTTTTCTTCTTGGCATGAAGCACCGACTTGACCTTGCTGGACAGGTCCTTGAGATGGTAGTCATTCATCAGACTGCGGAAGTGCAGCATATCGGTGTTGTCCCCCTCGCTGTCCAGGCAGTCCAGAACCGATACGAACCGGCATCCGAGGGAGGGGAAAATGACATCCGTATAACGGCCCACCTCCACAAAATCCCTGCCCAGGCGGGAAAGGTCCTTTACCAGAATCAGGTTAATCAGGCCATGCCTTGCGTCCTCCAGCATTTCCAAAAATCCGGGCCGCTGGAAGTTGCCGCCGCTGTACCCATCGTCCTGATAGGTCTTGACCTCTATCCAGCCGTTGAGCATGACGAATTTGGAGAGGATTTCATATTGGTTCTCAATGCTCACCGATTCATCGCTGGGGATATAGCCCTTCGCTTTTGCGGAATTGGAGGCGTCATCCACACTCAGGCGGCAGTAGATACCGACTTTATATTGCTTCGCCATAATCCTGCCCCCTTTCCTGTGCCAGCGCCCCGTCCACATTCCCGACATAGCGGTAGTAGACCTTGACCTCACAAATCCGCTGCCCGTTGACCTTCTTGGTATCGCCAACCTCGATCCGGTCTACCAGTTCAAAGAGAATGGTTTCGTCCAGTTCCGAGATTTCCGTATAGCGCCGGATAATTTCCAGCCAGCGGTCGGTATCCACCTGGTTTTCCAAGTGCGCCCGGACTTTCCTTTCCAGTTCCGGGACTGCCTCCGCCTTTTCTGCCCGTTCCGCTTCATATTTCTGCATCAGGGTCTGAAATACCGTCTGCGGGATGGAGCCGGTGCATTTGTCCTCGTAGAGATTCTGCATCAGGCGCTCCAAATCGGAAATACGGGCTAAGGAGGATTTTAATTCCTGCTCACAGGAGAAAAGCCGGGTGTGGGATTCCTTCTCCTTCAGCCGGAGAATCTCGCCCATCAGCCGGTCCGGGTCATATTCCGCAAAGCGGGCCTTTTCCCGGATGTCCTCCAATACCAGCTGGGTCAGCACTGTTTCATAGATGGTGTGGATGGTACACGCGCCCCTTCCGCTGCGGGAGTAGTTGCCGCAGATGAAAGAGCTGTACCGTCCCGGCCTGCCATCCTTATAGGTGAATTTTTCGATATGGTTCCGCATTTTGAAACCGCAGTCGGCACAGTACACAAGGCCGGTGAAGATGCTCTTGCAGCCATCGGACGGAGTGCTTTTCCGCACCTTCTTTTTGCCGATACTGGCTACGGTGTCCCACAATTCCCGCGAAATAATAGCCTCGTGGGTCCCCTCCACCCGAATCCACTCGTCCTCCGATTTATTGACGAGCTTGCGGGATTTATAGGAGAGTGTGCCGCTTTTTCCCTGTACCATGTTCCCGATGTAGACCTCGTTGCGGACCATGTTTTTAACCGTCTGGTCGGCCCACTTGTGGTTGACCCTGCGGGGGTCGCTCTGGCCCTTGCGCTGGTAGTACAGCACACCGGGCGGCTGAATCCCTTCTTCATTGAGCGCCACCGCGATGGCGTGAAATCCCATGCCTGATGCCCGCATTTCAAAGATACGGCGCACAACCGGCGCGGTTTCCTCGTCAATCACCAGATGATGCTTATCCAGCGGGTCGCGCCGGTAGCCATAGGCGGGGTAGGTTCCCATGAATTTTCCGTTTTCAGCACAGGCTCTCTTGACCGCCTTGACCTTCTTGCTGGTGTCCCGGCTGTAAAATTCATTAAATAAGTTCAAAAAGCACATGACATCGGTGCTTCCGTTGTTGCTCATGGTGTCAATGCCGTTGTTCAGCGCGATGAATCGGCACCCAAGAGAGGGGAACAGGTAATCCGTATATTGCCCAAATTCGATGTAGTTGCGGCCAAAACGGGAAAGGTCCTTTACCAGAATCACATTGATCCGCTTTGCCTTTGCGTCCTCGATTAACCGCCTGACGCCTGGACGGTTGAAGTTCGTGCCGGAGTATCCGTCGTCGATATAGACATCGACCTCATTCCAGCCGCGCTGCCTGACATAGTTTTGAAGCAGCAGCTTCTGGTTCTCAATGCTGACCGATTCTCCATCACGTTCATCGTCGTTACTTAACCGGCAGTAGATGCCCACGTTGTATGTTGTATCCATCATCTTTCTTTTACCTCCCGACCATCTCAGAATCCATACCTCGTGCGGCAAAATGGCTCCGCAGGTTTTACCCTGCATGAATATCTTACCGGAGAATCCACCGCCGCGCAATGATACGGCAGGCCGCGAGGCTTTCTGTTATTTGGAACCGCTGGCAGCTGGAATGGCTTCCGACATGGCGCGTCTGACTGCCAGCTGTTCCAGCGTCTTTCCCAGGTCCTTTTCTCCCGAAAAAAAGCTGGTGACACGATAAATGGTTTTCCCGATCCGCACCTCTTTGTAGGAGCTTGTCGGGGTTGTCTGTTTGGTCATAAAGACGCACCTCCGTTCAAAAATTGTTTTTACTCTATGGTTAAAAAGCAGCCGTATCGAAAGATAAGGGCGGCGGTTGCCGCTGGATACCGTCCGGTACGGCTGCTGCAATTCTGTTTGGATGGTTCGTCATATTTGCCACGCCCCCTGACGATGGGGACATAACAGGCCGCTCCCGGCAGAGCTGTCATAACTCCGCAGCGCCGTTTTACTCGTGCGCCGCAGGGTTCCCC
>ERZ808054.1019-NODE-1019-length-18942-cov-5.522290_pt1 | contig 18942 bp, 19 predicted proteins | sample MGYA00380201_ERZ808054 | MGnify/ENA primary metagenome ERZ808054 (study PRJEB31490, sample SAMN06133419) | mouse gut metagenome | isolation source: Z5_2 | host: mice | place: China: Chengdu | collected 2015-05 ... | reverse complement strand
CGCCGTCCCGCAAAAAACTCCCTCCCGTGCGCCACCCATCACCATAACATTTCAGGCTAAACTGTTACCCTTATTTTAAAAAATGTAAAATTCACTTGACATTTAATGTAAAGCACACTATACTAAAAATGTAAAGCGCGCTATACATCATTAAACACGGAATAAGGAAGTGATGCCATGCAAAACAAAATACAGGAATTCAGGAAAGCCCGCAAAGTCACCCAAAGCGAACTTGCGGATGCCGTCAATGTCACCAGACAGACGATTATTTCCCTGGAAAACGGCAGGTACAACGCGTCCCTGGTTCTGGCACACAAAATTGCACAATTTTTTGCTGCAACCATTGAAGACATATTTATATTTAATGAGGAGGATGAAAATTTATGATGCTTTTATTTGATGAAACCGGATTGAAAATAAAAACAAACGAAGAATTCAGGAGAATCGTGGAAAAGAAAAAGAAAATCATGGGAATGTTTTGCCTGTTAGGCGCAATCACCGTACTGGCTGATGCCATCGCCGCCACGGCAGGCTTACTGGAATCCGATTCCTACCTGTGCGGTCTGTTCTTAGGGCTTGGCTGCGGACTGATCGGTGCAGGCTTGCTCAAACTTTTACAACTGAAGAAAATCAGCTCCAACGAAGAACTCTTAAAAAAGGAACGGCTGAAATATACGGATGAACGCAACCGCGCCATCACTTCCAAGGCAATCCTCATGACGACATTGGTAATCCTGCTACTTTCCTACCTTGCCATGCTCATCGGCGCTTTTTACAGCCGAACCGTTTTCTACTGCTTTTGGTTCGTTCTTATCGGATTCTTCTTTCTCTACGCTATTTTCTTCCGGCACTATAACCGCAAAATGTAAATTCACGCAATCATCTATATGATTCCATATCAGTGAGTAGGGGAAAAATCCCCTACTCGCGCCTACTACCCAATATCCGAATCCGTCCCGTAAAGACCGCTTACGATACCATAATCCCCCGCCAGGGAATCCACGATACGGTCCATTTCCCTTTTGGACTTTGCATCCCTGCTTTTGGCAATCGCTTTTTCTTTCTCAGCTTCCGTCATATTGGCAAAACGGTTCATGGCTTTCTGGTTCATGGCAAGGGAAAGCCCGAATCCGATGGGTAACTGCTGGTTGTCCATATCCATTCTCCTTTCCGTTTCCAAACACATCCAAATATACGTCATGCATTCCTGCATGGTTTCTGCATGAATGAACGCTTCCATCCATAGTATTTGAAGTTTGGGACAGGATAAACCAGCCATTATCTTCCTGTTTAAGATACCAGAATATCAAAAAAAATTAATAATTCCTTTCCCATGTTACCAGCGCTATTCTTAAAATAATATTAAATTTCCTTAATATTCATAAAAAAACGTAATTTTAAATTGTGCTTTTCCGAAAAAGGCGTATAATAGTTAAAGATATGTTCTTGGAAATTAAGAAAAAATTACAATTTTTGTTTACAAAAACATAACAAGGCTGTATTATACTGAAATAGATTTTAAAAAGCAAACGCGTGTACCGGGAGGATAAAAATGTCTGATTTCACTGTATTGTGTGTCAATACATTTGCCGCATATATTGGAGTTGTTCCTTTTCTTGTCATATTACAGATTTTCTGTCTCAAATATAAATTGCCGAAGCGGCACCAGTTTGGGCTGTATCTTTATGCTTTGGCAATCTGCCTGATTGTAATGGCCACGGATACCCCGTCCCTGTACCAACTGAATTTTTATCCCCAGTTTAATTTCATTCCTTTTTACCAGTTTACCGATAATTTCAGCCATTACATTAAGAGCTTCCTGATTTTTGTTCCTTTCGGACTGCTCCTGCCTACACTTTGGAAACAATTCCAACCGATTAAATTTACCATTTTCTACGGATTCCTATTTTCCGTATTGATCGAGCTTTCCCAAATATTTTGTTTGGAAACCACGGCAATCACGGATGTTACCGATGTTATCATGAACACGTTCGGAACCATAACGGGTTATTTCATGTTTTTCCAAATCAGACACATGCATTTTATGAAACGCATGTGTTTAAGTCCAAAGGACACCCGCAGGAAGAACCTGTCCAAATGGGAAGTATATCTTTACTTCTTCATCCCATGGCTGGTTACTTTCATTCTGACCCCTTTTATCTCCAACAGCTTATGGAACGTTATATGGAATTACGCATTAGGAATGCCGGTTTAAACCGGCATCTTATTTTTACACACACGGGCAGGGAAATCTTTTTCCGTTCTCGTACAATCTGCCTGAATCTATCAGAGTCTTAATGCATCGCTGACAAAAGGCTGTGTCGACTCAAAGAGGGATGCCTCCGCACTAATTTCTGCCGGCGTCTTAACATCAAAATATTCCCTCTGCCATTTTGTATAATCAAACTTTTCCCGAATAATCGCAGAAATAAAATGCTCCGCCTCAACAATTCCCATCTGTTCTGTTAAACATTTCATTCCCCGATTCAAAATTTCAACAGTACTTATCACCATCTATTCATCCCCTTCCATCTCTGTAATAAACGCTATCGGTGTCACCATTTTTATATCTTCTGTGCAAAATTTTAACAGCCGGACATCAGTGGATATAAAATATTCACATCCCGCATAAATAGCCGAGGCAACATGACAGGCATCTTTAAATTTGACCCCTGTTTTCATAATCTCAGCGGCTTTTGCCTCCACTATTTCTTTTCGTTCATCACCTACATATCCAAAGGCATTCTCTCTCATAAATTCAAAAATTGTATTACGCCGCATTTCAAACGGATTTTTACTACACTCATACCTAAGCATATATGAAACGATTAGCTCCAGTTTTTTATCTTTTATCAAGGATTGAATATACAGTTTAGACTGAGTTTCCATAGCAACTTTTAGCTGTGACTGGTCATCGTATGGCCTGTTATAGCAACACATATCAAGATAAATCCTCAAACCATATCCTCCCACGCTGTTTCTTCCTGCTCCCGCAAACTTGGGTCTGCATACTTTGCCAGCATACCATCACCCACCTTACCGTTTCACAAACCATTATATTAATATTATACCCCGATAAAAATCTTATAGCAAATGAAACTTTTCTTAACAAAACAACGTACTGACATGGGAACGATAACTGAACACAGACCGCTACCCCTTCGACTGCCCGGCGCAACGGTGGCTCTGATCATGAGACATACGGAAGAAGTGAACCAAAATAATGCCAGATATCGTTACACCATTCTAAAGGGTAAAGGTATCCGGCACTGTTTTGGATATGAAATCCTGGCAGATTTTTATTTTTCATTTACCACCTGGAAAATATAGAACTTTAAATAATACGACTCATCGGCTGCCCATAAGATAGGATGGTCCGGCGCCTGCGTGCGGAATTCCACCTGACGCAGTCTTTTATGTGCGCCTTTTGCCGCTTCCCGTATGGTTTTGGCAAACAGACCGGGGTCCATGAAATGGGAGCAGGAGCAAGTAGCAAGGAAACCTCCGTCCTCCACCAGCTTCATTCCCCTCAGGTTAATCTCACGGTATCCTTTGACCGCATTTTTTACGGAATTTCTCGATTTGGTAAAAGCAGGCGGATCCAGGATTACCATACCGAATTTTTCCCCCTTTTCTTCCAGACCCGGAAGAAAATCGAATACGTCGGCGCAGATGAACTCCACCCTGTCCTCCAAACCGTTCAATGCCGCATTTTCCTGCGCCTGCCGGATGGCTGCACCGGAAGCGTCCACGCCCAATACGGAAACTGCACCGGCAATTCCCGCATTCAGGGCAAAGGAACCCGTATGGGTGAAGCAGTCCAGCACCTTTTTCCCCCTACAAAGACCCTGAATGGCTGCACGGTTGTTCTTCTGGTCCAAAAAGAATCCCGTCTTCTGCCCGTCCTGCACATCCACCATATACTTCACGCCATTTTCCGCAATCTGTACCTTCGTGTCAAAAGGTTCCCCAATAAAGCCCTTAAACCGCTCCATTCCTTCCTTTTCCCGTATCTTTGCATCGCTTCTTTCATAAATCCCGCGTATGGTAATTCCGTCCTCGGCAAGCACTTTCCGGACCTTCTCCAATATCAGCCGTTTCAGTCTGTCAATCCCCAAAGCCAGCGATTCCACTACCAGTACGTCGGCAAATTTGTCAATGACAATACCGGGAAGGAAATCCGCCTCCCCGAACACCACACGGCAGCAGGAAGTATCCACCGTCCGTTTCCGGTATTCCCACGCATCGCGCACCCGCTGTTCCAGCAATTCTTCCGTAACCGGATGTTCCTTCCTTCTCGATAAAATGCGTACCACAATTTTGGAATTTGTATTGATAAAGCCATATCCCATAAAATAGCCGTCAAAATCATGGATTGCAACGATATCCCCGTTTTCGAATATTCCAGAGACGCTATCCACCTCATTGTCAAAGACCCACATTCCCCCTGCCTTTAATGTCCTGCCTTCCCCCTTCTTAAGCGTAACTACCGCATTACCCATCTGCACATCCTCACCTGCCGCACCTTTTTGTTCCGCGTACCGCGTACTATTTTTCCACTTTTCCTTTTTCCAATACCTCGTTAATGTAACTTGCCACCTTAATCGCCCCGATGTCGTTAATGCTTGCATAATCCCGGAAGCAGCGGTCGGGAAGCGATACGTTCATCATATCGATAAACTCCGCGCCATATTTTTCGCAAAGCATCTTCACGGTCGATACCAGTTCTTCGTAATAGGATTTTTTCATATGCTCCTTATACCATTTGGTGTAAGGGGGGATGAAGAAAATCACCCGAATGCCCTTCATTTGGCAGAAATGCGCATATTCCTGCAAAAGTACCTTGTTCTGCAGTAAAATCTCGGTATGCGGACGGTTGTACAGCGCGTTAATTTCCCTGATATTATGCTCCGTCACTTCCTGCGTCATCGCACTGTCATCAAAGACACAGCTTTCCGCTTCCTCCGTCTTAGTCTCCGAGGAAACGTACAAATCGTACAGGGATTCCACATACCCGCTTTCAAAATAATTCTTTATCTTAAAGTACTCCGTTTTATACAATTCAATCAACTGGTCTGCCCCATTACAGTTATGCATGGTCTCCACCACGGGATAATATACCAGACAGCGTCTCCATTCGGCATTCGATTTGGACGTATCATACCGGAGGGAATACGGAGCCAGACCGACTATGACATATTCCAAATCCGGCATGGATTCATAAGCATGACAGAATAATTTGAAATCGTAAAAAATATCCTGTGACCTGTTCGCAACGGAAACCGTCTTCTTATGGAGCAGGCTGCTATGTATGGCATACACGGTATTCCTGCCGCCGGTAATAATCCCCTTCACCCCGCTGCCCGCCGCTTCCTCCATATCCGTAATCGTACGGTATACCGCCGGGAATACGCCGAATTTATACTTTAAATAATCCCACAGTTTAATAACCTTATCTTTATCCGGCAAAGCCGCGATACCGTATACCTTCAACGGCTCGTCACACAGGATATGCAGGTCATATTCGTCCATATAGTCCGGGTTCACGTTGCGCCAGTTGAATACATGGTAGTTTTTGGAAGCCATTTTCCTTTCTATTTCAGCCGACAGCCAGTTATTCCCGTATATAATACACTTTTTCCCCTTCAGGTTTCCTTCCATGTTAATCAGTTTTAACAGAATCCGGTAATATCCCCCAATACATTCTTCATTGATATCCCCGTCAAACAGTTCAAATTTAAAAGCATCTATTACGGCTTTCAGCTTTGCCTTCCCTTCTACCGTCAGATTCACCAACCCGTCCGCATAATCCTCTATCATCCCAAGTTCCCGGATACGGACATCCTTCCGCGTACCGGCATCCGACACCAGTTTCAATGATTCTTCCAATCCTGTAAATTTTTCACCCATTTTCCATGCCTTTCATCATCAATGAAATTCAAAATATTACTTATATCATAGTCTATCACAGTCTTTTAGCCGTTTCAACGGATAAATTACACCTGCTCCGTTCCCCGGTACTTCCGCATTCGGATAAAGTAACTGCAGACCAGTATGGCATCCGCGCCTGCCCACGCAAGGATTTCCGCATAAAAGATACCTTCTTCCCCGATGAACAGCGGAAGCAGGACGGCGGTTCCCGTCCGCATGACAAATTCCGCCACGCCGGACGCCATGGGCAGTACCGTATCCCCCATTCCCTGCAAAGCAGAACGGATGACATGGAGAATATAAAGAATAGGAAGGAAAACACTCATAATAGCTAAATAATGATACGCAATTTCCATCGTTCTTTCCGTTTCCGCCGGATCCCCGGATATAAAGCAGCCGAGAATCAAATGCCCGAATACCAGCATACAAATCGCTATAAAGGCGGCAGTCAGCAGCGCAATGCCGAGCGCCGCTTTCATGCCTTTGCGTATCCGTCCGATATGTCCAGCCCCCAAATTCTGCCCAACGTAAGTAATCATGGCATAGCCATAGGAAGTTGCCGCCACTTCCAGCACGCCGTACAATTTATTGGTTGCGGTAAATCCGGCAATGAACACTACTCCGAATCCGTTGACCACCGACTGCACAATCATCCCGCCCACGGATATAATTGCGTTTTGGAATGCCATGGGAAGTCCGAGGAACACCAGTTTTTGGTCCAATTCCCCTTCCAAAAGAAAATCTTCTTTGCAAAGGGTAAGTATCTCTATTTTCCGTATATGGACATAACAGTATACACTGGAAACAAACTGTGCAATTACAGTAGCGGCGGCTGCTCCCGCAATCCCCCAACCGCATACCATGACAAACACAAGGTCCAGCGCAATATTAACTACCGCAGCCACAATCATCGCATGAAGGGGTGTCTTCCCGTCCCCCAAGGCGCGCAGCACGGACGCAAACAGGTTATATGCCATGACTACCGGAATACCCGCGAACATGATGCGCAGGTAAAGCAACGACTGTCCGATAATATCAGACGGCGTCTGCAGCAGGCGCAGCACGGGCAGCACTGCCAGTTCTCCCGCCACAAGGAGGAGCACTGCACTGATTGCCGATAAGACCACCGCATTGCCCACTACCTTTTTCAGCCTTTGGATATTACCCGCACCGAATTCCTGTGCCATCAGAATCGAAAATCCCTGGGCAAATCCCTGGATAATACCCAGCATCATCCAGTTCAGCCAGTCTGACGCGCCCAACGCTGCCAATGCCTTTACGCCCAGCACCTGACCGACGACCATCGTATCCACCACGGTATATAACTGCTGGAATACATTTCCTATCATAAGGGGAAGCGCAAATGCAAAAATCAGCTTTATGGGCTTTCCCGTTGTCATACTCTTAATATTTGACGCCATAATCAATACCTTCCTGTCCCAAATTCAGATAAACAGTTTCAAACAAACACGAAAAAACGCCTTTTCCAAGCTAAAAAACAGCTATGTAAACGAATTATATCAAATTCTTAAAAAATGTACAGTACAAACATTGACAAATGGGTATAAAATATTGTATTATCTTATTTGTTGCAGAACATATTTCATAAACTGCATAACGGCGTGTGGCTCAGCTTGGTAGAGCGCTACGTTCGGGACGTAGAGGCCGCAGGTTCGAATCCTGTCACGCCGACTTAAAAAACTCCTGTTTCCAGGAGTTTTTTTATTTACCCTATAGCCTCAGCCTGGCCAACGCTTTCTGGCCGATCAGACATTCCCCATGTTCCTCCAGATAGGCCAGCTTATCCTCTCCGGCTGCATAGAGTTCACCGAACTCCAGAGCCTGTATACTGGCCCTGCTGTAACGCTCATAAGATGCACCGCCCCGTTCCAGATACAGGTAATATGTATCCCCCTCCCGGTATAGCCTGCTGGCCACCCGCAGGTTTTTGGGAAGCATACCCGCATAGGCGCAGAGGCTGCGCATGCTGGCAAATCGGAAAATGGCAAACCGGGGTTTCTCAGGTTCTGCCTGGGGTTTTGCAGAGGAACCATCCTCCTGCTTCTGTTCCGGCGAAGCCTCCCCGGCTGCTCCCTGGGCTGCCGTCACCATGGCCTGGGCCAGCAAGCCTGCGATGGTGGAACCGTCCAGTCCCAGCTTTTCCTTCAGAATCCGCCGCATCTCTCTGAGATATCCTATGAGATTCGCACTGTTTTTGATGTCCTCCGGCGTCTTTTCCGTAAAAGTCAATATCATGCCCTGATCCGGCAGCACCATAATCTGCAGGTCGAAAGCAAACCTGGGGGGTTTATAATCCACCTCTTCCACGGCATGGGCCATAATCTCTTCCACCACTTCCCTGGCCTTGTCACTGCGCGTCACAAAGTCCTTATATGAAATGTCATACTGCTCCAACTCTTCGTTGGAGAGAAAGCATTTTACCGTTTTTTCATCCACTCTCTCAATCTTCATACGCCATATCATACCTTTCTGAGCCTATTTTAACAGATGCATGGCATAAAGTCAAATTTTCCTTTTTCCTCCGCGCCGCAGGCAGGCCTCCCCCACTCCCAGAAGCAGAAACACCGCCGATGTGCTCATAACCTGTTGGAAGCTGAAAACATTATTCACCGTATAGGCCAGGATTCCCATGCCCGCGGCCCCGGCCAGCGCGTCCTTACGGCCGGCCTTCAGGCAGCGGCATATGGCCGTCAGCATAAGGCCTATATATCCCACCGCTCCCAGGATGCCCTCATTGATCAGTACGGTCAGCCATTCATTGTGAGCATTGGTCAGCATCAGTCTGCCGAAATACCCCTCCACCATGCTTTTCAACGCCGGATTAACACCGCTGTGGATATACTGGACCATGGCGTCCGGCCCCACGCCCATCAGCTTCCCCATCAGGTCCTGGTCTAAAAAGCAGGTCAGCCCCGCCGTCCAGGTGATGCCCCGATTGCTGCCCCAGGCGGCATTGAAGTTGAACGCGCCCAGTTCCGACAAGGCTCCGATACTGCCCGGACGCCCGGTGTTGACCGCCAACAAAATGACATAAACCACTGCAGCCGCGCCCGCCGCCGCCCAGGCGGCAATGCCCAGCAGGGACCAGGCCCCCGGTCGGAAACACCCGGCCCGGCAGCTTCGCCGTACCAGAAACAGACACGCCAGAGAGATCCCCATCATGAAAAAGGGCAGCGGGGAGAGGGTCAGCAGATCCGTGGTACCCTCGGTATAGGTGATGGCCTGGGGCCAGATCCGCCGAGCGGCCCAGGTAAACAGGCATACCCCGGAGAGCAGGACGCATCCCTCCCAAAATCGCTGCAGCTTCTCCCCATCCCTCATGGACAACAGATAAAAGACCCCCGCCAGGAGCAGCAGCGCCACAATACCGCTGCTGCTGCCCTGGGTCACCAGGGAGGCCAGCCCAATGCCCAGGATCAATACCCCGGCCCTATGTAACCACTTTTTTCCCGGACGGTCCTGCCACAGGTAATAGGCTATCGCTGACAGCACTGTCACCAGATAACCGCAATACCAGTTGATATTACCGATGGTGGAGATATACTGCGGACTCGCTGCTTCCATGTCCAGCGGATACAGGCCAAAGCGGTTCAGGTATCCCAGCAGGGCCACCATCCCCAGGGCAGGCACCCACAGTCCCACAATCCAGCCCTTCCTCTGCCACAGACGGGAGACCATAAAGTAAATCCCCAAAAACAACAGCTGTGTCAGAAAACCCAGATACCAGCCGGAAGCCCCGTAAAACACATCTCCCCACTCTGTCTCCTCCGGAAAGGAAGTATGCAGATAGGAACCCGTCACAGCCGCCAGATAGAGCATCGCCATCAGATCCGTGACAGACAGAAACGGCCCATCCCCTTTGTCATGCTTTTCCCCCAAAAACCGTCTTACCCCGAGGCAGAGCAGATACAGAGCCGCCAGGGGCAGCACCACCTTACAGGCCGTCAGGCTGGCGGAACGGAAAAACAGACATTTTTCCGTTCCGATATGTCGGTATCCCGTCCGGGTGGTGTACAGCGGCAGCACCACCATCAAAACCACCATATACAGGCTGATCGCCACATCCAGCAGCTCCCGCAGGATCCTGCAGAGACGCTCTATGACAGAGGGCCTTTCTTCTTTATTAATCTTACTGGTCAAACGGCTCATGGCCTTCCTCTTCTCTATTGCTTTTTCTCTATAGTGTACTATATCTATGGAAAAAAACCAATCCCCCAAACGGCTTTCCCGGCAAAAAAGAAAGAGACAGCCCCTTGAGGCCCCAGACTCACCGGGCAGACTCCCGCGTCCGCCGCTGCAGGCTCTGCCAACTCTGGTATATGATCATAAAGCCCAGAGGCCCCTTTATAATCCCCCACAGGCCGAACAGCCGGATTCCCGCATAGACCGCCGTGAGCACGGCAATGGGGGAAATCCCCATGCGCTTACCGATCAGCCTGGGTTCCAATGTCTCCCGGAGAAACACACAGGCCGCATAAAGCACCAGACAGACCACCGCTCTGCCGTATGAGCCCTGGAACAACTGCACCAGCGCCAGAGGCATCAGTACAATGCCCGTGCCGATAAAGGGCAGCGCGTCCAAGAGTCCCGCCAGCATGCCCCACAAAGCTCCATGCCGGATACCGCCAAGGCCCAGCACCACTCCCGCCGCCAGGGATATGACAGCCATGATCACCACTTGGGCCTTGACAAATGTGGCGATATAACGAATGACACCGCAGATCACTTCCAGCAGCACATGAAATTCCTCCCGGTCCAGCAGACTGTTCATAATCCGATCATAATCCTTGGCCAGCAGGATTGCCGCAATGATAAAAGTCACCAGAAATCCCCCCAGCAGGGCCAGTTTTTTCAGATATTGCAGGGAACCGGACAGCATGCCCGCCGCTCCTTCCGTCTGCAGATAGTCCATCCATTCCCCCAGCCGCGCCAGCAGCGTGGATTCCAGATATTCCCCGTCGATCCCCAGCACTTCTCCGATGGAGGCGCTTCCTTTCTGAATCAGTTCCTCCAGTTCCTGTTCCACCGCCTCCAGCTGTCCCACCCACTCCGGCAGACTGCCCACGGCCCAGGAAAACAGCACCCATACCAGCACTGCCAGAAGGCTTCCCCCCAGAAGCAGCAAAAGGACGGCCCCAACCTGACGGTGGATATGAAACTTTGCCTGCAATTTCTTCAGAAACGGGCCGAAGATGGTAACAAACAGCATGGCCACAAGAATGGGGGAGAATAGCGGCGTGAGATATTGCAGAAAAAAATACACCACTGCCGTAAGCAGCAATAGTGTAAGGATTTTACTCTGTCTGATCTTCTCCAGCATACCCACCTCCGCTCTGCGCAGGCCGCCCCCGGGGCCCCGGCGCCTCTTCGGTTAGTATGTGAAAAAAGAAATTTTTTATTCGGCCCAGTCCGGGACAATCTCATGGGAAATCTCCCGCCCGGTGACGGGATGCCGCAGCCGAATACCGCAGGCGCACAAAGCCACATGTCGGATGCCCATGCGTCTGCTCTCCTCCAGGCTTTCATAGTTGCCATACTTTCGGTCTCCCAGAATGGGCATCCCCCCGTGGGAAAGCTGACAGCGGATCTGGTGAAAACGGCCCGTTTCAATCGTAATGTCCAGGCAGCTGTGATTTTCCCCGACCGGTCGTCTGACCCGGTATTGGAGCACCGCCTTCCGGGCTCCCGGATCCTGCATGGGTACCACCCGGGACAGACTTCCCTCCTTGCGCAGATAATCCTCCAGTCGGCCGCTGTCCCGGAAGGGCCGCCCATAGACCAGCGCACAGTAATTCTTCTGCAGAACACCTTCTGCCAACTGACGGCTCAGCACTGCAGCCGCCTGTTTGCTTCGGGCGAACACCAGCAATCCTTCCACGGGCTGGTCCAGCCGGTGAACAATGCCCAGGTATCCCCCGTCCAGATGCTTTTTCAATTCACTGACCACGTCCGGTTCCAGGACGCTGGCGGACTGGGTTGCCAATCCCGCCGGTTTATGACAGATCAGGATATCCTGATCCTCATAGACGATCCTTGTTTTCATTCCGTTCTCTCATCCCCCCAGAAAAACAGGGCCACCGTGCCGGGGCCGGTATGGCTGCCGATGGTGGTGCCGATATCGTTAATTTCCACCCTGCCCTGCATCCCGGGAAAGGCCGCCTCCACCAAATCCGCCACGGCTCTGGCGTCCTCCATGCAGGCCGACTGGGAGATATAACATTTGCCGCTGTATTCCCCGCCGTTCTGGGCGTGTTCCTTCATCTTGTCCACGGTGGCCTGTATCACCTTCCGCTTGGTGCGGACTTTTGCCCTGTTGATCAGCCGCCCCTGGTTATCCACATTCAGCAGAGGACAGATATTCAGCATACTGCCCACAATACCCGCCGCTTTTGACACCCGACCGCCCCGGATCAGGTAGGTCAGATCACTGGTAAAAAACCAATGCTGCAGTTTCAGCTTATTATCCTCCGCCCAGTGGTACAACTCCTCCACGCCCATGCCGCCGTCCCGCAGGTCCGCCAGTTTATCCATCAGCAGACCGTAGCCGGAGGATGCGGCCAGAGAGTCCACCACAAAGATCCTGCGGTCCGGGTATTTTTCCAGCAGGGAATCCCTGGCGATCAGAGCGGAATTGATGGTGCCGGAAATACCGCTGGACAGAGTCAGGTGCAGGATGTCTCTGCCCTCTTTCAGAAAACCCTCGAAGTACTGCTCATACTCCTCCACATTGATCTGAGAAGTCCTGGTATCCGCTCCCTGGGCCATGGCCTCATAGAAATCCGACAGCGGCATGGATTTACCCAGATCATCCATATACTGCTGCCCCGCCAACTCAAAGTGAAAACAAATATAGTGAATATCCCGCTCCCGAAGCTGTTCCTCACGCAGATCCACCGTGGAACTGCAGCTTAAAATATACTGGCTCATCTTAGCTCCCCCTCACTTTTCCGGCCTTTCAGCCTGTCTCTCCGCGCCTGCCGGGCCAGTCTGCCCGGCCCCTTATGCAGACCGCCTATACCTTGAAACGATATCCCACACCCCAGATGGTCTCAATATACTGAGGCTTGGCGGTGTCTGCCTCCACCTTCTCCCGGATCTTTTTGATATGCACCGTGACGGTGGCAATATCCCCGATGGAATCCATATCCCAGATTTCCCGGAACAATTCTTCCTTGGTAAACACATGATTGGGATTCTCCGCCAGGAATGTGAGCAGTTCAAACTCCTTGGTGGTAAAGGTCTTTTCCACACCGTCCACATATACCCGGCGGGCCGTCTTGTCAATGCGGATCCCCCGGATTTCCACAATATCGTTCTGGGCCCGCTGGCTGGTTCCCACCAGCCGCTCATACCGGGCCATATGGGCTTTCACCCGGGCCACCAGCTCACTGGGGCTGAAAGGCTTGGTCATATAATCGTCCGCCCCCAGACCCAGGCCGCGGATCTTGTCAATGTCGTCCTTCTTGGCCGAGACCATCAGAATCGGTACATTCTTTTTCTCACGGATCCGCTTGCACACCTCGAAGCCGTCCATCTCGGGCAGCATCAGGTCCAGAATGATCAAATCATAATCCCCCGTCAGCGCCGTCTGCAGCCCCTGGTCTCCCCGATTGCAGATATCCACCTGGAAATCGCTGAGTTCCAGATAGTCCTTTTCCAGGTCTGCTATGACCTCCTCGTCCTCGATAATCAATATCCTGCTCATATCTATACCCTGCCTTTCCAATCTGTTCTTAATATGCCTGCTATCAATGCCTTTTCTATTAATGTCCCTGCTATTGATGTCTTTGCTCCTGATGTACCTGCTATTAACGACCGCTCCGCCTGGGATATCACTCGTTCTGCAGTTCCTTATATTTGCGGATCACGAAGTGCATGCATGTGCCTTCGCCCTCCCGGCTGGTGGCCCAGATGTAGCCGCCGTGATCCTCAATGATTTTCTTCACGATGGACAAACCGATGCCGCTGCCTCCCTGCAGAGAATTCCTGGAGGCGTCCGTCCGGAAGAACCGTTCAAAGATCCGGCCCAGATCCTTCTGGGCAATTCCCTTACCGTTGTCCTCGATCTCCACCCGCACGGAATCCAGTTCGTCCAGGATCCGAATGTCGATGACCCCCTGCTGTTTGTCCATATACTTCACGCTGTTGCTTATGATATTGTTAATAACCTTTTTCATCTGTTCCGGATCCGCTATGACCAGCGTGTCCTGATCCACCAGATTGGTGTAGTTGAGTTGGATATTCTTGGACTCCAGATCCAGCCCCACCTCCTCCACACAGTCTCCGAAATAATCCGACACATTGATCCGATGGAAATTATAGGGAACTCTGTGACTGTCTATGCCGGAGTATGTGGTCAACTCGTTGATCAGCCGGTCCATATCATTAGCCTTATTATATATGGTCTTTATATATTTGTCCATCTTTTCCGGCGTGTCCGCCACACCGTCCATAATGCCTTCCACATAGCCCTTGATGGCCGTGATGGGGGTTTTCAGATCATGGGAGATGTTGCTTACCAATTCCCTGTTCTTCTTCTCCTGCTCCGCACTCTCCTCCGTGTTTTCTTTCAGACGCAGCCGCATATCCTCATAATTGCGGTACAGGTCGCCGATCTCACCTCCGGATTTGGTCTGCAGAATATACTCGAAATTGCCCTCCTTGATTTTGGTCATGGCCACATTCAGTTCGTTGACGGGCCGGAACACCTCTTTGTGGATCCACTGGGTCAGCATAAGACTGGTGAAAATCAGAATCAGCACAATGGCGATTAACATGTCGATCAGCAGCCGACGGGAAATCAGGGAATTGATCTTCATGACCACAAACAGGCTGCCTTCCGAACCGTCCCGAAAACGAAAGTCAATCTGTTTCACATATTTATCCATCTCGCTGAAATAAAAACCCGTGCCCTCCTCCAGATCTCCCTCGCCGAATTCGGGAAGCAGCGGGAAAATCTGCTCAGCCGCCTCCAGATTGCCCGCGTAGTATATCTCGTTATTCCTGCGCACCAGCAGGTAGGCGGATTTGGAATGGAGCAGACCTCCCATTTTCTCCAGATAGTTTCGGTCCTCCAGCAGGGACATGTCCAATTCCGCCTGGGCGGATAACTGCTGGTAGACACTGTCCGCATGGCCGGTAAAATTCCCCACCGATTCCGATATCATGGCAAAGTCCAGATTCTGAATACTTACCCCCGGCTGGGCGTTCATCAGATAGACGCCGATAACGCAGAAAGCCAGAGCCGTCAGCAGCAGCGGCAGAAAAACGATGGTGGCAAAAGTAACTTTAAGCCTTGTTTTAAACTTCATAATATCCCCCAGACGGACCCGGACCGGCAGCCGTTTTTCCATATGCCCTGCCGTCCCGGGCACAAGCCGTTCTTAATGATAATTCAGTATATCATATATCTTTCGCCAATGTGTAAAAACATACGAATATGTTCATAAAAAAAATCTAAAGTTTAAAAATATCCTTGACATTCTGGCAAAATTTGTTATACTAAAACAGTAATCGTTACTAATATTGATTTGGAGGAGAGCCGACATGGCGCTGAAATATAGCAGACAGCGGGAAATGATTAAGGATTTCCTCATGGGACGTCGCGATCATCCCACGGCAGATACGGTTTACAGCAATGTAAAGCGGCAGAATCCGAACATCAGCCTGGGCACAGTATACCGCAACCTGACTCTGCTGGCGGACATGGGTGAGATCCGCAGGCTGAGGCTGGGTGATGGAACGGACCATTTCGACGGAGACACCTCTCCCCACTATCACTTCATCTGTAACACATGCGGCTGCGTACAGGACTTACAGATGGATAGTCTCGATGGCATCCTGAATCTGGCAAGGCAGCGTTTTAGCGGGCAGATTACAGGGCATATGACCTATTTTTACGGAATATGCGCCGACTGTTCTCAAAGGAGCGAAGATAAGGGGCCGGAGGGAAACGATTACATCCGAGAGTAGTCCCGCCTGTACATATGGGGAGAACCGACGCAGTTCGGGACGGATTCGGCGTTTTACAGGGGTTACACAATAATTTTATCATAAAGGAGAGAAAAAGTATGAAGTATGTATGTCAGGTATGCGGTTATGTTCATGAAGGGGATAATCCCCCTGAGAAATGCCCTCAGTGCGGCGTGGATTCTTCCAAGTTCACCGCGCAGAACGAGGAGAGGTCCTGGGCGGCTGAGCATGTGGTAGGCGTGGCGCAGGGCGTAAGAGAGGATATCATTGAGGATCTGCGCGCTAACTTTAACGGGGAGTGCTCCGAAGTCGGCATGTATCTGGCCATGGCCAGAGTAGCGTTCCGTGAGGGATATCCCGAAATCGGCATGTACTGGGAAAAAGCCGCTTATGAAGAGGCCGAGCACGCTGCCAAGTTTGCGGAGCTGCTGGGTGAGGTAGTGACCGATTCCACCAAGAAGAATCTGGAGATGAGGGTTGCCGCTGAGAACGGCGCCACCGCAGGCAAGACCGACCTGGCCAAGAGAGCCAAGGAACTGGGCCTGGATGCCATTCACGACACCGTTCATGAGATGGCCCGTGACGAGGCAAGACACGGCAAGGCATTTGAAGGTCTGCTGAAGAGATACTTCGGTTAATAAAAACATATGATCTAAAAGGATGTAAAAATTTAGGGAACAAATCAGAAATGATTTGTTCCCTTTACAATTCCCATAATCCCTTCTGTCCCGGAATCAGTCCGACAGCCCCGACAGAGCGGCCTGCACCAGCGTATCCGGGTCCTCTTTGGCCGGGAGGATTCTGGCCCTGTCCCCCACTATCTCCCGTATGATGCGCAATTCCACCTGCTGTCTGTGCCGCAGATGGGATACCAAATCCTCAAAGCCCCTGCATCCATGGGACTTCCCATAGGGGGAATGCGCCAAATACTCTATCATCATGGAATACCACATCTGATTCCCCTGATGGTCGGAACGCTCCTCCCGTATGATTCCGATGTTTTCCTCCATTTTTTCGCTATAGAGATATAGCAGCCGGAAATGTTCTCTGGGAATAAGAGCATACAATCTTTGATAAAACGAAAGGATATCCTCGTCGCTCATCTGCTGAAACAACATCAATTCCTCCACAATATTTTGGAGAAAAGCGCATTCAAACAGGTATCCGCTCTCACGAAACCGCCGATATCTGGAAAAGATAATCTGTTCCAACTCCTCCGGCGTCTTCCTGCCGTTATATATCTCATATTGCTCCAGATCCTTGTGAAAGCCCGGTATGTCCGTGAGAATTTTGGTGTAAGACACAATATAGCGCTCTCCCTCCCGGCAGGCCTCTTCCTCAATCTCCCTGCGAAGGGGGGCGTACCGTTCCAACACACCGGCATACTGCTCCCCGTCCATCCAGGCGCACCATGCCAGATCTACCGGGGAATAATCCCCCTCCCGGCAAACCCGGTACTCCGGCCTGCGCCGGGCAATCTCTGACAGCAGGGTGGATTTTCCCATGCCCTGTATTCCCTCAATATAAATATTTTCCATATTCTATTCCAAAATTCATTACACTGCTTATACTTTCAGACGGAACTTGGACACCAGCCCTTTCAGCATGGCGGCCTGCCCGGACAACTCTTCGCTGGCAGCGGCGCTTTCCTCCGCCGTGGCCACATTGTTCTGCACTACCATGGAAATCTGATTGATTCCCTGGGTGATTTCCTCCGCATTGACGGCCTGCTCCTTCGTATAATCCGCTATCCGTCCGATTAGCCCGTTCATTTCGTCCGCATGTTCCACCATGGTCAGCATGGACCCCGCCGTATCCCGGGCCGCTACCGCTCCCTCTTCCATGGAAACCACCATTTGACTCAAAAGCTGGGTGGTCTCCTGGGCTGCCTGGGCGGACTTGCCGGCCAGGGTACGGACTTCATCGGCCACCACCGCGAAACCTTTTCCGGCTTCACCGGCCCTGGCCGCCTCCACGGCGGCATTCAGTGCCAGGATATTGGTTTGGAACGCAATGTCGTCAATAGTTTTCACGATCTTGCGCACATCCGCAGACTTGTCGCTGATATTCTGTATCATCTCCGTCACATTCTGCATTTTATCGTTGTTCTTTAAAAGTTCCTGACGAACATCCTGAGATATGTCGTTGGCCTTCTGAGCCCCCTGGGCCACCCTGGCCACACTGTCGGACACGGAACCGATGTGTCTGGCCAGCGTCTCCACTTCGGCTGCCTGTTCCGTGGATCCCTGGGACAGGGTGACGGCGCCGTTGGAAACCTGCTGCGCCCCTGCCGCCACATCCTGGGACGCCGCCTGCAGCTGCCCCATGGCTCCGTTCAGTTCCACGGAGATCGCCTCCAGAGAATCTTTTATTTTCGCAAATTCACCCACATATTCGTTTTCCAGTGTAAACGCCAGATTGCCGCCTGCAATCTCCCGCAATTTATCTGATATCTCATTTATGTATTTCACATAGTCCCGGAGTCTGAGCGTCACCCGATTGAAATTATTGGCCAGTATCCCCAGTTCGTCCCTGGACCGGCAGCGGATGGTCTGATCCAGTTCTCCCTCCGCAATCCGGGTGGCCACCCGGCTCAACTCTCTTACCGGAACGCCGATGATACGCCGGGTCTGGATAATCACCAGGAGAATCAGCACCACCACTGCTATGGCTGCCACTGCCATCATGGTTCTGGTCAGATCATACAGTTCCTGCAGAACCTCCCCCCGGGACACATAAGCCACCGCCACCCAGTCGCTGCCGGGGACTTCCGCCACTTGAATATAGGTATCTTCATAGAGGGACAATCCCGTCTGTCCGGCCTGGATCTGCCCGTTGGCATAGGCGTACATGCCGCTGTCCAGCCCGCTCAGCTTTTCTCCCACCACTCCCGGGTCCTGATGACCAATGATGGTGTCGGTACGGGTATCCACCAGGAAAATTCCTCCCGTATCCTCGATCCTGGTCTGGCTGACGATTCGAGAGATGGAATCCAGATACACATCCGCGGCGGCCACC
>ERZ808054.1018-NODE-1018-length-19033-cov-4.344957_pt1 | contig 19033 bp, 23 predicted proteins | sample MGYA00380201_ERZ808054 | MGnify/ENA primary metagenome ERZ808054 (study PRJEB31490, sample SAMN06133419) | mouse gut metagenome | isolation source: Z5_2 | host: mice | place: China: Chengdu | collected 2015-05 ... | reverse complement strand
TGCGTAAAAACTGAAAATGGTAATAGATTACCCGTAATGATATAATTATAGTGGATATTTACCAAATTTTCAACTATTTTACAGGAATGCCGCATTAATTGTTATAATAGTTGCGGTTATTTGTCATAAGTAATTGCATTTTGGAAATATTTACGATAAAATTGATACATTGTTGTTGGAGGTGCAATTTCATTCGTTTTTGGATCCGACAGTATGCTTATAGTGTTGCTGGAAAGGTACAGGTGCATGGCGACAAGGGTATATGGCAGTGAGAAGCGTGTCATTATATTAGGAGATATAGAAATCAAATATGAGCTCACGAGAAAGTCCGTGAAGAATGTGAATCTGCGGATCGATGCTGCGGGGAACGTAAAAGTATCGGCGTCCCGGCGCGTTCCGGTTGACTATATAGAAGGTTTCATGCGGCAGAAGCAGGCGCTGATCGTCGCGGCTGTCGACCGCGCGGAGCAGAACAGCCGAAGGCAGGTTGAGCAGAAAATGCAGACGCCGCGGCGGTACGAGGACGGGGAGCAGCTGGCTATCCTGGGAAGGAAACGAACGGTGAAACTTGAGCAGGTCTTTAAGGGCGGGAGCGAGCGCATTGATCTTGAGAAGGATCTCATGTATTTCAGGGTGAGGGATCCGGGGGATGTGCGCCATAAGGAATTGATGTATGAGAAGTGGCTGAAAGCGTATCAGTGTGAGTTGTATGAGGAGATCTGCCGGCAGGTGCACAGGCAGTTTTTGCAGTTTGGAGTGGAGTACCCTGCGGTCAGGATACGGCGCATGACGTCCAGATGGGGTTCCTGCCAGCCGTACAAAGGGGTTATCACGCTGAACAGCCGGCTGATCGAGACGCCGGTCAGCTGCATAGAATATGTGGTGATGCATGAGTTCTGTCATTTCATACACCCTGACCATTCCAGGGCTTTTCACGCACTCATGACAAGGCTGATGCCGGACTGGAAACAGCGAAAGCAGCTGCTCAATTCTATATCTGAGTGGAATTAGAGGGGGCGTATTGATGATGAAGAAACAGCCGGCAGTTTCAGCTGAATACGAACATGTGACACATACTTTTGGTCCGGTGTATGACGTGGATTCGAAAATACTGATACTGGGCTCCATGCCGTCTGTGAAGTCGCGGGAGCAGCAGTTTTATTATGGGCATCCGCAGAACCGGTTCTGGAAAGTTCTTCCGGCAGTCTTTGGGGAAACTGTGCCGGAGACGATCGCGGAAAAGAGAGATTTTCTGCTGAGAAATAATGTTGCGCTGTGGGACGTGATCGAGTCCTGTGATATCGTAGGTTCATCGGACAGCAGCATTAAGAATGTCAGGGCAAATGATATGAATGTGATATTGTCCGCGGCGGATATCGGCACAATATTTTTAAATGGCGGGAAGGCATATGAACTCTTTTTGAAGTACTGCGGGAAAAATGTCCTCGAGGGCGGACACGCTCTGGTGAAACTGCCCTCCACAAGCCCGGCAAACGCGGCGTGGTCGCTCGAAAAACTGACAGAGTCCTGGACCGGGTTGATACGACAAAACAGCCGGGCTTTGCGTTAGACGTCCCGTGGTTTTCCGGGAAATATTATGAGAAAGGATATCTGTGTGCGATGGGATATGAAGCGGAGGCAATAAAGAGATTTGATGACTATTGCCGGGAAAAGAGGAAGACGATAGCGGAAATATCGGATGAGGAGCAGAAAACACGCCAGGAGAGGGTACTCGTGGCGAGGTCGCTCCTGCACCATGAGTCAGAACAGATGGTTTCTGTCTATATGAAATACAAGGCAGTCCTGGAAGAAAAGGGAGAGCGCGATACGGATCCGTTCGCGGGTGTGCAGACGGCGATGTTGGAGGCGGTCTGTGCAGGGCTCGAGGACACCTCGTTCAACAAGTGGAGGACCAACCTGGATGACGCCGTTTGCCAGGTGCAGGATACAGAGCAGGTAAAGCGGCTTCCCCGCTTTTCAAAGGCGTGTGAAAAGGTGCTGGACAGCCTCGATATCGACTTTTCTGACGTTGAGGATGAACTAAAGATGATATTTGAACCGGAGTGTGTCTACAACACACTGGTGCTGCTCGTCACGGCGGTTAAGAGCTACTGTGAGATCCTGGACCGGATCAGTGAACGGCGGATGAAATGAGGCGGCAGACCATGAAAAGGGGTGCAGGCGGTCGTGCAGAATGATCAGCAGAAAAAGTACCACACAAAGAGCAGAGACGCGATCATGACTTATCTGGATATGCACAGGGAGCACAGTTTCAGTGCCTATGACGTCAACGCGTACATGCGGGAGAACGGCATACAAGTCAATCTGACGACGATATACCGCAATCTGGACAAGCTCACAGAGAGCGGTGTGATCATGAAGTACAAGACGGCAGGGGATGAGTGCTGCCGTTATCAGTGTGCCAGACCCCATGCACAGTGTCATGAACACATCCACATGCAGTGCAGGACGTGTGGCAAGATCCTTCATCTGGAGTGCGGTTTTATGGAGGAGATCGTCAGACACCTTTATGAGCACCACAGGTTTGCACTGGAGTGTGCGGGCTCTGTGCTGATGGGTGTGTGTGCGGAGTGCCGGACAAAAGTGAATGATAGCGAAGGAGCGGGCGATGATGGAAATGTGGGATATCTATGATGCGGATAAAAAGCGTACAGGAAGGACGATGAAAAAAAACGACTGGTGTCTTAAGGATGGAGAGTATCATCTGACAGTGCTCGGTGTGGTGGCGCATCAGGACGGCAGGTTTCTGATCACTAAGCGGGTGATGACGAAAGCGTGGGCTCCGGGCTGGTGGGAGGTGTCAGGTGGTGCGGCACAGGCAGGTGAGGATTCGGAGGCTGCCGTGCTGAGGGAGATCAGAGAAGAGACAGGGCTTGACGTATCAGGCTGGGATGGCGGTTATCTGTTCAGCTACAAGAGGGAGAACCCCGGTGAGGGGGACAACTATTTTGTGGATATCTACCGCTTTGCGGCGGATTTTGACGAGAAGGACATCCGCCTGCAGGAGGAGGAGACTGACGGATATCTGCTCGCGACCCTTGACGAGATCAGGGCGTTTGCCGCACAGGGAATCTTTCTCCACTATGACAGCATAAAGGAAGCATTTGAAATGGAAAGAAAATGAATTCATATATTATCAGATTGTGCTTGTTTTTGTACTGAGCATTGCGCTATAATAGAAGATGTATATAAAATGCAATTGGTAAATGTCGCTTTCAGAGTATGTATCAGGAATGATTTTTCATACACGCTCTGGGAAACGGAGATATTCATATGAAGAAAGTAGCGCTATTTTCGGACGGATGGAAGAGACTGATCACTTATGCATGGGTGGACGGAATGATGAAGTTCATATCAAAAAGTGATGAGGAAATCTGCCTGTACCAGTACAATTGCCATGGGAATTGGAGCCGTGATGAGAAGCACAATCATGGGGAGTATAATATTTATACGCTGCCTGATCTGTCAGGGGTTGACGGTATCATTATGGACTGCACCAATATTTCGGACAGGCATTATTTTGACTGGCTGGTGGACATGATCCGAAAGAACAACAAGCCTACAGTGAGTATCGGAAGTGACATAGAAGGTTTTTACTACGCAGGCATCGACAATAAAAAGCCAATTGCGGATCTCATGGATCACTTGTATCATGAGCATCACTGCCGGAAGTATGTATTTGCGGGAGGACCGAAGGAAAATTACGAGAATTCCCTCAGGGTGCAGTCCTATCTGGAGAGCCTTGACCGCCTCGGTCTTCCGAGAGAGAAGAATCCTGTGTGGTACGGTGACTATGACTTTTCTACCGGGGTGAGATACTTTGAAGAGTACATGAAGGGGTTTTTCGGCAGAATGGTGGAGTTTCCGGATGTGGTTGTCTGCGCGAATGACAATATTGCGGCGGGATTTTGTTATAAGGCACAGCAGAGGGGATATAACATACCGGGCGATTTCAGGATCACAGGGTTTGACAATCTCGACAAGGCACTTTACTTCGATCCGCAGATAACGACCGTGGGGCATATGCGGGAAAACATAGGAAACCGGACGATGGAGATCCTGGCTGACATTTGGGCGGGAAAAGATGTGCCCAGAAATCATTTTATGCCGTCAAAGTGCATCTTTTCTGAGAGCTGCGGGTGTCCGAACAGCGGACTCCTTGACTATAGGAAATACGCGAGGGGGCAGGTGATCGCTGATGTGGAGAAGCTGGAGAAGGAAGAGCTTCTGACAAAGCTTGAGAGCGATATTGTGAAGTGCACGACCTACGATGATGTCTTTGAGCAGATCGCAGCGTATTTTATGAGTCTGGCGTGCGACGGTTTTTCGATCGTGATCGACAAAAGATTGTATGAGGGTGTGGCGGAGAGCGAGCTTGTGACCGACGGGTATGACAAGGATAATCTGGTAGTGGCGTACGCGACAGAGGGCAGAAAGGTTCTAAAGATCAAGGATCCGGATGCGCTGAGGAAGTACTTTGATGAGACAGGAGCCAGAAATGCTTACATGTTCACGCCGATCCATTTCAGGGAGAAGGCAGTGGGCTACAGCATCTTAAAAAACGGCAGGTTTCTGTATGACAATCCGTATTTTTATGATATCCACAGCACGATCACCAGGACGATCGAAAATCTGTACAAGAAGCTGCAGCTCGAGATCGCGAATAGAAAGATGTGCGAGATCTACAACAGGGATCAGCTCACAGGTTTGTACAACCGCATCGCATATGCCGAGATGATCGATCCAGAGTACTGCAAATACTGCGCAAGCGGGAAGAAGTGTGTGATCAATTTTGTGGATGCGGACAATTTTAAGCAGATCAATGATACATACGGACACGAAAAGGGCGACACGATGTTGAAGAAGATCGCGAACGTGCTCACCGACAAATGCCCGAAGGGTGGTTTTGTGTATCGGTATGGCGGTGACGAGTTTATCGCGTTTTTCCCGATCGATGAGGATTCCGAGGCGGAGCAGTTCCGGGATGAGGTGATCGGGCAGCTTGCAAAAGATGACATCAGTGTCAGTATCGGGCAGGCGGTGACGGATCCGTCGTCGGACAAGGTGTTCGGCGATTACATGAAGATCGCGGATGATGAGATGTACAAAGTAAAAGTGGCAAAAAAAGAGAAAGGTGGATTTAGGAAAAGATGAGGAAATTTTGGAATGGTATTGTTGGCTTTGTATTTGGGGTGACACTGCTGCTCGGCGCTCCGGCGGTGGATGCGGCAGCGGCAGAGTACACGGTTTCGCCGGCGGCGGCAATTTTGTACACGAATGAAAATACAGTGATCCTGGCTGACGCGGACGCTGCCGGCACGGTGGTGCTTCCCGAGGTGGCGGCGGATCTTCCGATCCAGGTGACAGGCGTCACGAGCAACGGGTACTTTCAGATCAGCTTAGACGGGCAGACATTCTATATCCATGGGATCGGTCTGAATGCAGCGGATACGGCGGTCGCAGCGACGAACCAGATCTACGAGACGATCATGGCGCAAAAGGCAGTCTTCCCGGAGGGCATGAGATGGACGAACGAGAATTACTACGGCTGGAAAGGCGGAACCTACACTGGCGGCTATGGCTGCGCCGGGTTTGCGTTTGCGGTCAGCGATGCGGCATTCGGCGATACCAAGGCGAAGATCCACACGGACTACAACAATATAAAGGTCGGCGATATCCTCAGGGTGGAAAACAATACACATTCGGTCATCGTGCTTGAAGTGCGGGAAAACTCAGTCATCGTGGCAGAAGGAAATTACAATGCATCCATTCACTGGGGACGTGAGATCCCCAAATCGAACCTGGTCGATCCATCAAGCTACATTATGACAAGATACTAAACATTTTCATATTAGTGATTATTGATTATCAGAACGGAGGGCTACAGCAATGGAAAAAATAACGAGCTTTACGATTGATCACAACAAATTACAGCCGGGCGTGTATGTCTCAAGAAAAGATCCTGTGGGCGAGTGCACGATCACGACTTTTGATCTGCGGATGACCTCGCCGAACGAGGAGCCGGTTATGAACACTGCAGAGGTTCACACGATCGAACATCTGGCTGCGACTTTCCTGAGAAACCATAAGGAGTTTGGCGAAAAGACGATCTACTTCGGACCGATGGGATGCCGCACAGGGTTCTATCTGCTGCTCGCGGGAGATTATGAATCGAAAGATATCGTTCCGCTGATGATCGAGCTGTATGAGTTTATCAGGGACTACAAAGATGAGGTTCCGGGAGCCAGCCCGAAGGACTGCGGGAACTATCTCGACATGAACCTGGGTATGGCAAACTACCTTGCAAAGCGCTATCTGGACAATGTGTTGTACCAGATCGATGCGTCGAGGCTGGTGTACCCCGAGTAGAGGCGTATGCATATAGTATAGTAAAACCGTACGGGTGAGTTACCGATGGATAATAATTTTTTGACACAGATTACAAATGGGACGATCGAGGAGGTTGAGTCGGGCAGGAACGGTTCTTTTGTGCTCGTCTCTTACAGGGATTGTCCAAACTGCGGCAGGGCTGATCAGACCATCCGGCTGAATGTCAGCGGCAACACCGTGATCATGGACGAGAACAGCAACCGGATCCCGCTGAGGGATCTGAGAGCGGGAATGATCGTGAACGCAGCGTTTTCCAATGCGACAACGCGGAGCATCCCGCCGCAGTCGGCAGCGTTTGTCATACAGGTGGTGGGGAGACCGCGCAATGAGGATGTGACAGTCGGCAGGATCGTCGATGTGGACAGACGGGGCAGGAGCTTCACGACGATGAGTGACGGGAATCTGTCCTCGATCATACGGTTTAACGTGGCAGATGATGCGCAGATCCTGAATGGGCTGGGCAGACCGATGAACTTTGCAAACCTCGTTCCGGGGCTTCGGGTGAGAGTGCGCCATGCTGATTTTATGACGATGAGCATCCCGCCGCAGACGACCGCGTTTGAGGTCAGGGTGATCCAGTAAGATATTTTTCAAAACCTTATAAAATCTTTATAAATGTCCTTTATCCTTACGTTATAGGGAACTGAACGGTTCCCGAGATCGATAACGAAAGGAAAGGGACATTTTATTATGGAAAACATTCTGGAGACAAAACATCTGAGCAAAAAATACAGGGGACAGTGTGCAAATGATGATATTTCGATCACGGTGAAGAGAAATATTGTCTATGGGCTGCTAGGACCCAACGGGGCGGGGAAGTCGACGCTGCTAAAGGCGCTGACTGGCATGATCATACCAAGTTCCGGGAAGATCATCTTTGACGGAAGACCGTGGAGCCGGCGGGAGCTGGCGGCGATTGGGGCTTTGATCGAATCGCCGCCGTTGTACGAGAATCTGACGGCGCGCGAGAATCTGAAAGTCCGCACACTGTTGTATGGTTTGCCAGAGAGCAGGATCGATGAGGTGCTGGAGCTGGTGGCGCTCACCGATACCGGCAGAAAGCGAGCAGGGCATTTCTCGATGGGGATGAAGCAGCGGTTAGGGATTGCCGCCGCACTGCTGAACCATCCGAAACTTTTGATCCTCGACGAGCCGACCAACGGTCTCGATCCGATCGGGATCGGCGATCTGCGGAGAATGATACGGTCTTTCCCGGAGCAGGGGATCACCGTGATCCTGTCAAGCCATATGCTCTCGGAGGTGCAGCAGACGGCGGACGAAATCGGGATCATCGCAGACGGAAAGCTGTGGTACGAGGCTCCTGTCTGCGGATCGGAGGACTTGGAAACGCTGTTTCTGGAAGTGGTGCAGCATGCCGGTGAAGATCCTGCCAGGCGGACAACGGCAATGAAAGGGCAGGTGGTTTAGATGGAAAGGTTTTTTGCGGCGGAACTGCTGAAACAAAAGAGAAGCTTTAACAAGATATTGTTGTGGCTGGCGCCGGCGGTCACGATCCTGCTGGCACTGATCCTGATGCGCGGGAGATTTCTGCTGGCTGGCGCGTACAACTGGTGGTATACGCTGATACTGCCGGGAAGCCTTACCATGATCGCCGCGTTCACGGCGGTGAAGGAGCGCAGGAAAAACAGGCACGGACTGTTTGGCGTTGCCATTCAGAAAAAGAAGCTCTGGGCAGCGCAGGTTTTGGTCTGCACATTCTTTCTCTTTGTTATGTGTGCTTTGTTTTTTGTATTGATCTCGGTCGGATGGGCGCTGTTTGGCGGGAATATTTCTCTGGGGCAGAGTTTGGCTGCGAGCTTGGTGCTGTTCATCACCTATGCGTGGCAGATCCCGCTGTGGATGGCTCTGGCGGACAAGACGGGCGTGGGATGCGCTGTGTTTGTCAGTCTGCTCTGCAATATCCTTGCTGCCAGTGTAGCTGCGGGAAAGGCGTGCTGGTGGATCCCGTTTGCGATCCCTGCGCGGATGATGTGTGTCTGCCTCCATGTGCTGCCAAACGGTCTGCCGATGGATGCTGCCGATCCGCTGGGAGACGCCGCGGTCGTGGTTCCCGCGATCCTGCTCGCCGTGATGTGGTATGCGGGTGTAACATATGTCACGGCGCGCTGGTTTGAGAAACGTGAGGTATAGCCCAGGTTTGAAAAGGGAGGATCGGTATGGGGATAAAAAATCATATAATGGCGGAGTTGTATAAGGTATCACATTCAAGTTTGATATGGATCCACATTTTTGCGCCGCTTTTTGCGATGGGGGTATTTCTGGTGTATTACAGGTTTGCCGCGTGGAGTGAACTGGGGAAGGTGGCGGGATATCTGCAGATCCTGTCGATCGCTTATCCGGTCATGATCGCCCTGGTCACAACAGTCCTGTCAGATCTTGAGATGCGGGCAGGGCATTGCCAGCAGGTTCTGACAGTGCCTTGTCGCAGGGGTGTCATCCATGTTGTCAAGTTATCCGTACTGCTTGTCTGCGGTCTTCTGTCGTCGCTGCTGGCAGTGCTTGGTTTCGGCGCAGTATTCCGCGCGATGGGAAACAGCGGTTTTTCATTATCTTTTTTTGCCGGATCTGCTATCCTGTTGTTTTGCGGAAATATAGCGCTGTATGAGATCAGCTATCTTGTCAGTTTTCAGTTTTCGGCATCAAAGGGGGCGGGGATTGGAGTTGGGATCGTGGGAAGCCTGGTCGCGGCACTGATGCAGACGGGGCTTGGCGATCAGGTATGGTACTATGTGCCCTGGGGGATATCCCTGCGCTGGTGCAGTCTGTATGCGCTGGATCAGGCAGGCAATACGGATCGTCTGCTCTGTACAGATGTGATAAAAAGTGTTATATTTGTGATAGTCTCGGGATCAGTGCTGTTTATACTGCTGATCTGCTGGGGAAACACATGGGAAGCTAAAGCGGCAGGAGAGGAGTAGGATTGAACATATGGCGCATATTTTGGTGATCGATGACGAGATGGATATCTGCCGTCTGATCGAGAAAGTGCTTGGCAGGGACGGGCATACAGTGTCGGTCAGGAACAGCGCGGCGGGATTGGAGGCGTCGGATCTGCAGCAGTATGATCTGCTGATCCTGGATGTCATGATGCCGGAGGTGGATGGCTTTTCGTTCTGTTATCAGATGCGCAGAGCGGTGGACTGTCCGATCCTGTTTCTGACAGCAAAGACAATGGAGCAGGATATTGTGGAAGGGTTTGCGATGGGGGCGGATGATTACATCAAAAAGCCCTTTGGCGTCGCGGAGCTGCGTGCCAGGGTAGCAGCGCATCTGCGGCGTGAGAACAGGGAGCATCATCAGATGATCACGAGTGGCAGATTTTATATCGATCTGTCTGCAAGGGAGATCCGCATCAAGCTTTCCGACACCGATGTTGAGTTTGAGAAGATTCCGCTGACCAGGAGTGAGTATCAGATCTGTGAGTATTTAGTCCGCAACAAGGGACAGGTTTTTTCCCTGGAGAGTATACTGGAGGCGTCATTGGGGTATGATTCGGAGAGTGACGTTTCCGCGATCCGCATGCACATCAAAAATATCCGCAGCAAATTCTCAAAATATGCCGGGCAGGCAGCATGTCCGATCAGTACAGTCTGGGGGGTAGGGTACAAATGGCAGTGAGCAGGGTTCCGGATGACAGGGCGAATGACAAACCGGATAATAAAGTGATGAGGACGATCAGTCTGTATAAACTGTTCCTGCGGTATCTTGCGGTGTTCTGCATGACTACGGTTTTGCTGCTGGGCGTGATCGTCCTGAGCGCGGAGGCTGGATTTCGGAGTGGTTTTGTGCTGCAGGCGAACTATGCGGAGCGGGCTGTGGGGGAAGTGCGGGACAGGATTGCCCAGAGTGAACCTTTTGACAGGACGCTGATCCCTTTTCCGTGCACTTATATATTGATAGACAAAAAAGACGGAAAAATAGTGGAGAGTGACATGGATCCCGAAGAGATCGAGCGTGCCAAAGATCGGATCAGGGCGTTGCTGAACAATACATCGCGGGATGCCATGCACCAGTATGTGCTGATCCAGCGGGATGATGCGGTCTGTGTAGTCTGTTATGACATGTACGTACATTACGCGTCGCCTGTCCTGGATCGCTGGCTTCCAAAGCCGGAGCTGCTGTACCTGCTCGTTTTTCTGGGACTTTTCCTGCTGAATGCGTTCGTGACGGCAGTGCGGTTCGGGCGGAGATTAAACAGGGAATTGGAGCCTATTGTCGAGGCAGTAGACCGCATCGCGCGCCGGGAGTTGAAGCCAGGTGTCAGTATGACGAGAATCTGGGAATTTAACGCGGTGCTGCATTCCATACAGGATATGGAGAAAGCGCTGGAGCAGTCATTGAAAGAACAGTGGGAGATGGAACAGAACCGGCGGATGCAGATATCGGCTGTCGCCCATGACCTCAAGATCCCGCTCACCGTGGTGCGGGGCAATGTGGAACTCTTGCTGGAGGAAGATTTTTCCGGCGGAGACAGGGAACTGCTGGAGGGAATCCGTGCAGGAGCCGGCAGGATTGAGCAGTATACGGGGCTGTTGAGTGACGCTGTAAAGGCAGAGAGCGCAGACCACATGGCGGATCACCTTTTTGCGGTGGAGGCGTGTGTCGGGGAGATCGAGCAGCAGGCGGCGTGCCTGTGCCGGTCGAAGGAGATTGCGCTGACAGTCAGAAAGGCGGAGGTTCCCGCGATGTTTTATGGAGACCGGGAACTCATCGTCCGCGCGGTTTCCAATATACTTGACAATGCGGTTGAACATTCGCCAGCACAGGGGACGATCGAGTTGTTCGTTGAGGGCTGTGGCAGCAAGCTTGTATTCCGGGTGACGGACAGCGGAACAGGTTTCTCGGACAATGCCCTGAAATATGCCGCCCAGCAGTTCTATACGGAGTGCAGGGAGCGTTCTGGAAAGCACTATGGATTGGGTCTTTTCATTGCGGACAGGGCTGCGCATCAGCACGGCGGCAGTCTGCAGATCGCAAACCGGCAGGATGGAAATGGGGCGGTGGTTACGCTGACAGTTGTGTGCGTTCCTGATGATCCCGGGACACATGGTAGTTATGATTTGTAATGCATAGACGGCTGGACCGGATCACGCTTCCTCTGCAAACAATGTTTTGAGTAGATCCCGCAATCCCTGCCTGTACGCGATCTTTTCACAGATGGCTGCCGCTTCGTCTGCCAGTATGAAATATTGCTCGAGCAGAGCTGTCTGTTCGTCTGTCAGTGCTGTTTTCAGATTTTCGCGGGCTTTGTTGGCAGCAGACAAAGCCTCCTTGTACTCGACGCTCTCATCGAGCGCGTCTTTGAGGTGGTCAGCCATAAAAGTCTCTATCGTTTCAAAAGCATTTTCTTTCATCGTCGTATATACTCCTATCCGTTTGAAATCAGGTCATCGCGGCAACCGCAGATCTGTAGTGTCGGTCATAGATCCATTATATACTATTTGATCCTGTTCTGGAACCAAAAAATTGAGTTGTGCACAGGAATGCTCGCGGGTGTCATCGGAACACTGCGGGTATACTCTGAAAATTATGATTGATATCGTATCGATGATAGGGTATTATAGTTGTATGTGGAAGGCAGGATGGTGGCAGGAAATGTGGTTGTGTGATGGCTTTATGATAAACGTGATACATAAATAAAAGTGATACGCTCTAAAAAGTATCGCTTTTATTATGCACACGGGCACCCAGAGGAAGCATGTCAGCAAAAGCTGACGGGTGCCCGGCGCGTGAGCAGGGAAAGACTTCCCTGCTTGATTGCACACGGGTGCCCGTTATTTATGGAGCGGGAAGGAGAGGGGATATGACGCGCTATTTTAATACAGAGGGGCGCTGCAGACCGGATCTGCATTATATGGTACCGCTAAACGAGCGGCTCAAAATGATCAAGGAACAGTTTGTGGACAGGGAAAAATATTTTGTCATCAACAGGGGGCGTCAGTATGGCAAGACGACGACTCTGATGGCACTGGCGGATTTTTTGAAAGAAGATTACATTGTGATCTCCCTGGACTTTCAGCGGATGAGTACAGCCGGATTTGTAGATGAACAGTCCTTTGCAGTGCGGTTTATCTGTCAGCTGGAGAAGACGACATCCAGAAAAAGAGCGTTCGTGGAGGGGATCGATGAGGATGCCTTGCGCGAGTTGGTCTCCTTGAAGGATAGAACTGATGTTTCTTTGGATATTCTGTTTGAGGGCTTGAGCGGATTGTGTGAAGCGTCGAGGAGACCGATCGTCATGATGATCGACGAGGTGGACAGCGCGTCAAACAATCAGGTATTTATCGATTTCCTCGCTCAGCTCAGGGGATTTTATCTGGACAGGGAGTACAGTCCGATCTTTCATTCTGTGATTCTGGCTGGGGTATATGACATCAAGAATTTGAAATTGAAGATGCGGCCAAATTCAGAGCATCAGTACAACAGCCCGTGGAACATAGCTGCTGATTTTGATATCGATATGAGTTTTTCAGCCGGGCAGATAGCCGAGATGCTCACAGCGTATGAGACGGATCACCACACCGGCATGGATGTCAGCGCGGTGGCGGATGAGATCGAGCAGTATACCTCGGGATATCCCTATCTGGTGTCCGCAGTCTGCAAGATGATGGATGAAAAGCTGGATCGCGAAAATGCCTGGACAAGGGAAGGCGTCGAGAAGGCAGTCGGGATCATACTCAAGGCGAGGACAACCCTGTTTGACAGCATGATCAAACATATCAGTGAAAATCCGGACTTGAAACAGATGCTGTACATGATATTGTTCCAGGGGGAGCGGGTGACGTACAATCAGTATAATCACACGATAGAACTGGCATGTATGTTTGGATATGTGGTGAACAGGGGAGTGGAGGTACAGGTAGCAAACCGTATTTTTGAAATTTGTCTGTACAACCTCTTTCTGTCCGAGGAAGAGCTGACGAACACAATGAGCAGGCGGGCAAAGCAGGACAGGAACCAGTTTGTCATCGACGGCAGGCTGGATATGGAGCGCGTGATGAAAAAGTTTGTGGAACATTTTGAGGAGGTCTACGGCAGCAACGACAGGAGATTTCTGGAGAATGATGGGCGCAAATTTTTCCTGCTGTATCTAAAGCCGATCATCAACGGGACAGGCAATTACTACATCGAGGCACAGACAAGGGATGAGCGCCGCACAGATGTGATCGTGGATTATGCAGGCGAGCAGTTCATCATAGAGATGAAGATCTGGCACGGAAACGAATATAACGAGCGCGGCGAGCGGCAGCTGACAGACTATCTGGACTATTTTCACCAGAAAAAGGGCTACATGCTGAGTTTTAACTTCAACAAGAAAAAGGAGACCGGCATAAAGACGTTGGTATTCGGGGATAAGACCATTGTGGAGGCGGTTGTCTGAAAGAGATTCCGGAGGACAGGGAGGGATTGGGTGGAGCGATCTGCATTTGATAAAATATATGAAATTGTAAAAGCGATCCCGTACGGGCAGGTGGCGACTTACGGACAGGTGGCTGCGCTTGCGGGCAATAAACGGTGGGCGAGGGTGGTTGGCTATGCGCTGCATGTCAATCCGGATCCCGACCATATTCCCTGTTACCGCGTCGTCAATAAGGAGGGCAGGGTATCGGATGCGTTTGCTTTCGGCGGCGGCAACCGGCAGGTGGAGCTGCTGCGGGCAGAGGGTGTGGAGTTTACGGGAGACTGCGTGGACATGGCGCGGTATCAGTGGGAAAGACAGGTGTATTGATATGATCTATTTATCTCATTTTGAGTTTCCCGGCAGGGAAAGGGAGTACGATTTTACAATGGGGCAGAAGTATACCTGTTATGACACAGTGTACCCCTTCCTGGTGTTGTCGGAGCATCAGTTGAAAATGCTGGATTTTGAGGAGGTGACGATCCTGTATGGCGGGAACGGATCGGGGAAGACGACCGCGCTGAACGTGATCGCGGAGAAGCTGGGACTTGGGCGCGATACGCTGTACAACCGCTCTAATTTTTTCGGCAACTATACGGCGATGTGCTCGTATGACACGATCGGGGAGATACCAAAGGGCAGCAGGATCATTACAAGCGATGACGTGTTTGACTTTATGTTGGATCTGCGGAGCATTAACGAGGGGATCGACAGAAAGCGGGAGGATTTGTTCGAGGAATACCAGGAGGCAAAAAATTCCCACTTCCAGATGCACTCCCTGGAGGATTACGAGCGGCTGAAAAAGGTGAATTCCGCGCGCCGCAACACAAAGTCAAAATTCGTCCGGAACCAGCTGCAGGACAATGTGCGGGAGCACTCGAACGGGGAGAGCGCATTTATCTATTTTGCGGATAAGATCAAGGAAAACGGACTGTATCTGCTCGATGAGCCGGAGAACAGCCTGTCGCCGGAGAAACAGCAGGAGCTGCTGCGCTTTCTGGAGGATTCGGTGCGCTTTTTTCGCTGTCAGTTCGTGATCGCCACGCACTCGCCGTTCCTGCTCTCCATGAGAGGAGCCAAGATCTATGACCTGGACGAGGATGTGGTGGATGTGAAGCGCTGGACAGAGCTTGGCAACGTGCGGGCGTACTATGATTTTTTCAAAAAATACGAGAGTCAGTTTTTGTGAACCATACAAGATAAAATGAGGAGATAGTGCAATGGAAATGAACGCATATTTTAAAAGTATCATAGATCAGGATCAATGTGCGATCGTGATCTGCGATCTGGATCATGAGATCCTGTACATGAACCCGGCTGCGGTGGAACGGTATGGGAAAAGGGGCGGGCAGGCGCTTGTGGGGAAAAGTCTGCTGGACTGCCACAATCCGCGATCGGTAGAAAGGATCAAAGAAGTCGTCTCGTGGTTTGCGCAGAGCGCAGGGAACAATAAGATCTATACCTCGCGGAATGAAAAGGAAAACAAGGACGTGTATATGGTTGCACTGCGGGACGGGGACGGAGCGCTGATCGGTTACTACGAGAAACACGAGTATCGGGATATCGAGACAGGAAAACAGTATGATTTTGGCAGATCAGGTTCTGTGGAACAATAACGGATGAAGAAGGGTGCAGGGATCTTATGCCGCATGTTCATATGAAGGATCACATTATCGAGATAACGGATTTTGGAGCGCCGCAGCTCGACGTGTACGCGAGACTCAGCGAGGGGCAGCTCTTAAACCGCCATGAGCCAGACAAGGGTATGTTCATAGCGGAAAGTCCGAAGGTGATCGGACGGGCACTTGACGCGGGGTGTGTCCCGGTGTCGATCCTGACGGAGAGGAAACACATTGAAGGGCAGGGAAGGGAGATCATCGAGAGATGCGGTGACATCCCTGTCTACACAGCCGGATTGGATGTGCTGACGCAGCTGACCGGTTTCAAACTGACGCGGGGTATGCTGTGTGCGATGCGGCGTCCCCGGTTAAAGACAGCTGCGGAGGTGTGCGAAGGGGCACGCAGGATCGCGGTCCTTGAAAACGTGATGAATCCCACCAATGTGGGTGCCATATTCCGCTCGGCGGCAGCACTCAATATGGATGGGATCCTGCTGACACCGGCAGGCAGCGATCCATTGTACCGCCGCTCGATCAGAGTCAGCATGGGAACGGTATTTCAGATCCCATGGGCATTTCTGGATGGGACGGACGGAATAAAGACATTGCGCGATATGGGATTTACGACAGTGGCGATGGCGCTGAGGGAGGATTCCCTCAGCATCACGTCTCCGCAGCTTATGCAGGCGGAGCGGCTGGCGGTCGTGCTTGGCACAGAGGGGGACGGGCTTGCGCCGGACACGATCGCCGGTTGTGATCATACAGTGCGGATACCGATGGCGCACGGCGTCGATTCCCTGAATGTGGCAGCAGCGAGTGCGGTTGCGTTCTGGCAGCTTGGCAACGGCGGCGGATGTGATAGGAAGGGATAAGATAAGATGGTCAGAAAACATTTCCGGTTTACGGGCAGGGTTCAGGGTGTGGGGTTCCGCTACCGGGCAAAGTATGCCGCAAACGGCATGGGGATCACAGGCTGGGCAAAAAATGAATATGACGGTTCGGTTGAGATGGAAGCGCAGGGAACCGCGGAAGCGATCAACCAGATGCTGGTGATGATCAACAGGAGTGACTATATAGTGATCGATTCCATTGAGTCCAGGGAGATTCCGCTCGAAGAAAATGAACGTTCTTTTTGTGTGCGATGAACTGTTACACTTTTTTCGACAGAATATAGAAAACGGTTGTGATGACACAGATGGGAGTATATAATGATGATTGATCACAGAGTTGGGGAGATTTCCAGAAAGGAGTTATCACATTGACACATACAGAGAAAGCAACGGACTTCCTGATGCAGGAGTTTCACTGTTCGCAGGCTCTTGCAGGGGCATTTGCAGAAGAATTCGGATATAATCTCAAGAATGTTATGAAGATCAGCACCTGCTTTGGGGGCGGCATGCACCGGGGAGAGCTGTGCGGATGCATCACGGCGGCAACGATGATATTTGGCATGGCGTTTGGACTGTACGATCCGCAGGACAAGAAGCTCGAATCGTTTGGTTACAAAAACGCAGATGAATTTTTTAGCCGCTTTCGCGAGCGGATGGGCGGAAAGACGCTCTGCAGGGAGATCCTCGGCAAAGATTTCTCAAAGCCGGATGAACTTGCCGCGATCCGCAGGGAAGGGCTGGTCAAAAAAGTATGTCCGCATGTCCTGCAGGCAAGCATAGAGATCATAGAAGACATATTAAGGCGGCAGGACGAAGATGGCGGCTACATACGGCTTGGCACCGCCGACAGCGCGGAGACAGAGAAGATACAGACCGTCATGAAAAGTGTGAACAGGCAAAACAGGTTCAGAAAAAATGTGCACGAGCTGCTGCTCGCCTCCGACAGGAAAATCGGTTTCATACAGTTTGACATCAGGCGTTTCAAGATCATCAATGACCTGTACGGAGAGAAGTTTGGCGATGAAGTCCTGTTTTTTATAAGGGACAGGCTCGATGAGCTGTGCAATGACAGGCAGTTTTTCCTCAATCTCAGGAGCGATGTGTTCATCGTGGTCACGGAATATGATACGGACCAGGATCTCATGGGCTTTGTCAGGAGGATCGAGGAGGCGGTTGCTTTGTTCAAGAACGTCAAGCTGCAGTTTGCTTTCGGTGTGTATTCCGTTGACGATAAGGAGATGGAGATACGTCAGATGGAGGACAGGGCGGCGATGGCGCGGACAGCGGCGAAGGAGAACGCCGTCTCAAATGTCATCTTTTACGAGGAACAGTTCAAAGAGTTTCTTTATACACGCAAATTCATCGAGGAGAACATGCGCACCGCCATCGCGGAGAAGCAGTTCAAGATGTACCTGCAGCCCAAGTACAGCATCTCGAGGAACAGGATCGTCGGCGCGGAGGCGCTTGTGCGCTGGATCCACCCGGAGCGGGGCATGATCTACCCCAACGATTTTATCCCGGTCATCGAGGAGAATGGATTTATCAAAATGGTCGATTACTATATCTGGGAGGAAGCGAGCCGCTTTATCAGGAAGTGTGCCGACATCGGCATTGAGGACTGCCCGGTGTCCGTAAACGTGTCAAGGCACCATCTCAGGGACACGGAATTTGTGCATGTCCTGATGAACGACATCAAAAAGCAGCAGATCGAGAAATCGCTTCTGGAGCTTGAGATCACGGAGACTGCCAACGACGAGCAGATCGGTCAGATGGCGATGCGGCTAAAAATCGACGGATTTACGCTGCTGATGGACGATTTCGGGAGCGGATATTCATCCTTGAATGTGCTGCTTGAGACACCGTTTGACGTGATCAAGCTGGACAAGAAGTTCATGGATAACATGATGGCTTCCGGCAAGGGAAAACTGATCCTTGAACACACGGTCTCCATGGCGCGGGAGCTGGGGCTCGGACTGCTGGCAGAGGGTGTGGAGACAAAGGAACAGGTGGATATCCTCGGCAAGATCGGCTGTGACAACGTACAGGGGTATTATTTTGCCAGACCTATGCCGCAGGAGGACTTTTTTGACTTGCTGAAAAAGGACAGAGGCATCTAATAAAACAAAAAATATGGTACAGGAGGATATTGTGATGGTAAAACATGTGATATTATGGCAGTTAAAGGATGGGCTGTCCGACAGTGAAAAGACAGAGATCAAGGCAGGGATCAAGGAGTCGCTCGAGTCGCTCAGCGGGAAGATCCCCGGGCTGGTCGAGATAAAAGTCGAAACCGATCCACTGGCGACCTCAAATGCAGACGTGATGCTCGATTCGGTATTCGAGGATGCGGAAGCCTTAAACGGGTATGCGGTGCACCCGGAACATGTGGCGGTGGCAGATAGCAGGGTGCGGCCGTATGTAAAGTTGCGAGTCTGCATGGACTTTGAAGTCTGAGGTGGAAATAGCGCGCCTGAAGGTGCCGTGAAACGGCTTTTTTGGCGACGCGATCAAAAAAAATTAAAAAATTTGAAAAAAGTACTTGCTTTTTCTGCGAAACTGTTGTATGCTTTAATAGCTGTCGGTGATAAAGAACAGACAGCCGATACAAAACAGTTGTGGCTCGTTGGTCAAGCGGTTAAGACGTCGCCCTCTCACGGCGAAAACAGGGGTTCGATTCCCCTACGAGCTGTTGA
>ERZ808054.1016-NODE-1016-length-19043-cov-5.997153_pt1 | contig 19043 bp, 15 predicted proteins | sample MGYA00380201_ERZ808054 | MGnify/ENA primary metagenome ERZ808054 (study PRJEB31490, sample SAMN06133419) | mouse gut metagenome | isolation source: Z5_2 | host: mice | place: China: Chengdu | collected 2015-05 ... | reverse complement strand
CTGTATGTATAACAGTGCGTCAAAATAGGTGTTCCAGTAACCCACCGCATAGAAAAGCCCGATGGTGGCGATGATGGGCAGAGACAACGGCAGTACGATCTTGACCAGCACCTGCATATAGGAGGCTCCGTCGATCCGGGCCGCCTCTTCCAGGCTTTCCGGCAGATTCCTGAAAAAAGTCCGCATAACGATGAAGTTAAAGACATTCACCGCCTGGGGAATAAACAGGGCTCCCAGAGTATCGTACAGGCCCACGCCTTTCACTACCAGGAATGTAGGGATCATGCCGCCCCCGAAATACATGGTGAACAGGATCATCCCCGTGAGAAACTTTCTCCCGGGCAGATCATTACGGGACAGGGCGTAGGAGGCGAAAACCGTAAGAATCAGGCTGAGCCCCGTTCCCATCAGTGTCACCAGCACCGTGGTCCGCATGGAGTTCCAAATCTGTGTCTTTCCCAGTATCTGCTGGTATGCGCTGAGAGTAAAGTCGATGGGATAAAATGTGACCTTTCCCGACAGGACCGCGTTATAGCCGCTCAGGGAGTAGGCGATCACGTTCAGAAAGGGATACAGGCAGACAAAAGCCAGCACCAGCAGCAGTATGTAATTAACCACCTGTCCCACCGATAATTTTTTCTTTTTCATAGTCCGCTCCTTTTTTAAATTATTGTATTTCGCATCTGCCGGGGCTATATGATTCCATCTTCTCCAATGGCTTTGGCAAACTTGTCCGCTGCAAACAAAATGATAATGTTGATCACAGACTGGAACAGGCCGATTGCCGTGGAATCACTGTATTTCGCACGTTCAATACCCAGCCGGTAGGTGTAGGTACTGATAACCTCCGACACACCCATGACTTTCTTGTTACCCAGGAGCAGCGGGGCGTCCAGCCCAATGGTCATCATCTTGGAGATCTGGAGAATCAGCATGGTCACAATCACAGATTTGATGGAGGGCAGCGTAATGTATATCAACCGCTGGAATTTGGTTGCTCCATCCAGATAGGCTGCCTCGTACAGACTCTCGTCCACTCCTGTAAGGGCCGCAAGGTAGATAATGGTTCCCCATCCGATCTCCTTCCAGACATTACAGATGACATAGGTGAAAACCCACCAGGCATTGTTGCTCAAAAACGGAACGGAATCTATTCCCAAAGTATTCAGAATATGATTGACGGTACCTCCCTGCATCGAGAAAAGATTGGTAGCGATACCGGCCACCACCACCCAGGAGATAAAATGGGGCAGATACAGCACCGACTGGGTGATCTTCTTGAACTTGGAACTCATCACCTCATTCAACATCAGCGATACAATGATCGTCAGCGGAAAGCTGACCAGCAGTGTGAGCACATTCAGCAGCAGCGTGTTTTTGATCGCCTCCCAGAAGTTTTTGTTCTTCAGGATTTTTTCAAACACTTCCAGACCGCACCAGGGGCTGTCCAGAACGCCTTTGAACACATTGTAGTCCTTAAAGGCAATGGTCACTCCATACATGGGAATGTACTTGAAAATGATGTAGTAAGCCATCACTGGCAGCAGCATCAGGTAGATCCACTTGTAATTCCACATTTTCACAAGAGTCCTGTTGGGCTTTTTTCTGGTAACACTTTTACTCATCTTGTGCCTCCTTTGTCTATTTTGTACACACTTTGACTATATCACACTCTTTCTTTGTGCACCTACACATTATAGGGCCACTTTTTTAGCGAAATACGACATAAAAAATGCCGACATGTCAAATTTCACATGCCGGCACATCAACTTTATCTGTTTTCCATCTGATATTTTTTGGGTGACATCCCCACTTGTTTTGAGAAGGTTCTGGAGAAATTGGAGTAACTGTTAAATCCTGTCATATCACACACATTGCAGGGGGATACCCCCTCCCGCAGCAGTTTGCAGGACAGCATAATCTTTTTGGCAATGATATAATTCTGAAGAGAAATGCCTGTAATCCGCTTAAACCGCCTGCTGATATAAGTCCCGTTGTAATGCAGATTTTCCTCCAGGCATTTCAGCGTAATCTCTTCCGTCAGGTGGTTTTCTATGTAGTTGAAAGTTTCCATCACCAGCCCCGGCATGATTTCCGGGCGTGGAAGAACGTCCTGCCCCAGGAAATGGCGGTTTACCATGACCATGATCAGTTTCAGGTACGCATCCGATAGAATCTCGTCTCCCGGCTTTTTCCCGCAGAGACTTGCCTGAAGTGAACGCGCATAGACATCCAGCCGCAGCACTTCCTCCTCCGACAGATGGATCACATTCAACGCGTTCATGGGCTTGCGCCGGAAACAGGTCTGTAAGTCCGTCTGTTCGCTGGAGGCCCCCTCCAGAATATGCCTTTTCACATTAACTACGATCCGGTCATAGATTCCCCTGGTGATCACCTCGACCCGATGGAAATTCAATTCGTCAACACACACCAGATCTCCCCGTTCCAGTCTGCTGCCCCCAAATTCGGTATAAAAATTTATAATGCCCCCTAAAACCAGCAGAACCTCATATCCGTCGTGGTTGTGCATATCCATGGAGTAATCCAGAAGCGCCGTGATAGTTTTGCATTCACATTGAATCTCCGCATCCAGGGCTGTAAATTTTCTCTTCGCGTCCTGTCCCATTTCACCATCTCCAATACCTTTAATAATCACTGTTATATCATACATTTTCAACATAACATAGACTATTTATGCACAACAACACAATATCAGACCAATTTTTAGCGAAATACGACTAATCGGAGAAAAGATTTTTTCACAAAGAGGTTCCTTTCCGTTTAACGCCAAAAAACAGGATGTAATCCGTTATATTTATGCCGAATTACATCCTGTTCTGTTGATAACAGGTTCTGCCTCTTTATGGCCCGGGTCATGCCCGCGCTATTAGATTAATCTGAACGCGCAGCATCCTTGCTTATTTCTCGGCCAGCGCTGCCTTCAGAGCCACGGTCAGCTGAGGAACAATCTTGTTCAGATCGCCTACCACACCATAGTCAGCCACATCGAAGATGGGAGCATCCTCATCTTTGTTAATGGCCACGATGATATCGGATTCTTCCATACCAGCCACATGCTGGATGGCGCCGGAAATGCCGATGGCAAAGTAGATCTGAGGACGAACGGTCTTTCCGGTCTGACCTACCTGCAGGTCCTTGGGCTTCCAGCCGCTGTCAACCACAGCACGGGAGCAGGACACGGTACCGCCCAGTACTTCTGCCAACTCCTCCAGAATCTTGAAGTTCTCTGGGCTGCCCACGCCGCGGCCGCCGGATACCAGTACTTTGGCATCCATGATGTCCACGGTATCGGAAACCGCCTTCACCACTTCCTTGATGGTCACATACCGATTGTTGGGTGTAAAACCGGGATTGTACTCCTCTACCACGGCCTTCGCGCCCACAATGGGATCAATCTTCTGCATAACACCGGGACGGACGGTGGCCATCTGAGGCCTGTTGTCCGGGCAGGCGATGGTGGCGATGGTGTTGCCGCCGAAAGCAGGGCGGGTCATCAGCAGCTGATTGTGCTTCTGCTCCTGGCCCGGAATGGGATTCAGAGGGAAGTCGCCGATCTCCAGCACGGTACAGTCCGCGGTAAGACCGGTGGCCACCCTTGCGGATACGGTGGGACCCAGGTCACGTCCGATGGCAGTAGCGCCCACCAGAACGATCTCGGGCTTATACTGGTTGATTACGGAAGACAGCGCATGGGCGTAGGGCTCGGTCCTGTATACCTTCAGTTCCGGGTCGTCCACCACGATCACCTTGTCTGCGCCGTACTCCGCCAGCTTGTCGGCCAGGTCTTTCACCTGATAACCGATGAGAACCGCCACCACCTCTGTCTCCAGACTGGCAGCCAGCTCCTTTCCTTTTCCCAGCAGTTCGTATGCGATACCGCTGATCTCATTGTCCACCTGCTGGGCAAACACATATACGCCTTTATATTCTTCTAAATTCATGGTTTGGTTTACCTCCTATTTTAGTTCCGCATATCCCCTGCCGCTGCACACTCCAGTGAATCATGTCCGGCCGCCTGGGCGTCCGCACATGATTCAGTGCACCGTCCGGGGATATGCTGTTTTAGTTCCGCATATCCCCTGCCGCTACACACTCCGGTGAATCATGTCCGGCCGCCTGGCGTCCGCACATAACTCCCCCCTTCAGTGCAGCATTGTTTCGGGGACAGGCAGTTTTAGTTCCATCTTTATACGATGTGCTTCTCCTTGAACTTGCCCACGATGTAAGCGACTGCATCTTCGGGGGACTCAGGAACCACCTTCTCGCCTGCGCCCTTGCGCACCTTGTCGGAGGCTTTGGCAATCTTGGTGGGAGAACCCTTCAGACCCAGGTTGCTGTCATCCACATCCTTCAGATCCGCTCTGCCCCAGGTGGTAATCTCTGCCGCGCATGCGTCAAAGATGCCGCCGGGAGTCATGTAGCGGGGCTCGTTCAACTCGGACAAAGCGGTAATCAGGCAAGGCATCTGGGACTCCAGCACATGATATCTGTCGTCATATTGGCGCTGTACGATTACCTTGTCGCCTTCGATCTTGATATCCTGGGCATAGGAGATTACAGGGATCTGCAAATGCTCCGCGATCTGGGGGCCAACCTGCGCGGTATCGCCGTCGATGGCCTGGCGGCCTGTGATAATCAGGTCATACTCCAGATTACGGATGGCGCCTGCAATGGTGGTGGATGTAGCCCAGGTATCCGCGCCGCCCAGCACCCGGTCTGTCACCAGAATGCCCTTGTCCGCACCCATGGCAATGGCCTCACGCAGCACATCCGCTGCCTTGGGAAGCCCCATGGTCAGCACGGTTACCTCTGCACCATACTGGTCTTTCAAGCGCAGTGCCGCCTCCAGGCCAGCTTTGTCATCCGGGTTCATAATGGCCAACATAGCGCCTCTATCCAGAGTTCCGTCGGGATTGAACTTAACGCCGCCCTTGGTATCCGGAACCTGCTTAATACAAACGATAATCTTCATCGTATTTTCACTCCTTTTTTATATTTTACAATCAAAAGCCACTGTTTCTACGAAACCTTTTCTTCGGATTCGGACATGCCTATTCGGCAAAGCAGCGGCCTGCCATATCGCACCGATCCGCTGGGGACGGGCGACACAAGAGTTACTTCAGCAAGTTGGCGGAGATAACCATTCTCTGCACTTCGCTGGTACCCTCGTAAATCTCGGTGATCTTGGCATCGCGCATCATGCGCTCCACATCGTACTCTCTGATGTAGCCGTAACCGCCATGCAACTGTACTGCCTTGGTGGTCACTTCCATGGCTACTTCCGCAGCATACAGCTTGGCCATGGCAGCTTCCACGGAATAGGAAACCTTGGGATTGGTCTTGTACTCGTCCTTCTTGCGGGCAGCCTTATATACCAGCATCTTGGCAGCTTCCACCTTGGTGGCCATGTCGGCCAGCTGGAACTGCGTGTTCTGGAACTGTCCGATGGAACGACCGAACTGCTTCCTCTCTTTTACATAAGCAATGGTGGTCTCCAGAGCGCCCTCTGCCAAGCCCAATGCCTGTGCGGCAATACCGATACGGCCGCCGTCCAGAGTGTGCATGGCGATATTGAAGCCCTTACCCTGCTGTCCCAGCAGATTGCCCTTGGGAATACGGCAATCCGTGAAGATCAACTCGTAGGTGGAAGAGCCGCGGATACCCATCTTCTTTTCCTTGGTTCCGAAAGTGAAACCGGGAGTACCCTTCTCCACGATAAACGCGGAAATCTCCTTCAGGAATTTGCCTCTCTTCTCGATCTTGCCGGTGACGGCGATCACAATGTAGACATCCGCTTCCTTACCATTGGTGATAAAGCATTTGGAGCCGTTCAGCACCCACTCGTCACCCTCCAGTACGGCCTTGGTCTGCTGGCCCTGGGCATCGGTTCCCGCACCGGGCTCGGTGAGGCCGAACGCACCGATCTTACGGCCGCTGGCCAGGTCGGGAAGGTATTTCTGCTTCTGCTCTTCCGTGCCGTAGGTCAGGATGGGATCGACGCACAGAGAGGTATGGGCAGATACGATTACGCCTGTTGTACCGCATACCTTGGAAAGTTCTTCCACACACATGGCATAGGTCAGAATGTCACAACCCTGTCCGCCGTACTCCTTGGGAACGGGAATGCCCATAAAACCGAATTTCGCCATCTTTTCCACGGTCTCCTTGGGAAAGCGCTCCTCCTCGTCCACATCCTGTGCAAGAGGCTTCACTTCATTCTCGGCAAAGTCCTTAAATAGCTGTCTCGCCATTTCATGCTCTTTGGATAATGTAAAATCCATGATTAATTCCTCCACTTTCATCTAGATTTTGACTGCTTTATTTTGCGTAATTGTAAAAGCCCTCGCCGGTCTTTTTGCCCAGTTTGCCCGCGCGCACCATCTTCCTCAGCAGGGGAGCGGGAGCATACTTGGAATCGCCGGTCTCCGCATAGATAACCTCCATGATAGCCAGCACGATATCCAGGCCGATGTAATCGCCCAGAGCCAGGGGGCCCATGGGATGATTGGCGCCCAGCTGCATGGCCACATCAATATCCGCCACGGAAGCTACGCCTGCGGCGTATACATTGATGGCCTCATTGATCATGGGGATCAATATCCTGTTTACCACAAAGCCGGCGGCCTCGTTCACTTCCACGGGGGTCTTGCCGATCTCGGCGGCAATGCCCTTGATCTTCTCTACCAGGTCCGCAGGAGTGTTGGCGCCTGCGATTACCTCAACCAGTTTCATCCTGTCGGCAGGGTTGAAGAAATGCATACCGATCAGAGGACGATCCAGGCCGTTGCCCATCTCGGTGATGGACAGGGAGGAAGTATTGGATGCAAAAATGCAATCCTTCTTTACAATCTGCTGCAGTTCTGCGAAAGTCTGCTTCTTGATGGCCATGCTCTCAGGACAAACTTCAATTACCAGATCGCAGTCCGTGCAGATATCCTTCAGGCCAGTGGCGATCTTGCCCAGGATCTCCTCGCCCTTCTCGGCGGTGATTTTCTCCTTGCCTACCAGGAAATTGATGTTCTTCTGGATCTTGGCCTTACCGCCGTCAGCGAACTCCTGCTTGATGTCGCATAAGCATACTTCATAGCCGTCCGTCATTGCAAAAGCCTGTGCGATTCCGGCACCCATGGTGCCCGCGCCAATAATACCTACCTTCATGTAAAAATCCTCCTTATTTTGAGTTCCGCATCTGCCCATCCAGTACCTTTTCCCACAGAGAAATTCCGGGTCGCTTCCCCGTCCCGTAATTCTCTGGGCACTGGATCGGCCGATGCTGATTATAAGTTCCGCATCTGCCCATCCAGTACCTTTTCCGCAGAGAAATTCCGGGCCGCTTCCCCGTCCCGTAATTCTCTGGGCACTGGATCGGCCGATGCTGATTTGTGATTACCGCTTTTTTATTTGTTCTGGAAGGGCTCTTTTACTTTCTCCTTGTTCTTATCCAGGAAGAAAGCCATGCCGTACTTCTGATCCTCGGTCTCGAAGCAGTCGCCGAACAGCTTCTCCTCGATCATCACCGCCTGATCCATGTCCACGTCCAGGCCCTCGTTAATGGCCTTCTTGCAGTTGCGCACTGCGATGGGAGCGTTCTTGGCGATGCCGGAAGCCATCTTCTCCGCCGCTGCCAGCAGCACTTCCTGGGCCGTCTTAACCACATTGCCCTCGGTGTCTACCTCTGCGGAATACACTTCGTTTACCAGGCCGATCCGATATGCTTCGGGCGCCTTGATGTTACGGGCCGTATAAATCATCTGCTTGGCCATGCCTACACCCACCAGACGGGCAAGTCTCTGGGTGCCGCCAAATCCGGGGGTGATGCCCAGGCCCACCTCGGGCTGTCCGAACACAGCGTTGTCGGAGCAGATGCGGATGTCACAGCTCATGGAAATCTCACAGCCGCCGCCCAGCGCAAAGCCGTTGATCGCGGCGATCACAGGGATGGGGAAAGTCTCCAGCCTGCGGAACACATCGTTGCCCTTCTTGCCAAAGGCTTCGCCCTCGGCCTTGGTCAGCGTGCTCATCTCGCCGATATCCGCACCCGCCACAAAGGACTTCTGTCCCGCGCCGGTGAGGATCAGACATCTCACTTCTTCCAGATTCACTGCGTCCAGGGCGGCGTCAAGTTCCTCCAGCACCTGGCTGTTCAGGGCATTCAATGCCTTCTCACGGTTGATAGTGAGAATGGCATACTGCCCCTTCTGCTCATAAAGAATATATTCCATATTTACCTCTTTTCCGCATATCCGGGATTTGTCTTGCGCCAAACCCACGGACTGCCTTGTGTTTCTGTTCCTCAGCAAGCCGCCACAGTCCTTCCGAACTTGAATTAACCGAAAAAACATTGCTATGTACACGATGCGACAATATGGTCAGGCATGCTTTGATAATGCTTCTTTTCCCCTCAAACAGCCCGGAGAACACCATGACTCCCCGGGCTTTTACTGCCTTTTAATCTTCAATCTTGACGATGGTCGAGCAGCCCATGCCGCCGCCGATGCACAGGGTAGCCAGACCGGTCTTTGCGCCCTTAGCCTGCATCTCATGCAGCAGAGTCACCAGAATACGGCATCCGGAAGCACCCACGGGATGGCCCAGGGCGATGGCGCCGCCATTGGGGTTCAGCTGCTTATCCACATCGATTCCCAGATCCTTGCCCACCGCAACGGACTGTGCGGCAAATGCCTCGTTGGCCTCGATGATGTCGAAATCCTCGATCTTCATGCCGGTTTTGGCCATTACCTTCCTGGTGGATGCCACAGGGCCGATGCCCATTACTTCGGGACGAACGCCTGCCAATGCCCCTGCCACGAAAGTAGCCATGGGCTTCACGCCCAACTCCTTGGCCTTTTCCTCGCTCATTACCACGATGGCGGCAGCGCCGTCGTTGATACCGGAAGCATTGCCCGCGGTCACGAAGCCGTCAGGATTGATGGAACGCAGCTTTGCCAGGCCCTCGATGGTAGAACCGGCACGGGGACCCTCGTCCACCTTGAACTCGATGGTTTCTTTCTTTTTCTTCACCATAACGGGAACGATCTCTGCGTCAAAGGCGCCGGACTTCTGGGCCGCCTCGGCCTTCTGCTGGCTCTTAAGAGCGAACTGATCCAGTTCCTCTCTGGTCAGGCCCCACTCGCGGCAGATGTTGTCGGCGGTGGTGATCATATGGTAATTGTTGAACGCATCCCAAAGAGCGTCCTTGATCATGGTATCCACCAGAGTTCCGTCGTTCATCCTGTATCCATAACGAGCCTGAGGAATGGCGTAGGGAGCCATGGACATATTCTCCATGCCGCCTGCCACAACGATGTCCGCATCTCCGGCCATGATCATCTGAGCGGCCTGGTTCACGCAGTTAAGGCCGGAACCGCATACCACATTCATGGTCACTGCAGGCACCTCGATGGGCAGCCCCGCTTTGATGGAAGCCTGGCGGGCCACGTTCTGCCCCTGGCCTGCCTGGATTACGCAGCCCATATATACCTGGTCAACCTGCTCGGGAGCCACGCCGGCCCTGCTTAAAGCCTCCTTAATAACGATTGCGCCCAGTTCCACTGCGGGAGTGGTGCTCAGAGTGCCGCCCATGGTGCCGATGGCGGTACGGCAGGCGCCTGCTAATACGACTTTCTTTGCCATTTTTTTCTCCTCCAACTTGTTTATTATGTGTTTTCACTGTGCCGACAATGATTGTTATTTTTTTATCATTGCCATTGCTTCTAGTTTAGCATACCGATTCCTGTTTTGCAACGGATTTCTTTAAATTCCGTCCGGGAATTCTATTGCCCGAAGCCTTCTTTTTTTACCATGAGAACATACTTCCCCACACAGGTAAAACCCAGAGCCAGCGCATCGGGCTGGCTCTCCCGGTCATTGAAAAAAACCAGGTTTCTCACACCCTGGGCCTTACAGGCATTCAGTGCCGCCTCCGTCAGAATGCGGAATACTTCCGAACGATAAACGCCGTCTGCGAAATCCACGCCGAAGATCTCGGCCAGCCCATCCCCGGTGCAATAGACAGCCCCCAGAGGAACTTCCCCTTCACAATACAGAAAGATCCTCCATTTGTCCAGATTCCGGCGCAGCCGCTCACAGTTCCAGTACATTTCGCCTTCATATAGAGAATGAAGTTTCGCAAACAAGGAAAAATTTTCCGCCGTGACCCGCGCGATACCGCCGGCTTCCTCCCTCGCCTGATATTTCTCCATGACAAATACATCATTGTAGGACTCTTCCCCTATCTTAAACCCATTTTCCGCCAGCCAAGTCAGTGCCTGCCTGTTTTCTTCCGGAAAGCCGAGATCTATCTCGCAGTTGGGAAATCTTTCACCCACATAGGCCAGGAAAACCTCCAGCCCCCGCTCCATATGGGCCGAAAAACTCATGGAAACAATGCCGAGATACCGCTCCTCCTCCAGGCTATAATAATGAATCCATCCACAGGGTTCCCCCTCTTCCAGATAGAGCAGAATTTCCTCCTCTTCCAGATCAAATGCTTTCTCCGCCCGGCTGATAAAATCCTCTTTGGTTTTGATACCGTCATAATAGACCGGATAACTTGTCTTTGCGGGGCATAAGGCCAGTTCATAGGCGTAGTCCGCATACTTTTTCCATGTTTCCCGGGTTAATTTTCGCAGCATATGGCCAATCCTCCCTTCTATTAATTAAAAAAACCGTAAATCGCTTCGCCGACTTTTAAACAGTTCAGTGATCGACTGCAGAACTTTTCTTCCATATATATCATTCCTGAAAATAGCTGCCAAATTATTTTGCCGGAACGCGTTTCGTAATTGCGCAATCCGGGACAATGTGGTAGAATAAACACAGAACATATTTTCGAATATGCATTCCTATCCTCCGACTCCTTGTGGGAAAGACGACTCCGCGTCAGATCCGCCCTGATGGGAGCGCAGATGCCTCCGGGTTTTTCTTCTGTGCGGCGGCGCAGTCCTATGAGAGTTCCGCCGGGCTGGCCTGCCTAAAGCATATGGGCCCATGAGTATTGCTGCGGACAAGGCTCTGCAAAATATGGAAACAAATATGTAAAGATGAGGACTTTATGAACCAGTTATCACTGTTTGACATGAATCCCGGCAGTAATGCCGGACAGAATGGCACGCCCGGCACCGCTTCCATGACCGGCGGCCCTCTGGCGGACCGCCTGCGGCCTGCCGCTCTGGAAGAATACGTGGGACAACGGCACCTCCTGGGCCCCGGCAAAATTCTGCGCCAGCTTCTGGAACGGGATCAGATTCCTTCCATGATCTTCTGGGGGCCTCCGGGAGTGGGCAAAACCACTCTGGCCAGTATCATCGCCAACCGCACACGCTCCGACTTCGTGAACTTCAGCGCCGTGACCAGCGGCATCAAAGAAATCAAAGAGATCATGCACCAGGCCCAGGAAAACAGGGCCTATGGTGTCCGCACCCTGGTATTCGTGGACGAGATTCACCGCTTTAACAAAGCACAGCAGGACGCCTTTCTGCCCTATGTGGAGCGGGGCAGCATCACATTGATCGGCGCCACCACGGAGAACCCCTCTTATGAAATCAATGCCGCTCTGCTCTCCCGGTGCAAAGTGTTTGTGCTGAAAGAACTGACCGAGGAGGATCTGGTGGGGCTGCTGTCCCGGGCGCTGGCCGACAGACGCAGCTTCGGCAGTGCCCGGGTCCACATGGACCCATCTCTGCTGCCGGTGATCGCCGCCTTCGCCGACGGGGATGCCCGCACGGCGCTGAACACTTTGGAGATGGCTGTACTGAACGGAGAAATCACCCCGGAGGGCTCTGTGACCGTGACCCGGGAGACCCTGGAGCAATGTCTGGGCAAAAAGACCCTGCTGTACGACAAAAAAGGGGAAGAGCATTACAATCTGATCTCCGCCCTGCACAAATCCATGCGAAACTGTGACCCGGACGCCGCCGTCTACTGGCTGGCCCGAATGTTGGAGGCCGGAGAAGATCCCCTGTTCATCGCCCGCAGGCTCATCCGCTTCGCCAGCGAGGACGTGGGGCTGGCAGATCCCCAGGCTCTGCCCCTGGCAGTGGCAGCCTATCAGGCCTGCCATTTCAACGGTATGCCGGAATGCAATCTGAATCTGACCCAGGCCGTGGTCTACCTGTCCCTGGCCCCCCGTTCCAATGCCCTGTACCGGGCTTACGAGACCGCCAAAGCGGACGCCATGACCCGCTTGAACCAGCCCGTGCCTCTGGTGATCCGCAACGCCCCCACAGAGCTGATGGAAGAATTGCGCTACGGGGAGGGCTATGTCTATGCCCACGATACCCAGGAAAAAATGGCCCGCATGACCTGCCTGCCGGAAGATCTAAAAGACCGCCGCTACTATCTGCCCACAGAAGAGGGAGCGGAAGGTATTCAGAAGCGGCGCCTTGCACAGAGCCGGGCTTTCCGCCTGGGAACGAAGGAGGATGAAGCAGGAGATTCCTGATTCATCCGCAAAGATTCTTATTTTCCGTCACTTCCTGGGGTATACAGCAGCATATCATGATTCACCGTCTTATAAAACAGGCGCCGAAACTGCTCCGCAAGCCCGCATCCCCCGGAATGTTCCTGCCCTCCCAAGGATTCCCATTGTTCGAAATCTTCCTGCTTCTGCGCCGAATTGCTTTGCCCCAAGCCCTTCGGCTTCCCCGACAATTCTCCTTCCGCCGCCTGTCCCAGAGCCCACATAACTTTGGTCACCGTTGCCTCCAGGGTCATATCGTAGGCCTCCATCAGGTGAAAATCCTCCTTGATAATCCGTCCCACCTTGTAGACCTCCATATCGCTGCCCTCATGGGTCACCTGGGTAGCCATCATGACAATTTTTCCCGCATCCGTCCAGCGGCGTATTTCCGCGTAAAAAGGAACCTGCCCGTACTCCGGGAGTCCCCCTACACCGAAGGCTTCTATCACCACGGCGTCATAATAAGGAAACAGCCGCTGAAGCACTGAGCCGTCCATGCCCGGCATCAGCTTTAGAAGCAAAACCTTCTCATTCAATTTGTGGCAGAATACTGCCGGTCCCACCACCCGGTCTTTGTCGTCAATATAAAATACGGTTTTCCCGTCGCACAACGCCGCCACATTGGGATAATTGATGCTGGAAAAGGCATTATAACTCTTGGAGCGCTCCTTTTTTGCCCGGGTACCGGCAATGGCGTTGCCACCAAAAACGATATTTACCCCATGGGCCCGATCATCGGAAGCAAAGCGCAGACTGTCCAGCAGATTGGTTCTGGCATCCGTCACCGGCAGATTGATGGGCTTTTGAGAACCGGTAATCACCACGGGTTTTCTGCTGTTCTGTATCAAGTAGGACAGAGCCGCCGCCGTAAAAGCCATGGTATCCGTGCCATGGCAGATCACAAATCCGTCATAGCGGGCATACTGTTCCTCGATCAGCCCCGCCAGTTTCAGCCAATGTTTTGCGTATATATTTGTGCTGTCCAGGCTGAAGGGCTGCAGAATGTCCACCTGGCAAAATGCCTTATAATCCTCCACATACTGCAGCAAGTCTTCCGCTGCAATCTTCGGCGCAAGCCCTTCTTCCGTATACCCCGACGCTATGGTGCCTCCCGTGGCTATCAATAGCACTTTTTTCATAAATTCCGTCTTCTTTCCTTATCTTATCATTTTAATGACACAAGTGTATTTCCCGAAACCCCTCACTGCCCCAAGTTCCACTTGCCGTTCGATGATGCTGTCTGCATTAACATATTCCTGTGAAGTTTTTCCTATCTCCGCATCCAATGCTTCAGGTCCACCGTTGTCTGGCCAGCAGCCATGCCATCACATGCACTGCCTGCTGGAATCTGCCGGTATGGATCATTTCCTCAATCTCCTGCGGCGTGTGAAGTTCCACATTCAGGAACTCCGTTTCATCCAGATGCTGCTGAGCCTCCATACGGCAGTTTTTCGCCATATAGACGTGGGCAAAATTATCGGATATGGTGGCATTGGAAGGTATCGTAAGCAAATGCGTCCACTCCGATGACAAATAACCGGTCTCTTCCAGGAGTTCTCTCTTTGCCGCAGTAAGCGCATCCTCGGAGGTTCGGTTTTCAGATGTCATAGTCCCGGAGATTGCCGCCTCCCGGATTGTGCCTCCAATGCCAGTGCTGCATTCTCTCCTGTCTGACTGCTCCAGACCGCCTACGCTGTGCCCTCTCTCGTTCGACTGCTCCAGGCCGCCTACGCTGTACCCTCTCCCATTTGACTGCTCCAGGCCGTCAAAGCTGTTAGCACTCCCGTCCAACCGCTCCAGACAGCCTGCCGGAAATTCGGTGGTGACTTCCCCTACTCCCTGCCGAAACTGCCGCACACAGAGATAATTGCCGTCACAATCCGATGCCACAATGACCACATAATCCCTGCGGCTGTAACTGTAAAACGGTTCAAACACATTTCCGTCCGGGAGACGGTACGCCGATCGACGGAAATCAATCCACTCATCCCGTATAATATGTTCCGTGCTGACCTCTTCCCAGATGAGATCCTCCCTATTGTCTCCCATTATAGCTTTCCTCTCTGTTCTGTCATTTCGCAAAGCCCTCATATATCTGCGTTATTTCCACAAGTGGCAGCGGCAGAAATCCAATATCCGCAAAAACGCGTTTTTTCCGGCCTGCCGCTTATACCCATGAAGTTTGCTAACTTTCCGATTTTTTTATTATACTCCCAGGCTCTGGGTTTCACAATACAATATTTCTTCCTAAAAAAGGACTGCCTTTCACAGCAGCCCCCTTTTCCACACTGTTGTCCCGGAACCCTTAATTATAACAAGGCTCAAAGATCCACATCTGATTCTCTTTGCCATAATAGGTCCACTGACACACATTTACGCCATCCAAAGTACCCCAATTATAAACGTCTAGCGCTTTTGCGTTCCCCGAAACCTTTGTGGCTATCCCGTACGCACCGGCACTCGTGGTTCCCATCAGCTTGAACTTCTGGGCGTCCGCACCGTTGGTAGAGTAAGTCTGAATATTCGTTCCGTCGTTATTGGCCCCATACTCCACATCCAGCATATAACCATAACCGTTCTTTAAAGTGATATATCCGTCTCCCAGATTGGTTACATACCACTTCTGTCCTGCCACACCCGAACCTGTGCCGATTTCCACATTCACACTGTTTCCGCCAGCATTTCCGGCTGTCTGCAAATACTTCTGAGAATGTACATTCTTAATATAGTACCAGCCGTTCTGCAGTGTGGGCTGATTTCCGGTGTTGCCGCTGCCATAGCCTGCATCCTTGTAGGCATCCAGCACACGGTAATATGCGTTTTTGGCAACGCCTAAAGTCGAAAACAGCAACGGCTTCTGTCCCTTAATCCATGTGACATCATCGGAAATACCCCAAAAAGTAATTCCTGTGATATTGCCGCCGTTCTTTTTGACTTTCAGGATGTTTGACATCAAATCATACATATAATTTGCCTGATCGGCATCACCCTTATTTACCACATCTAATTCCGTGATCTGTACCTCAAAGCCTGCATTTACAAAAGACTGTAAAGCCGTGGTATAATACTCCACGCTGGGGAAGTTTGTTCCCAGATGCGACTGCATACCCACCCCGTTACAGATCTTCCTATCGGAGTTAATATACCGAATCATCTGGATGACATCATCCACTTCCATGTATGTATTGTAGTCATTGTAGAGCAGGCTCACGGAATCTGTCAAACCGAAATAATTGATGCAGTCATACGCGTACTGGAATGCACGCTTTACAAATGCGGGAGAGGTTGTTACGTTTCCGTAAATTGCCTGCCAGCCCGAATTTTCCGCATGCAGATACTCGTTGACCACATCCCATGCATACACGATCTCGCCATACCTGCTTGTATATACATGATTCATAATAGACTTAATATAGTATTCCATACGGATATCCATCTGCGCAGCAGATACATAACCGTAATCTTTTGAATATCCAACCCTGAAAAACCAGTCCGGTGTCTGGCTGTGCCAGACTAAGGTATGTGCTCTTACGGAAAGTCCGTTTTCATAACAGATTCGGAGCACCTCATCCAGCGTATCAAAATTAATCGCCGGAAGATAGGTTTCCGTGCAGGAAGACGGTACATAATAGCCTGCATTTACTGCAGCTTCTTTCGTAATAAGTTTGGGGGAGTAGCCCAGCATTGCGTCCGGCTTCATTTCATTTTCCAGGGTAATGCTGTTATAATGAGTCTTTACATGTGACAAAGTATTCGCATCACGAAGTTGACTCAGATTAATGCATGTCCCGGAATAGCCGAACAGCGACCCATAAGTATTCAACAATGTCTCCTGCGCTGCTTCTACCTTGCCGCACGGAAGCATCACTCCGATCAGCAGGGCCAGCGCCAATACACTGCCAAGCAGCTTTTTCCATCTTACCTTCATAATAGAAAGCCCTCCAAAATGATGTTTTTTCATAGCATACCTTTGCATACATCAATCCTGGCTTGCAATCATTTTCTCTCTTCTAACTCCTCCTTTCCTTTACTATATTAAGTCGGCTTTGATGTTTGCCACTGAATTATATCATATTCACAGGAGCAGAACAATATATTTTGGGCAAAATACATATTGCGTTTTCTAAAATCTGCATCCTTTTCAAAAAAACTACATATTATCCCTTTCTTTTTCTCCTAATATCCGTCAAATATAACAAATACAAGTACAAATTCCGTTTCAAGCGAATTGGCAATCTAAATACTCTCTACACTCTTCTGCATGTTCCCCTCAGAATATATGAAAATATTTTACTTAAGGTGAAGATTACTATATGAGACCACAAAATAAAAAGAACCTATTCTTAGGTGGAGGCTTAGGTCAGCTTACAGGGAACTTGACAACAAATAAAGGCTAAATATCAAGCACCGGAGAAGTGCGGATATTCAGCCTATTTTGTTGTCCGGGGTTTCCAAAGGGTCACCCTTTGGCACACGACTTTGCTTGCAAAGTGTAAGTGTAGTGTGTTATACGCTCTGTCGGCGTTGCTGCGGAAATGAGGTTGCCAATCGGAAGGGCAAGGACAATTGAAGCGTCAGAAAAGTAGGGCTGTGATTGCGTGCGCGGAGCCGCAAGCGCAGGACTGTTTTCGTCAGCCGACAGGGCGTATATGAAAGCCCCCCGTCCCTCGTCCTACACCGAACTTCGGGACAAAATATCCTGAACTTGCAGACACACTCACGGAAAAGCAGATAGATTTTTCTCCCAAAATTGAAATGGACGGGAAGCCATTTTAGGGCTTTCCCGCCTTGATTGCCTGTCAGCAAAGACGGGCGGGACTGTCAACGGCGGCGCATTTATGCGCCGTTCATCTTAACCGTTCACTGACTCGGCTGGCTTTGCTATCTCCACAATAAATGGGAATTGTTATCTGTCTGTCCAAGAATCAAATCTCGTTGAAATTTGTGGGTCATATAGAGGACAGCCAAAATCAAGTAAAATATCCATGAGAACATTCATATCAGCCTCTTGCATACCGTAGCAATCAACCCTTACGATTTGCGAAGTTGTAAAAATCTGAAATGCTCCATGTCCTTCTTTTTCAAAATCTTTGCCTCCACCTTGCATATTCCAGTCAGAAAAAGAATCAGCCACTTTTTTCAAAATCTCGTCAATCGGAAGAACTTCTAAGACTTCCATTACCTCGCCATCACAACACGCTGTCTGATATACGGTTAAATGGTCATGTGCGGTATCTTCCTTGTACTTCCAAAAATTCAAATCCATACTCATTGTATAATCCTCCTGTTAAAAAGTATATTCAATTTTATCAATTTCTTATTTTTCCCCCGCTGTGGGTTCGGATTTTTTCTTCCTCGGATAGCTTCTTATGATTCAACCGGAGCCGTTTGCAGATAAACGCCAATGACGGCTCCGGGTCGCTGAAAAATCATCCCTGTGCGCTTCCCGCAGATCATGGGCTATGCCGTTTACGGTCTGCACCTGCTTCAAATGGGAGATTAGGGTTTCCAGACCGTCCTCCAACGCTTCGATAGGCAAATCCCAATCTTAAGCAAGTTCGCGCGGCTAATCTTGGGGGGGGGCTCTTTCTTGAAAAGCTGTCAAGAGTTCTTTTGCCATTTTCCAGTCAATCAGAGCGCAATCTGCTGTTTCTTCCATTCTACCACAATTCCGAAAGCGTGGAAATAGGCAGTTTCCGGGCTGATTTCCGACCTTATAGATATACGGGGCGGGCGGTCTTTTAGATGTAGACTTAGGGTGGTCACCGCACCTCAAAAAAAACGAATTACCGCCCAAAAGGGAGTCCCCCGGCAGGGGAAGCACAGCAAGGAGCCAACTTCGGGACAAAATCGAGCTGTTGACAAACCTCTTGCCAAAAAGATTTCCATATAAGAAAGCTGTACTTTATAAGGGAGTAAATAATATTTTCGACAAAAACGGGGTTATACTTCCTGTTCTATGATATATCGTGCCAAAGCGTTATTCTATTTCTCTTCAAGAGTAAGCGCCAAATATTCCTGCGGATTTTCTAATCCGCTGGTTCCCTCTATAATTGTAGGCGAAAGATATTTAGACTATTTCACTACAATTACGGAGGATAGGTTATGGCAGCTGCACGCAAAGTCCGTGTTCCGATGGCGGAACAGATCAGGCTTATCAATGAATGCCGCCAAAGCGGCATGACAGATGCTGACTGGTGCCGTGAAAACGGTATCGCTGTGAGCACTTTTTATAACTGGGTCAGCCGCTGCAGGAAAACAGCAGCGGATCAGATTCCAGCACCGAATTATGGTCATTGTGAGATCCCGCGTTTAAAGCAGGACGTGGTTCCCATTGACATTGTTTCGGATCACCTTCCGGAACAGCATACAGCATCGCAGATGCACCAAACGAACCCTGACAATTCACATACGATTGAAGTGTCCATGAATGATGTGATAATCCTAATCAGCAATGATGCTAATCCTGCTCTGCTCACCAGGATACTCCGCCTGATCCGGGAGACCTCATGTTAGGTGATATCTCCGGCCTCGAAAAGATTTACATTGTCTGCGGCTATAC
>ERZ808054.1015-NODE-1015-length-19053-cov-4.756271_pt1 | contig 19053 bp, 15 predicted proteins | sample MGYA00380201_ERZ808054 | MGnify/ENA primary metagenome ERZ808054 (study PRJEB31490, sample SAMN06133419) | mouse gut metagenome | isolation source: Z5_2 | host: mice | place: China: Chengdu | collected 2015-05 ... | reverse complement strand
AAGCGGATTTTTAGATTGTGCCCAAAAATTCTATAGCCTAGGCATTGTTTTAATCCGGGATATTTCATCCACTATACCAACTCCCTTCCCTCGCTAATTAAAAAATTAGTGCTTGTCAATTCCGTCAATTTCCATTACAATAATTTATAATCGTTATAGGGGGCTTTCTGGTTCACAGAAAGGAGATAGCGATGAAAAAATATCTTAAGCCGGCAATCGGCTTTCTGGTGATTTCTTTCTGCATTTTCATGGGGTGTGAAAAAAAGGAAGAAAAGGGTCAAATATTGGAACCAGTTCAGCTTTTAAATGCTGAGGAAACAGAATCGGGGCAGGTTATGGATGCAGACACAGGTCCAGGCATGGAGCAGGAAGGCAGCAAAGAGGATTCTGCAGGGAGCATGACTTGTGTGGTGCATATTTGTGGCGCTGTGCGCTCCCCCGGGGTTTATACGCTGGAAGCCGGCAGCCGGATCTATCAGGCGATTGAGGCGGCAGGGGGATTTACAGAAGATGCCGGTGAGGATTATCTGAATCAGGCGGATCCGGTCAGCGATGGCATGAAGATTTACGTGCCGACACTGGAGGAGACAGAGGAGACAAAGTGGCAGCAGATTTCGGGTCAGGCTGTTTCGGATGATGGGAAAGGGCTGGTCAATATCAATACGGCAGATGAGGAGCTTTTATGCACACTTTCCGGAGTGGGGAGCAGTAGGGCAAAGAGCATCATTGCATACCGGGAGAAACATGGTTCGTTTCAAAAGATCGAAGATATTATGAACGTTGAGGGGATAAAGGATGGGCTGTTCCAGAAAATTAAGGACAGCATTACTGTTTGATCATAAATCATAAGCGGGAAAGGCGTGGATGTATAAATGGCAAAGAAAGTGCTTGTAGTGGATGATGAAAAGCTGATCGTAAAGGGAATCCGTTTCAGTTTAGAGCAGGACGGGATGGAAGTTGACTGTGCCTATGATGGGGAGGAAGCACTGGAAATGGTCCGCGTGAAGGAATATGATATTATCCTTTTGGATGTAATGCTCCCGAAGCTTACCGGTTTTGAAGTATGCCAGCAGATCCGTGAGTTTTCCAGTGTCCCGATTGTTATGTTAACTGCTAAGGGCGAAGATATGGATAAGATCCTGGGTCTGGAATATGGTGCGGATGATTACATTACCAAGCCATTTAACATATTGGAGGTAAAGGCAAGGATCAAAGCGATCATCAGGCGGACTGCCCCGAAACCGAAAGAGTCGTCAAAGATTATTGAAAGTGGCGACTTGAAGCTGGATTGCGAGGGCAGAAGGGTTTATGCGGCAGGCAGGGAAATCAATCTGACTGCGAAGGAGTTTGAGCTGCTTGAGCTTTTGGTGGTCAATACCAATAAGGTATACAGCAGGGAAAATCTGCTGAAGCTGGTATGGGGAAATGATTATCCCGGTGATGTCCGTACAGTGGATGTGCATATCAGGAGACTTCGGGAAAAGATCGAGAAGACTCCTTCTGATCCGAAATATGTACACACGAAATGGGGCGTAGGGTACTATTTTGCCTGAATACTGTATGAAAGGCTGTGCCGGTTATGGCTAAAAAAGTTTTGAAATTTTTTAAGAATCTGAAAATAGGGCGGAGCCTTAAGGTCCGCCTGTTTGTCATTATTTTTCTGATGGGTATCCTTCCCAGTATCGTCATCAAGGCAGGGATTCTGGAGAACTATGAGGACCGTGCCGTGCAAGTGAGGATTTCTGATGTACAAACCCAGCTGCGGATCATAGCAAACCATCTGATCACCTACAATTATCTTCAGGATAATTCCTCCGAGGTTATTGGGGCGGAGTTAGAGCAGCTCTCAAACCTGTATAATGGCCGTATGCTTATCATTAATGGAAATCTGCGGGTAGTAAAGGATACCTATGGGATCAGTGAAGGGAAGACGATCATCTCCGAGGAAGTGATCCGCTGTATGAAGGGAGTCAACACGTCCAATTATGACGCTGTGAATGGCTTTATTGAGATTACGATTCCGATCATAGAGACTGTTTCTGCCAAAATGGCTACGGAGGACATGCCGGAAGGAACGGAAATTGTGCGCGGAGTGATGCTTACCAGCGTTTCAACAGACAGTATTGCAATGACTTTAGAGATTCTGAACCGAAAAGCACTGATCATTGAATGCATCATGGTTTTTTGCATTCTTGCCATTGCCCTTTTGCTGGCGCAGGTCTTGATCCGCCCTTTCGACCGGGTTTCCAAATCCATCAGTGAGATCAAAGAAGGCTATACGGAGGATCCGATTTCGGTGCCGGATTATCTGGAGACGGAACATATTGTTGATGCATTTAACAGCCTGCTTCGGCGGATGAAAACACTGGATGATTCCAGGCAGGAATTTGTTGCCAATGTGTCCCACGAATTGAAAACGCCCATCACCTCCGTGAAGGTGCTTGCAGAGTCATTACTGGCACAGCAGGAAGCGCCCGCTGAGTTATATCAGGAATTTATGAAGGATATTTCAGAGGAAATTGAGCGCGAGGACAAGATCATCAACGATCTCCTTGCCCTCGTCAAGCTGGATAAATCGGTAGCGGAACTCAATATCAGCGCGGTAAATCTGAATGAACTGACAGAAATTATTTTGAAGCGTCTCCGTCCGATCGCCAGAAAGAACAATGTGGAAGTAGTCCTCGTCAGTAAGCGGGAAGTGATTGCGGAAGTGGATGAGGTGAAGATGTCTCTGATCCTCACAAATCTGGTGGAAAATGCAATCAAGTACAACAGGGAACAGGGAACCGTGGAGGTAACACTGGATGCGGACCATCAGTTCTTTACTATTCAGGTGACGGATACGGGAATCGGTATACCGGAAGAAAGCCTGGGGCAGATTTATGAACGATTTTATCGGGTGGACAAATCCCATTCCCGGGAAATTGGCGGTACGGGGTTAGGTCTTGCCATTACCAAAAACGCAGTTCTTTTGCACAGAGGTTCCATTAAAGCGGAGAGCAAAGAAGGAGAAGGAACAACCTTTGTGGTCAAAATCCCGCTTACCAGAACACTGACATAGCCCGAAGGGGTGGCATAGCCGATATAATTGGCATTAGGAGATAGTATATGTTGTTTAAGAAAAGAAATATATTGCTGATTTCGGTTTTGGCTGCGGTCTTATTTAGCGCCTGCGGGCAGCAAAAGGACAAGACCAGTGGTCAAACTTATAAAATATATTATGTAAACTATGACGAGACTGGCGTGATTTTCAATGAGTACACCACGGAAACAACAGACAGGGATGAATTACTGCAGGAATTTCTGCAGCAGATGGAGACGGGATCTGAAAAGCTGGAATATCGGGCGCCTCTTTCAGGAACATTCAATTTATTGAGCACTTCTGTTTCAGAAGGGCAGTTAGTGTTAAATTTTGATGACAATTATCGGTATCAGCCTGTGATCACGGAAATTTTGGTGCGCGCAGCATTAGTCAGGACATTGACGCAGATTGACGGGATTGAATATGTGTCTTTCCAGGTCAATTCGGAACCGCTTTTGGATGCGTCAGGAGCCGTGGTAGGCGTTATGAATGCGGATCAGTTTATTGACAATGCAGGAAATGAGATCAACACGTATGAAAAAGTCAAATTGACACTTTATCTTGCAGATGAAGAGGGAACCAGCCTTAAGCCGGTAACAAGGTCGGTGGTCTATAATAGCAACATTTCGATGGAACGGCTGGTGGTGGAGCAGCTGATTGCGGGACCTGCTGAAAATGAAGCGGCATATCCGACGATCAATCCGAGTACCAGAGTGGTAACGGTGAATGTACAGGATGGGATATGTTATGTAAACCTGGATAATACATTTTTAACACAGATCTACAATGTAACATCAGATGTAACAATTTATTCGATCACGAATTCGCTGGTGGAGCTTGCCAATGTAAATAAGGTGCAGATCTCCGTTAACGGAAATACAAATGTCACTTATAAAGAAAATACCAGTCTTTCTACAGTATTCGAGAGAAACCTTGAGATTGTAGAACAGTAAGGAACAGTTCCACAGTTCCTAAGAAAGGCGGAATTATGAGGAAACGCCCATTGGCGTCCGTCTGCCTGCTGATAATTCTTTTCTTTTACCTGATTGTAAACTTATTTCCCTTTTCCCCGCAAAGCCCTGAGGAAGGGTTAAAAGGAAAAGTCCGGGTGACAGGCAGGGTATATCAAAAGGAGTTTCGGCAGCAGGCAGACGGAGTAGTGCAGGTTTTATACCTGAAAGATCTTTCCGGGAATTCCCCGCCCGGAAAAGCGGTGCTCTGTTACCTGAAAAATGGGCAGACAGAGCCTGAAATGGGGAGCTTTGTCACGGTGGAGGGCAGTTACAAAGCATTTGAGAGAGCCTCCAATCCCGGACAATTTGATTCTTATTCCTATTATCTGATATCTGGAATTTCTTATCGCCTGAATCAGGCAATTATTCTGGAAAAGACAGTTGGATATCATAAAGCGGCGGAAGCCTTGTATTGTTTTAAAAGATTTTTATCAGGCAGACTTTCAGAATGCCTTCCGGAAAAGGAGAGCACGCTGATGAAGGCAATTCTCCTGGGAGAAAAAGGGGAGCTGGACCGGGATTTGAAGGAATTATATCAGCGGAACGGGATTGCCCATATTCTTGCAATCTCCGGGCTTCATGTGTCAATGCTTGGCATGGGGCTTTACCATTTGCTGAGAAAATGCGGTGTGCCCATGAAGCTGTCGGCAATGGCTGCAGTACTTTTACTGCTTATATATGGTATGATGACCGGATTTTCCGTGTCGGCACTGCGGGCAATTTTCATGTTTTCTTTACATATGCTGGCAGTGATATTTGAGCGGACCTACGACATGCTGACTGCACTTTCTGTGGCGGCGGCAGTATTGCTGGCCAGGCAGCCGCTTTATTTTGATCACAGCGGATTTGTTTTTTCCTTCGGGTGCGTTTTGGGCATCGGGGTCCTTACCCCGGCGCTTACAGAGGGAAAAGGGGAATTTTTTCAAAAAAGGAAAAGCTTACTGGTTCGGGGCATAAAGTATGTCCTTTCAGCGCTTTCTGTGAGTCTGGCCACATTGCCGATTTATTTGTGCTACTATTATCAGTTCCCGGTATGGTCCGCGTTCTTAAATCTGCTGGTCATTCCCCTGATGAGTTATTTGATGGCGGCAGGAATTTTATTATTGATTGTAAGCGTAATTTGTCCGCCGCTTTCTGCACCAGTCGTGTTTATGATCAAGGGAATCTTTGTAGTTTTTGACAGAGCATGTGGAATCAATGAGCAGCTTCCGGCACATCTGGTGAATATTGGGAGACCGCAAAGCTGGCAGATACTTGTCTGGACGGCAGTGCTTCTTTTGATCATCCTTATGAGAAAGAAAATAGCATTGCCGGTAAAGTGGATGCTTATGCTTCTGGCTGTCCTTATTATCGTCTGGCATCCGGGAAAAGGAATGAAGCTTACATTTCTGGACGCAGGGCAGGGGGATGGGATTTATATTGAGACGGCGGAGGGCAGCAGATTTCTGATCGACGGAGGCAGCTCATCGGTGAGCAGTGTGGGAGAATACCGTCTGCTTCCCTTCTTGCGGTATCAGGGAACGCGGTCGCTGGACGCAATTTTTGTGACACATCCGGATGAAGACCATTGCAATGGCGTAAAGGAGATTTTGGAGCAAAATATAGATGGCGATATTTACGTTAAATGTCTGGTGCTTCCGGATATCGCCCGGGAAGCAAAAAATGATTCTTATAAGAATCTTGAGAAAACGGCTAAAGAAAATAAAGTTCCGGTGGTATATATCAGCCGTGGGCAAAAGCTTCCAATGGGAAAACTCAGCATTGCCTGTATGCATCCGGTCAAGGGTTATATGTCTGAGGATGCCAATACTTATTCTACAGTATTGATGCTTACCTATGGAAATTTCAGCGCATTGCTTACCGGAGATCTGGAAGCGGAAGGAGAAGAGGAGTTCCTTTCTTATTTCAAAAACACAATAAAAAGTGAAAACAAAGCATTTTATGACGATAAAATGGGAAATCTTACTGTTCTAAAGGCTGCACACCACGGTTCTGCTTATTCCACACCGGAGGAAATGCTGGAGCTGCTTTTGCCCCGGTACACGGTAGTCTCCTGTGGTAAAAATAATTCCTATGGGCACCCTCATAAGGAGCTGCTTGACCGTCTCGAGGACTGTAAGACGGACGTGATGATCACCTATGAGACTGGGGCGGTCACATTTAGGACGGACGGGAAGAAGGTGTGGGTGGAGAGGTTTTACAAAAAATCATAAAAAATAAAAATTCGAACAGTTGATGACAAGATCTGCAAAAGAATTCATGATAAGCAATTGAAAAACACTGATTTTCATATTATACTTTTAAGGTAAATTATTTATCGAGGGGAATACAAATTGGGACAGATTCTGATTCTTCGGAAAGAGTTCAAGCCGATTCAGTTATTGCAGGTGCCGCTTATTGACGGAGCAGTGATTTAAGGCAGGAATGGGGGATTAGCATGCAAAGGATATTGGTAGTGGATGACGTGGAGTTAAACCGCGAATTACTGCGTAATATGCTGAAAGAGGAATACGTCATAGAGTTGGCGGAAGATGGAGAACAGGCGATCAATAAGCTCAAAGAAGGCTGGGGTGATATCAGGGCGGTTCTTCTGGATTTACAGATGCCTAATAAGGATGGGTTCCAGGTTATTGCTGAAATGAAGGAAAATGGATGGTTAGAGGAGTTTCCCGTTTTGATCATAAGCAGTGAAAATGCTGTAGAAATTGAGAGCCGCTGTCTGGGACTTGGGGCGGTTGATTTTATTCATAAGCCTTTTGAAGGTTCTATAGTCAGAAACCGGATAAAAAATACGATAGAGTTGTTTAATGATAAGAAACAGTTGGAGCAAAAGGTTGAGGAACAGGAAGAAACGCTGAAAAGGCAGGATCGTATTATCCGGCTGCAGGCAGAAAAACTGCAGGAAGCAGTGCCTTTTAACCGGTTGATGATGGAATACCGGGCAGCGATCATGGGAGTAGAAAACCGGCTTCAGGTGTTAAATGAAGAATTTTCGCTGGAATACAAACGAAATCCTTTTGAGTCGATCAAAAGCAGATTGAAAACACCTGCAAGTATTTATGAAAAGCTGGCGCGGAAGGGTTACCCGGTTACGGTGGAGAGCATCAGAGAACATTTAAAGGATGTGGCAGGGGTGCGGGTGATCTGTTCCTTTCCGGATGATATTTATCGGTTGGCGGATTTGCTGGTCAAACAGGATAATATTACATTGCTTGGAAAGAAGGACTATATTAAAAGTCCTAAGGAAAATGGTTACCGGAGCCTTCATCTCATATTAAATGTGCCGATCTTCTTGTCAAATGAAAAAAAGTATATGAAGGTTGAAGTGCAATTCCGAACTATTGCCATGGATTTTTGGGCAAGTCTGGAACATAAATTGAAATACAAGAAGGATATCGACAATGCGGAGGAGATAGTCGGTCTTTTAAAAAACTGTGCCGATTCTATAGAAGTGCTGGATTATCAGATGCAGGAGATCCGGGATAAGATTGACAGTTCTAAAGAAGAGGATGCCGTAGTAAATGTTGAGTAAACTGGATTTCGGAGGGTGCGGCGTTGCAGCGCTTAAATCAGGATATTAAAACCGGACAATTGAATCATATTTATCTCCTGTTTGGGGAAGAGGCGTATTTGCGCAGGCAGTATAAGGACAGGTTGAAAGAAGCGATCATCGGTGATGATACCATGAATTATCACTATTATGAAGGAAAGAACATTTCTCTGGGGGAGATCATCGACCAGGCGGAGACCATGCCCTTTTTTGCGGATAAAAGGCTGATCCTGCTGGAAAACAGCGGTCTGTTTAAGGGCGGCGGGGAAGAGCTTGCGGAATATCTCAAAGCACCTGCTGAGACCGTTTATTTTCTCTTTGTGGAGACGGAGATTGACAAGCGCAGCAAGCTGTACAAGGCAGTTTCCGCAAATGGATGTGCCGTGGAGTTTGGGGTGCAGGACGAGAATACCTTAAAACGCTGGATTTTGGGAATGATCAAGAAGGAAGGCAAGAAGATTTCCGGTGCAGCTCTTGAGTATCTGCTTGAAATGACCGGTACGGATATGGAGAATATCCAAAAGGAGGTGGAAAAGCTTTTTTCTTACTGTCTGGATAAGGAAGCCATCACGGAAAGAGATATTGAGCAGATTTGCACCAGACGGATTTCCAGCCATATTTTTGATATGGTAAACGCGATTGCTGACAGAAGGCAAAAGAAGGCTCTGGAGCTTTATTACGAGCTGCTGGCGTTAAAGGAACCGCCCATGCGGATCCTGTTTTTGATCACCAGGCAGTTTAATCTTCTTTTGCAGGTAAAGGAGCTTGCAGGAAAGGGGTATCAGGGCAGAGCCATCGGTGAAAAGGTGGGGCTGCCCGGATTTATTGCTGGAAAATATGTGGCACAGGCTTCCCGGTTTAAGAGAGAAGAGCTGCGGGAAACCGTAGAGGCATGTGTAGAGGCGGAAGAGGCGATCAAAACAGGAAAAATGAACGATAACATGAGTGTGGAACTTTTGATTATTAAATATAGCACTCACCGTTCCCAAGGCTCATGATCGTATAAACAGAAAATAATGAAAGCAAGTAAATTAAAATGAGCATGATCAACAAAGTAAGAAGCCAGATGACGAAACCATGGAGCTTGCCCCGGCAGACCGGGAGGATATTAAGGAAGCCTGCCGTGTAAGGCTTGCGGTATATCAGGAGTATGCACCGGAGGAGATGAGCGAGGAGGCAATCCGCGGGGCAGGCCGAAGGTAAAGGGCAGAGCTGACGGCGGGCTGGTAAATAAGATTGTAGGAGAGATGCTCGGCTAGAGATAAATTTTTATAAATTGTTCGGAAAAGAACTATTGACTTTTTCATATTTTAGGAGTAAATTACTTCGATGAACATGAAAAGAGAAATTCCTAATGGCTTTACTATTAGGAAAGTTAGGGAGTGATCAGATGGCGGAGCCACTGGTAAGTATCATTGTACCAGTGTACAATGGGGAGAAATCAATTGAAAGATGCTTAAGGAGCATTCAGAACCAGAGCTACCGAAATATTGAAGTTTTGGTGGTCAATGACGGAAGCACGGACCACACGGAAAAGGTGATCCGGAAATATGTAAATGGAGATGACCGCTTTCAGTATATTGCAAAAGAAAACAGCGGCGTTTCCGACAGCAGGAATGTGGCGATCAGTAAAGCGTCGGGTGAGTATTTCCAGTTTGTGGATTGCGATGACTGGCTGGTGAAAACAGCTACCGAGGAGTTTGTGAAAACAGCGCTTCTTTATGGCTGTGACATGGTGATCTCCGATTACTACCGCGTATGCGGCAGAAGAATCTATGCCAAAGGTCATATCGATGACAGCAGGGTGATCACCAGAATGAAATATGCAGAGCATATGATGAAAGCCCCGGCAAATTTCTATTACGGCGTTTTGTGGAACAAATTTTTCCGGGCGGATATCATAAGGACTTTTTCTTTAAGGTGTTCCTCCGAGCTGGACTGGTGCGAGGATTTTCAGTTCAATTTGGAATATCTGCAATATGCAGGAAAAATCGGAGTGATCACAAAGCCGCTTTATTATTATGTAAAGACGAAGGGAAGCCTTGTGGATACGCAGGTGGATTTAAAGCAGACTATACGGACCAAAAAGATCTTGTTTGAATATTACAGGGATCTTTATAAAGCAATTGATCTGTACGAAGAGAACAAAATGCGTATCAGGATGTTTTATTTATCTTTTGCCCATGATAAAATAAAGGATATCAAAACAGCGTAGGAGGAAGCCTATGACAATCCTGATCGTGGAGGATGACAGACCGCTTAACGACGGAATTGCATTATCCTTAAATGGAGCAAAGACCCTTCAGGCATACAATCTGAAAGAAGCCTGCACATTAATAGATGATAAAATTGATTTGATTATTTTAGACAGTAATCTTCCGGATGGGAGCGGACTTGATCTTTGTAAGGAAATCCGCTCTTTTAGTCCGGTGCCCATTATTTTCCTCACGGCGAATGACATGGAGATTGATATTGTGGCAGGACTGGCAGCGGGAGCAGATGATTATATTACAAAGCCCTTTTCACTGGCAGTACTTCGGGCGCGGATCGATGCTGTAATGAGGCGGCGGGTACCGGTGTCTGATGTATATGAGCAGGGGGGCTTTTTCTTTGACTTTGACAACATGGTCTTTAAGGCAGGAGAGCGCGCTGTGAACCTGAGCAAGACAGAGCAAAAGCTGTTAAAGCTTCTGGTATCCAACAAAGGAACCATTCTTTCAAGGGAGAAGCTGATTGACCGTATCTGGTCTGACGGGGCGGAATTTGTGGAAGAAAATGCTCTTTCTGTTACGGTAGGAAGGCTGCGGCAGAAGCTTGGCGGTGCGCCTGTTAAGACTGTTTACGGAATTGGTTATGTCTGGGAGGGATGAAATGCTTGCTGTATGCCTGATATGTATTGCCCTGCTTATTATAGTGGTGGCTGTGATGTATGCAAAGATGTCAGCGCTTCTGGACAGAATCAATGGTATGCTTGACCGGGCAATAGATAACACTCTGACAGAAAATGAATTTTCCGAACAAAAGATATCTAAAATTGAGGCAAAATTGTACCAGTTTTTGCGCACTGTAAAGCTGGATCGGCAGCAGACAGTGCAGGAAAAGGATTCTATCAAGGAATTGATCAGCGATATTTCCCATCAGACCAAAACCCCGGTGGCAAATATCTTGCTTTATACGCAGCTATTGGAAGAAAAGGGAGATTTGGGAGAAACGGAGCGGGAGCTTCTTTCACGCATTTCTTCTCAGACAGAAAAGCTGGATTTTTTGATCCAGTCTATGATCAAGCTTTCCAGACTGGAAAATGGGATCATTACAGTAACGCCGAAAAAAGAAAGTGTGGAGCAGTTGCTTAACGGGATTGATTTCGGACCGGCAGCTGCGAAAGGACTCTCTTTTTTTGTGGAAAACACACCGGAGCTTTATGCTGTGTTTGACCGGAAATGGACAGCCGAAGCAATAGGAAATCTGGTGGACAACGCGGTGAAATATACATCCCCCGGCGGCGAAATCAGGGTAAGCTCCAAAGAATATGAAATGTTCGCCTGCATTGAGGTGGCAGATAACGGCATGGGCATCGCCCAGGAAGAGATCGCCAAAATATTCCGGCGATTTTACCGTTCAGAGCAGGCAGCACAGGAGAAGGGCGTGGGAGTCGGGCTTTATCTGACCAGAGAGATCTTGCGGAAACAGGGCGGTTATATCAAGGTTCGGTCCGGGCCTATGCAGGGGTCTGTATTTTCAGTTTTTCTGCCTAAGTAGAAGAATCTGTCAAAACTGTTAGAATTCAGAAAGAATTGGGAAAGAATTATTTATTATAGTAGTGTATGTGAAGGAAATCACATACGCTACATTTGTTTTACAGACAGATTTGCTTTGAAGGAGGTAAAAGTAATGGTTATCCTAAGAACAACAGATTTAAAGAAATATTACGGAGAAGGTGATACCCGGGTAAAAGCCCTTGACGGGGTCAATTTTGCGGTGGAGGAAGGAGAGTTTGTGGCAATTGTTGGAACGTCGGGAAGCGGCAAGTCCACACTTCTCCATATGATCGGCGGACTGGACCGCCCGACAGGCGGAAAGGTGGAAGTTGCAGGAAAGGAAATTTTTACCTTAAAGGATGATGAACTGACGATTTTCAGGAGAAGGAAGATCGGGTTTGTTTTTCAGAGCTACAACCTGGTGCCGGTACTTAATGTGTATGAAAATATTGTCCTGCCCATCACTCTTGACGGTGATAAGATCGATCAGGCGCATGTTGACAATATTGTTGAAACCCTGGGGCTGCAGTCCAAAATGAACAGTCTTCCGGGGCAGTTATCCGGCGGTCAGCAGCAAAGAGTTGCCATTGCCAGAGCGCTGTCATCCAAGCCTGCCATTATTCTGGCAGACGAACCCACCGGAAACCTGGACAGCAGTACCAGCCTGGATGTGATGGGGCTTTTGAAGGTGACCAGTGAAAAATTCAGGCAGACCATGGTGATGATCACCCACAATGAGGAAATTGCCCAGATGGCGGACCGGATCATAAGGATTGAGGACGGAAGGATAGCAGGTGGAAGAGATGTTTAAGGTAAATAGTAAAGCAGCAGTCCGCAGACTGTCAAAAAAGAGTTTTTTTGCAGCAAAATCAAGAAATGTGATCGCCGCGATTGCCATTGCCCTGACAGCGCTTTTGTTTACGGCGCTCTTTACCATCGGCAGCGGCATGATTGAGACGATCCAGCGTCAGACCATGCGTCAGGCAGGGGGCGATGGCATGGGCGTGCTGAAATATATTACGGATGAAGAATATGATCAAGTTAAAGACCATAAGCTGATCGAAGAAATTTCCTATAACCGTATTTTGAGTGACGAAGTCTTGAACGAGGAACTTTTGAAACGCCGTGGGGAATTATATTATATGGATGATGTGGGCATAAAGCTTGGGTTTTGTGAGCCTGCAGGCGGGCATAAGCCTGTTGCCGAAAACGAGATCATGATGGATACCAGTGCAATGAAAATGCTGGGAGTGGAGCAGAAGGAAGGCGCTCCTGTTACTCTAAAGCTGTTGGTGCACGGAAAGGAAGTAGAACGGGAATTTGTACTTTCCGGATGGTGGCAGGCAGATCCGGTATTTAATGTGTCTATTATGGTGACTTCCAGGGCATATGTAGATGCGCATATGGAGGAACTGTATAATGATTACTATGACAGCAATGAGCTGACCGGAGTGATCAACAGCTATATTATGTTTAAAAATTCCATGGGGCTTAGGGATAAGCTTGACCGGGTGATTACGGAAAGCGGGTATTCCGTGAATGAAGAAGACCCCAATTATATTTCCAGCAATGTGAACTGGAGTTATCTTTCTACCAACATTGGCATGGATGGAGAAACGCTTTTTGCGTTAGCTTTAGCAGTGGTTTTAATTATTTTTACCGGATACCTGATCATTTATAATATTTTTCAGATATCGGTGATTCGGGATATACGTTTTTACGGACTTTTAAAGACGATTGGAACGACGGGAAAACAGATTCGGAGTATTATACACTATCAGGCTTTTATTTTATCCTGTATCGGAATCCCCGTCGGGCTGGTCATGGGGTATCTGGCAGGCAGCAGACTGGTTCCGGTGGTCATGGTGTATAGCTATTATGCAGCCGTAGATTATCAGGTATCCGTTAACCCTTTTGTTTTTGCAGGCAGTGCTTTGTTTTCTCTTGTCACAGTGGTTTTAAGCACGGCAAAGCCGGGGCGTATTGCGGCAAGGGTTTCACCGGTAGAGGCAGTGCGGTATACGGATCAGGATAACGGAAGCAGGAAACATAAGAAAGAAAAAGTGCGGAAATCCCGGTATGGTACGAAAATAGCAGGAATGGCAGCAGCCAATATGGGAAGGAACCGAAAGCGGACAGTTCTGGTGATCTTGTCGATGACCTTAAGCCTGGTGTTGTTTAATACCATTTATACTTTTTCTCTTGGATTTGACATGGATAAATATTTAGGCAAGTTTGTAGATACAGACTTTTTGGCAGCCCATGCAGATTATTTTCAATACCGGTTCAGCGGGGCAGAAAACGGAGTTTCTGAGAGCATGATAGAAGTGATCAAGCAGCAGCCCGGGTTTGAGGAAGGCGGGCGGATCTATGGGAATATCAGGGACGGAGAATGCTTTCGGGTGGAATATGATGGGGAAACATACGAGTCAAAGGATGATCTGGGCAATTACTGGTGTGCGCTTTATGGCATGGAAGATTTGCCGCTTCAGCGGCTTTGGGTGCTGGAAGGCGAGATCGACATGGAAAAGCTAAAGAGCGGAGACTATATTTTGGAGGGGATTGACTTGGATGACCATGACAATCCCAGATGGGATATATGTTCCCACTTTAAAATTGGAGACAAGGTGACACTGCACAATTATAAAGGTACGGCGGATAACCTGGAAGACCGGGAATACACCACCCGGGAGTTTACGGTGATGGCAAAGGTGGCGGTAAGGAATTATACCAACTCCTGCGGTTCTGCCTATGCATTTAGCTATTATCTTCCGGCGGAAGTATATAAGGAGATGGCGGCAGTTCCGGGTATCATGAATTATTCCTTTAATGTCCGTGACGAGGACGAGGAAGCAATGGAAGCTTTTCTGGCAAATTACACAGAGGAGATCGAACCGGTTATGTCCTACAGCTCCAAGGGAAGCAGGAAAGCGGAATTTGAAGGAACGCGAAATATGGTCATATTGGTGGGAGGCGCTTTAAGTCTGGTGATTGGTTTGATTGGCGTGCTTAATTTTGTCAATTCCATGCTGACCAGTATACTGACCCGCAGAAGAGAATTTGCCATGCTGCAATCGGTGGGAATGACTACTTCCCAGCTTTGCAGGATGCTGATGACAGAGGGGCTTTACTATACCGCAGGAGCAGGGATGCTTTCCCTGATATTGGGGGTAATATGCTCAAAAACCATTGTATTTCAGATGACAAAGGGAATGTGGTTTTTTACTTATCAATTTACTTTGATACCGCTCCTTCTCACCATTCCGGTGCTTTTGATCATTGGGATGCTGCTGCCTGTAGCAGTGCTTGGAACGGTAACAAAGCAGAGCGTGGTGGAACGATTGCGTGAAGCGGAGTGATTTATTCTTGACAAGATCTATTCAAAGTGATATATTAATGATATCAAAATAATATCACAATGATGGAGGGTGGAAATACAATGGAAGAGAAAAGAATGGACATCACAGAAAAAGAAATCACGGCAGCAAAGGGCGGATTAGCGCTTATCTTAGTACTCCTGGGATTTATGGCGGATATTGCGGCAATGGTATTGGCAATTTTTCTGCTGGCAGAAGGAATATACGAGGCAGGAGGAGGTGTCTTGCTGGTAGTTAGTATGATCTTTCTGGTAGTCATGATCATATTGAGCACCGGACTGCATGTGGTCAATCCCAACGAAGCCATGGTATTTACCCTTTTTGGCAAATATTATGGTACAATAAAAAAGCAGGGATTTTATTACTTGAATCCTTTTGCATCTGCAATCAATCCTGCAGGAAAGACGACGGTCAGCACCACGACCAATGGGAACGTTTCAGTCAGCACGGTAAATGTGAAAAAGATTTCAACTAAAGTCATGACGCTGAACAATGATAAGCAGAAGGTCAATGATCTGCTTGGAAATCCTGTCATTATCGGTGCGGTGGTGATCTGGCGGGTGAAGGATCCTACCAGCGCTGTTTTCCGGGTGGAAAATTACAAGAAATATCTGTCTATCCAGTGCGATTCCACTATAAGGAACATTGCCAGGCTTTACCCTTATGATGTGATGGATGAAGAGGAGACGGAAGAAAAGACGCTGCGGGGCAGCAGCCAGGAGATTGCCGAAAACATGACAGGGGAACTGCAGGAGCGTGTAAAGGATGCGGGACTGGAAATTATAGAGGTGCGTATCACCCACTTGTCATATGCGGAGGAGATTGCGGCGGCAATGCTCCAGCGTCAGCAGGCAGTGGCGATCATTGCAGCCAGAAAGAAGATCGTGGAAGGCGCAGTGAGCATGGTCAAGATGGCGATTGACGAGCTTGGAGAGGAAGAAGTCGTGGTTTTAGACGAGGAGAGAAAGGCGGCAATGGTAAGCAATCTTTTGGTAGTGCTTTGCGGAAATAAGGATGCCCAGCCTGTTGTAAACAGTGGAAGTATTTATTAGGGGTATGCAGGTATTGCTGAAAGCGAAATATGAAATTTTGAAGAAAGGAAGTGAGAAAGCATGGGGAATGATCAAAAGGGAAATCCGTCTTTGGAAGAATTAGAGCAAAAAGAACAGGAATTATCCGGACGGCTTCAACGTCTAGAAGCTATGGAGAAGGAAATCCGTGATAAAGAAAAAAAGCTGAAAGAGACAGAAAAAGCCAAAAAGCAGATTTTGCTCCGGCTTTCTCCCTCTCTTTGGAATGATATCGCAAAGTGGGCAGAGGAGGATTTCCGGTCGATTAATGGGCAGATCGAATATCTGCTCAGCGATTGTGTACGGCAGAGACATCGTGATTCCCGGACATCAGGGGAATAATAAGGAACTGTAAAGAAATAAATGTATGGTTCTAAGAAATGGAACTTGACAAATACCCCCACAGGGTATATTCTTTGTAAAAGAAGGATATACCCTGCGGGGGTATTTAGATGCTTTGACAGTACTTTTGGAAAGAGAGGTAATGAATATGTCCCAAGCTGGAGATAATCATAATCAGGAAAGTATTTGCAGTTGCTGCCGTACCAAGCAAACGCCCAGAAGCGAAAAGGAACTGAAGCAGCTTAAGAACCGCTTAAGCCGTATGGTCGGCCAGTTAAACGGAATCAGCCGTATGCTGGACGAAAACCGTTATTGTGGCGATATTTTGACACAGATTGCAGCGGTGGAAAGTGCGCTGCAGAGCTTTGGACATATTGTGCTTGCAGAGCATATGGAAACATGCGTAGTGGAGGAAATCCGTAAAGGGAATGACCAGATCATGGAAGAAGCGATCGAACTGATTAAAAAGCTCAAATAAGGAACTGGAAATTTGCGGATACAGGCAAGAATGGAGGATCAAGATGAAGAAAGAAAAATATGCAGTGACAGGCATGACCTGCTCTGCCTGTTCTTCTCATGTGGAAAAGAGTGTATGCAAGCTTCAGGGGATGAATGAAGTTACTGTAAATCTGCTGACCAACAGCATGCAGGTTGCCTATGATGAAACGCTTTGTGACGAACAAAAGGTCATGGAAGCCGTAGAAAAGGCAGGTTATGGGGCAAGTCTGATGGCTGCTGGCGGGAATGGAACCCATCCGTCAGGAAGCCTCAAGGAAGGCAGTCAGAGTGCAGGGCAAAATAACGGCGGGAGAAATGTGTCGGGAAGAGAAGCTGTCAAGGGCAAAAAGGAAAGCAGGGAGATGAAGACCAGATTGACCATTTCCATTGTTTTTATGGCACTTTTGATGGTGGTGTCCATGCACCATATGTTTTTTATGTGGCTGCATCTTCCGGTACCCGGGCTTTTCATGAAGCTGTTTCATGGCAACGAAAATGCGCTGACGTTTGCATTTACACAGTTTTTACTTACCTTGCCGATCATTTATGTAAACCGGAAATATTATCAGACAGGATTTAAGACTCTGTTTCACGGAAGTCCCAACATGGACAGTCTGATTGCAGTGGGATCCGGTGCAGCGCTGGTTTACGGTATTTTTGCAATTTACCGGATCGGGTATGGCTTAGGCCATGGTGATTCGGCTTTGGTCAGCCGGTATGCGTCTGATCTTTATTTTGAGTCGGCAGGGATGATCCTTGCCCTGATCACGGTAGGAAAATATCTGGAGACACGTTCCAGAGGGAAAACCGGAGAAGCCATTGAAAAACTGATGGACCTGTCTCCCAAAACGGCAATTCTTCTTTTGGAGGATGGAAGTGAAAAGGAAGTTCCCACGCAGCAGCTTGTGAAAGGAGACCGCTTTATTGTGAAGCCGGGAAGCCTGATACCGGTAGACGGGGTGATCGAGGAAGGAACTTCAAGCGTGAATGAGGCAGCGATCACCGGGGAGAGTATCCCTGTGGAAAAGGGACCGGGGGATTCCGTGGTCTCGGCTACCATGAACAAGGCGGGAAGGCTGATCTGCCGGGCTGTGAAGGTGGGAGAGGATACCACTCTTTCCCAGATCATCCGCCTGGTGGAGGAAGCTTCTGCTTCCAAGGCGCCTATAGCAAGGCTGGCGGATAAGATTGCAGGAATTTTCGTTCCGGCAGTTATGGGGATTGCAGCAGTTACTTTTATCGTCTGGCTCCTTGCAGGGGGCGGTTTTGAGGAGACAATGTCCTGTGCCATTGCCGTGCTGGTTATTTCCTGTCCCTGTGCGCTGGGGCTGGCAACGCCGGTGGCAATCATGGTAGGAACCGGCGTGGGTGCAAAGAACGGCATTCTGATCAAGTCCGGGGATGCCTTGCAGGCTGCAAGGGATATAAGTACGGTGGTTTTGGATAAGACAGGAACGATCACCGAAGGAAAGCCTAAGGTCACGGATATCCTCTGCTTTGATAGATCCATGGATGAGGACAAAGCGCTTTCCCTGATTGCAGCGGTGGAAAAGCCTAGCGAGCATCCTTTAGCGGAAGCAGTCATGGCGGAAGCAGCAGAAAGGCATTTGACGGTGCCGGAGGTGACAGAGTTTCAGGCAGTTTTTGGGAAAGGAGTCCGTGCAAAGCAGGGAGGCTGCGTGTACCTTGCCGGAAACAAGGTTTTTATGGAGGAAAATGGGATTTCCCTGTCCCCTGAGCAGGGTAAAAAGGCAGACCGGCTTTCGGAAGACGGAAAGACCCCGCTCTTTTTTGCAAAAGACCAGACGCTGGTGGCAGTTATTGCTGTGGCGGACACCATCAAGGAATCATCCAGAGCGGCGATTGAAGAGCTCCGCAGAATGAAGATAGATGTAGTGATGTTAACCGGAGATAACAAGCGCACTGCGGAGGCTGTAAAACGGCAGTTGCACGTGGACCAGGTGATTGCAGAAGTGCTTCCTGAGGATAAGGAAAAGGAAATACAGCGTCTGAAACAGGAAGGACGGAAGGTGGCAATGATTGGTGACGGAATCAACGATGCACCTGCTCTTGCCGCAGCAGACGTGGGGATTGCTATTGGGGCAGGAACCGATGTGGCAATAGACAGCGCGGATATTATCTTGATGAAAAGCAGGCTCACGGATGCCATAACAGCAATCCGTTTAAGCAGGGCGGTGATCAAAAATATCAAGGAAAACCTGTTTTGGGCATTCTTTTATAATGTGATCGGTATCCCCTTGGCGGCAGGAATCTGGTATCCTGCATTTGGCATCCGCTTAAATCCGATGTTCGGGGCGGCAGCTATGAGCCTGAGCAGCTTGTTTGTTGTGGGAAATGCCCTG
>ERZ808054.1014-NODE-1014-length-19059-cov-12.860341_pt1 | contig 19059 bp, 18 predicted proteins | sample MGYA00380201_ERZ808054 | MGnify/ENA primary metagenome ERZ808054 (study PRJEB31490, sample SAMN06133419) | mouse gut metagenome | isolation source: Z5_2 | host: mice | place: China: Chengdu | collected 2015-05 ... | reverse complement strand
GTTAAGGAAATGGACTTTTGGACGAAAGAGGAATATCTGAAATTTTCCGAAGCCATGATGGATAAGCCCCGTTCCTACTATGCGTTTGAAATGCTCTACTGGTGCGGTATGCGTTCCGGCGAACTGCTTGCCTTAACGCCTGCTGATATTGACTTTGAGAAGCAGACGGTCACAATCAGCAAGACTTTCCACCGTTCCAAAGGGCGGGACATTATCACAAGCCCTAAGACGAAAAAGAGCAACCGCACAATCAAAATGCCGCCATTTCTCTGTGAGGAAATGCAGGAGTACATCAAAATGCTTTATGACATCAAGCCGGACGAAAGATTATTTACGGTTACAAAGTCCTATCTCAATCACGAAATGGAGCGAGGGGCGAAACAGGCAGGCGTTAAGAAAATCCGTGTCCACGATATTCGCCATAGTGCGGTTTCACTCTTAATCAACATGGGATTTTCGGTACTGGCGATTGGGGAGCGTATGGGGCATGAAGCGGAGAAAATCACTTACCGATACGCCCACCTGTTCCCCACGGTTCAGACAGAAATGGCAGAAAAACTGGAAATGGAGCGAATGACAAAGGAGGACTAAAAAAGTATGGAAAGAACACTTGATTATAAAGGAAGATGGCGTAATCATACGGTGGCGTTCCGGGTATCTGATGAAGAAGCAAAACTGCTGAATGATTTGGTGGCATTGTCGGGACTGACAAAGCAGGATTACATTACAAGGCGGCTCTTATGTCGGGACGTTGTGGTGCAGGGCAATCCGAGGGTGTATAAGGCACTGAAAAACCAGATGGCGGCAATCCATGAGGAATTGAAGCGCATGGAACACATAAGCCCGGACAATGACGAACTGCTCTATACGTTGCAGGTAATCGCAATCACTTTAGACGGACTGAAAGGGGAAGATGAATGACAAATAAAATAAAAACGACTGCTCCCGTATCATCTGTTGGCGCAGATGGGGAACAGCCGCAAACAAAAAATTACACTGAAATTATAGCAAACGAAACAGCAAAAAACAATCTGCAAGCCACAAATTGCCCGGAGAAATCCGGGCAGGGCGGCGGGCTTCAAACCGTTTCCATGACAGAACTGTATGATACGGTGTACCCGCCGAGAACGCCTGTTGTGGACGGCTTTCTGTATGGCGGTACTTACCTCTTTGTAGGTGCGCCGAAAGTGGGGAAATCGTTCTTTATGGGACAGCTTGCCTACCATGTGGCTATGGGGCTTCCGCTGTGGAATTATCCCGTCCGAAAAGGGACGGTATTATACCTTGCACTGGAAGATGATTACGCAAGGCTTCAGCGGCGGCTGTCCGTCATGTTTGGGGTGGAGTGTGCGGACAATTTATTTTTTGCAACGCAGGCAAAGACACTGAACGAGGGGCTGGATGGAGAATTAGAGGGCTTCATCAAGGAGCATGAGAACGCAAGGCTGATTATCATTGACACGCTCCAAAAGGTGCGTGAGGTCGGCGGGGACAGGTACAGCTATTCCAGTGACTATGAGATTGTGACAAAACTGAAAACTTTCAGTGACAAATATGGTGTCTGCCTGTTAGTGGTTCATCATACCCGCAAGCTGGAGTCCGAGGACAGTTTTGATATGATTTCCGGCACAAACGGTCTGCTCGGTGCGGCAGACGGGGCGTTTATCATGCACAAGAAAAAGCGTACTGACAATACGGCGGTCATGGATATAGTAGGGCGTGACCAGCCCGATCAGGAACTGACGATAGAGTTTGACAGGGAACAGTGTATTTGGAAATTTCAGAAAGCGGAAACGGAATTGTGGAAACAGCCGCCGAACCCGTTACTTGAAGCAATCAATAAATTTCTGACAGAAGATAAGCCGGAGTGGGAGGGGACGGCAACGGAACTTCTGAAACAGTTGCCGGATATGCAGTTATCGGCGAATGTGCTTTCCCGGAGATTAAATGTAGTGAATAGCCAGTTGCTGAATGACTATGGTATTTTCTATGACAATAAGCGGGGGCATGAGAGAAAAATTATTCTGAAACGGTTAAAGCAAAAAGAGTAAATTGCGACGATATGCGTCGGTTGCGACGGTATTTTTGATAGCGGGGCGGTATAGAAAATATCGTCGCTATCGACGCAAACCGACGCATGGGGAGCATTGAAACGGCGAAAAGCCGCATACCGTCCGTGAGGACGGAAAGCTCCCGGCAGGGCGCAAAGGCACTTTTGATAGAGCGTAGCCTGTCGAAAGTGCTTTTGCGTTACTTTCGGGAAAGTAACAAAGCCGAAGCGAAGAAACTTCGCTTTGCGCCTATTCGGCGCAGTAAAATTAGCGGCACAAATATATAAAATATGGAGGATATGCCTATTGGAAAGAACGATTAGCGGCATGATGGGGAAAGGTTCGATCAACCACAATACAAGAGCCTTTACAGCTAAAAATGTAGATAAGGAACGTAGCCGGGATAACGTGGAATTTTGCCACTCGGATATAAAAGAAGTCTACCATACTCTTTTTGATGAAGCACTTGAATGCTACAACGCAAAGCAGAAACGGAGTGACAGAAAGATTGACGACTACTATGAGAAGATACGCAGGGGAAAGCAGGAGAAATTATTTTATGAGGTCATTTTTCAAATCGGCAATAAGGACGATATGAACGTACAGAGCAATGAGGGACAGTTGGCGAAAAAGATTTTATGTGAGTTTATGGAGCAGTTTCAGAAAAGAAATCCGAACCTGTTTGTATTTTCAAGCCACTTGCATATGGACGAGCAGACGCCGCATATACACATTGATTTTGTTCCATTTATCCGTAACAGCAAGCGTGGGCTTGATACAAGAGTATCGTTAAAGGGTGCATTGTCGGAACAGGGTTTCAAAGGCGGTACAAGGGGAATGACGGAATGGAATGAATGGATTGAAGCAGAAAAGCAGGAACTTTCAAAAGTCATGGGTCGGCATGGCGTACAGTGGAAACAGTTAGGCACACATAACAAGCATTTGTCGGTACTCGATTTTGAGAAGCAGGAGCGACAGAAAGAGGTTGCGGAACTGGAACAGACAATCTCCGGCAGTAAAGAGGAATTATCTAATATTTTTCATCAGCAGATAGTGGCAGGGCGGGAAACGGAGCAGATAAGGAAAGAGGGCGAAGCAATCCGGCAGGAAGTATCAGAACTTTCGACTACAAATCTTCTTTTGAAAGAGCAAACGGAAACACTGACAGAGGATAAGGAAAAACTGTTATCCGAAAATGAAAAGTTGGAGAAACAGCAGAAAAAGTTACAGCAGGAACTTAACAAAATGGTGCAGTCAAAGGAAGTCATGGAGCGTAATATCCACGCCTATGATGAAGATGTGAAGTGGCAGTTGGCAGAGCCGGGGGCATTGATGAGCGCAAAAGCATACCGGGATAAAAAGGCTTTACCGCTTGTGGAGAAATTGAAAGAGGTAGTAAAAAATCTGACTATCAAATGCGTACAGCTTACGGAGCAAAGCAAGAAGCTGACCGCCAAAGTGGACGGGCAACAGAAACAGATTAGCCGCTTGACAGATAAGGTTATGGAGCAGAGCGACACCATAGACCGATTGCAGGAAAAAGCAGTTAATTTAGGACGTTTGGAGCGTCATTTCGGCAGGGAACAGGTGCAGTCGATAGTAGAGCAGTCAAAGGCATTAGAACAGGCAGAAAGGGCAAATAAACGCCCGAAACGTGCTTTTGAAATGAGCCGATAGGAAAGAGAGGATTGATTGGATATGACAGATATGGAAAAGAAAGTTATGATACGGCTGTGTGCTAAAATCGTAGCGGAAACAGACCTTTACGAAACGGATAATGAAGTGCAAAACATGATAGACTGGGTATGCCTTTCGGAGCAGATAAAGGAAAACAATAATACAATCCGAAATCTGACCGGGGAATATAAGAAGATAGAGCCGGATTGCCGGGAGGGAGTGCGGGCGCAGTTGGAGCGCATGAAAGAACTCTGCAAAGAGCGTAATAATCTGTATGAAGAACAAAACGATTTGAAAGGGCAGAAACAGAAGCTTGAAAAGTCGTTGGAACGGTAAGAGATGTGGGGCGTGGCGGTTGCTATGCCCTGTATTTTATAGTGGCAGATACAGAGAGAAAGTGCTATAATCGAAAGCATGATTTAAGATATGGGAGATGAAACGGCATGGAAATAAATATTGAGGATAATTTTTCGCTGTTATTTGATAAAAATAATAATACGGCATACAAAGCATTACAGACGTTGCAAAAAGAATGTGAAGAATCGGACAAGGTATATTGTTATATGGATAAATTAGCCGATATGATTGATAGTGATAATTCCTATATTCGGACAAGAGGGCTTACGCTGATTGCCTATAACGCTAAATGGGATATAGATAATAAAATTGATGAAATTATAGACGAATATTTGAAGCATATAGAAGATGTTAAGCCGATAACGGCAAGACAGTGTATAAAATTACTGCCTATGATTGCAAAGAATAAGCCGGAATTAAAGTGTGATATTGTTGCCGCACTGCAAAAAGCAGATACATCTATTTATGCAGACAGTATGCAACCATTGGTTTATAAGGATATTCAAAATTCTTTGGCAGAGATAGAGAAGCTATAAATTTATTGAGATTTTAAGGAGTATAGAGTAATGGATAATTGGTTTACAATAGATAAGATTGATGAAAATACATATATTATCAGCGAATACCGCCATTGGGAGGAAACGCATTGCTATCTGTTGAATGGAAATATCCGAAGTCTGCTTATTGATACAGGGCTTGGCATTTCCAATATCTATGAGGAAGTGCTGAAACTTACCGATAAGCCAATTACGGCAGTAGCCACGCATATTCACTGGGATCATATTGGCGGGCATAAGTATTTCCCGGATTTTTATGCCCATGCTGATGAATTGGATTGGCTGAATGGTAAATTCCCTTTATTAATTGAAACGATAAGAGAGATGGTCATAGACCGCTGTGATTTGCCCGAAGGGTTTTGCGTGAGCGATTATGAATTGTTTCAAGGTATACCAACAAAAGTGCTGACAGACCATGACATCATTGATATTGGCGGCAGGGAAATTGAAGTGCTGCATACTCCCGGACATTCTCCGGGGCATTTGTGCTTTTGGGAAAAAAGCAGGGGATATTTATTTACAGGCGATTTGGTTTATAAAGATATTCTGTTTGCTTATTATCCGTCTACTGACCCGGAAGCATACCTTGATTCTTTGGAAAAAGTTGCGGCATTGCCTGCAAAGGAAGTATTTCCTGCACACCATTCACTGGATATGAAGCCGGAAATCCTATTTCGTATGCGGGAAGCATTTAGAAATCTCAAGGCAGACGGAAAGCTTCATCATGGAAGTGGGACATTTGATTATGGGGATTGGGGAGTATGGCTATAAAAGTAGACTGAAATTTTTCCCTTATGTGTAGTATTTACATGTATTACCACGTCAGGCGAATAGCCTGATTTGATATTTTACTTGTTTTACCTTATTCTACTTGTTTCAACTCGTTTTACTCATTTTACCGCATTTTACTTGTTTTACGCAATAGTTAGAAAATGTTCCGTGTAAAACACAAATACAAGTATAAGAGGTGTAAAAATCCCCCGTCCGAATGGGCGAGGGGATTATCATTTTCAAACACCCATTGGTAGTGAGCATCATCATTTGGGGTGTTTTTCTGTTTCTATTTCTTGCTCAAATATGTGGTATCAGTTACGTCAATTATAGTATTTTTAAGCACAAACAGTTTTGTTCCTTGTTAATATAGTCCATATGATATATTAGTAAGGACATTGTCACTGAATCCAAACCAAAACATAAACTGTATTTCATTGTCAGTATTAGACGTAATATGCACCCATGCACGCTGATAGGCGTCATACTCACTTATAGGGTGATACATGCATGTAACTGCTCCATACTGTGACTCAAAGCCGGCGCTGTAATATCCATCTCCATCGTCACGCCAACGTCTGTCTTCCATAGTATACTCAATAATCTTCTCAAGTCGCAAAATTGATATTACATCATCATAATCCATACCTACCATGACAGGACCATCTACAAAAGGGTATTCTGGCAAGATGTTATCGATGTCGGCTGTAATTTCTAATGTCATGCCCTCTGCCTCATATACAACTCTATTTACACTATCAGAACCATTCACTGTATATTTCATATATATTGCATCTTTTAAATTCCAATAAGGATTCCAGTAAGTCCAGCCCGTAAAATCTGGGTCGGCTGTAATACCTCTATCATTACAGCAAATCACAAGGCCTTCATCATTATATTCAACCCCAACACCATTTTCATATCTTGCCCGATAATTTTCCGAAACTACTTGAAGTGCTTCCTCATAATGGTTCCCGTCAGTCAGACTGTACCCTGCAAATGTAAAATCTTCTAGGGAGAACCCTAGTTTAAAATATGACATCCCGCTATTACCTATGACGATGTCATCATCTGCTGTGTTTTCTGCCAATGCATCTTCTGCCAGTTCTTCATCTTGGGAGAAACCTCCCGCCAGTTCTGCTGGATTTGCTTCGCTTGAACCTTCGTCCATTACTGGGGCAGGTGCAGTAGTGGGAGATGAATCTGCACTGCTCCCACAAGCTGGCAGAGTTAACATTATGGTAAATACGAATATGCTCACTAAAATTTTTTGTTTCACGTTTTCTACTCCTATTCTGTCCTCTGCAATTCCGTGACATTGTCGCCATAATACACATCAATATGGTCGGCATCTATAATCTTCACAGTAAAGGCGGCGGTGCTGGTGGACATGAAACTGGTGCATTCAAGCCTGTAATTGTCGCCGTCTGCATAAAAAGCGTAAGTATCGGACGGGCTGAAGAAATTGCAGTTTGTCCCGTCAAAGGCTACGATTGCGCCCGGCTGAGCCTGTCCAAAACCGTAACTGCCGACGCTTTTCCACTTGCCCTCAATGGAGAAATTGTTCATGGTAATATAAGTTTTTTCGACTGCCTGCCCGTTTTCATTATTTTGTTCGCAACTTGACTGCGGAAAGGCATCATTAAAGTTCGTGTCAATAAATATGTATTCTTTGCCATATCGTTCAGGTTTAACCAATGAATATCCATCAGAGAATGGATAAATACATTCGTATTCTGATTCATAAATTTCGCCTTCTAATGTAATATAGAAATTATTATACCCTTCATGGAACTGATAGTATAAAGGGTCAAAATATACATCATGATATGTCATTACAAAAAATCCATCTGAAACGCAACCATCCGTAGCATCTGATTCGTTATTCTTAATGGGTGCGAATAGTTGGTTGCCGTCTGCATCAATTACTGTAATGTAATCTGCCCCATCCGGATTCTTGATAGGGAGAACGCAATATCCATTGTGAAATTTTGGAGTACAAGAAATATTGTAACCGGAGCAATCAATAATTATGTTCCCGCTATCATCCGTAAATCCTTGTAATTCTTTATCATATAGAAGGCCATCTTGGTTAGATCTATCATATTCTTCCTCCCATTTGAGTTTTCTTTCCTCGGAAGCATTATCAAGTATTACATCCACAGAGAAGCTTTCTCCTGAAAGTAAATTTATATAGATACGATACCATTCTGGGTTTTTATCCGTATCCCTATATGAGCAATAGCCGTATTTATAAAGACTTATTTCATTATCTATTAATGGTTCAAACAGCCATGTTCCGTCCGGTTTTATTACTGTGTACAAATTGCATGTTCTTTCAAAAGTATTAATATGTGCTTTCTCCAAGAGATATCCATTAAGGCAGGAAATTTCTATGGATTCAACACTTCCGACACCGTATATATCTTCTATATCAGAAATACCCTTCTCTTTACTCCAAACAACGTCTCCGAATGTGTTAATTAAAAAGGCAGCTCCTGTAACGTTATCTTCAAGAAGAGATACTCCTTGAGAAAAACCGGAATATTCGACTGCATCCCAAGACGTATTTCCAATATTATAATGGTAGAGTACTTCTCCGGATGTGTTAATCAGTAGCGTATGTGCATTGTCTTCGTTTTTTTCCGCAACTGTAATCCAAGCAACACCCTCGCTAAAACTTATGGCATTTTTGATTACCATGTCTCGTGTTACGTTGTTCAACTCCGGATAGTCCCAGAAATTACTGGCAGGTTTGATTGTCTCGTGAATATTCAATACTTCTTCATAGGTTTCGTAGCTTACTTCTCCATCGGCAACCATAGATTCTAAAATCTCAATGGTGATCTCTCCCGAAGATAACATATCTATCAACTCATCGGTCGTATAACCCCCCTCATCATATACCTCGTCTGCAGCTGCCGCCTCGTCACCTGTTGTTCCCATTGATATTTCTTCCGCCGGTGCGTCCATAGTGGGAGCCGGAGCTGCCGAAGTGCCACTGCTACCGCCACAGGCGCATAGACTTATTACCACAGTGATAGCTAGAAATACCGTCAAAATCTTTTTTCTCATTACCTATTTTTCCTCCCTTTGGTGTTTGTTTTGTCCGTCAAAAAACCGCCCTAGCGGGTCGGATGTAACATTTTTTGAAAATTATTACTTCTTTTGGCAAATATTTTATGGTCAACAGAGGTAATGTGCGGTAAAACGTTCCCCCAAAGTGGACAAATCAATAAAATATGTCTGGGCAATACCGGAAAAAGCCGCAAAATGCCCCTTATGTGCCTTGAACACATGAGCAAAATATGCTAAAATAAAACAGACTTCAAAGTTTGTTACATCCTAATCTATGAGCCTTATACTTATTGCAAAAAACAGATTAGGAGGGAATCTATTATGGCAACAACTGAACCAATTCGAGACCAGTCCCAACTCCACGCCTTAGCGGATTATTTTTTGCAGAAGGGGGAATTTAGGAACTATACGCTGGTGGTGCTTGGCACTTGTACGGCATTACGAATCAGCGACTTATTAGGAATCTGCTGGTCAGAGATTTATGACGTGGAGCGGGATCGCTTCAAGGTACACGTCAAAATTACAGAACAAAAAACCGGCAAGGCAAAATTGGTTGCCCTGAACGAACAGGCCATTGATGCGCTGCGGCTGTACTACCCACACAGCCACAGCGATTTTGTTTTTGTGAACAACCGTAAAAATGCGCGTCCGATCAGCCGGGTGCAGGCTTGGCGAATTATACAGGACGCAGCTACAGAGTTAGGGCTGGATGGCAATCTCGGCTGCCATAGTCTCAGAAAGACTTGGGGATACCATGCTTGGACAAGCGGTAACGTGTCGCCCATAATCATTACGGAAATTTATAACCATAGCAGCTATGAGGTCACGAAACGTTACCTCGGTGTGGCGCAGGACGATCTGGACAGGGCGTATCTGGAGATGCGGCTGTTTTAGGTTTCTGTTCCTTCCAGTTCTCAAATTTCCAATAATTGTCCTATGCACTATAGAGGGACAGGCGGCGATAATGGCTGCCTGGCGGCTCAATAGATCATAAGGAGGAATACAGGGATGGCAGAAATGATAAGAATTATTGATGAACAGGGGCAGATAGCGACTCCGTTGCTGACGCCATATCCGCATGGTGAGGATAAATATGGTGCGGCTGATTATTTGGTGAAAGAGCATAAACTTCACTATGCGTTCACAACAGTAATCTACGGGTTACGCACCCTTAAACTACTGGGGTGCGACAGGCTGGATATTCATGAATATACAGACCTGTCAGATTTGCTCTATATCGGATTAGGCATTTATCATGCTGTAGAGTCGGATACTTTTAAGGATGCGATGGAAGTTTTGGCAAAGAAAGATGAGGAGTTTACCCAAGATGTTAATTTTTTAATAGCTGAAGCGCTCCATTGTCTGCTCTATCTGATCGAGGAGGATTTATCCAGGTTCGATTGCGATGCATGCCTGTATGAAGAAGCTGTCAGTATTCTTAGGGAATCGGCAAACCATAATATAGGGCTTATCATATATGGGCTGGAGCTAATGCAGAAAAGTTATTTGGTAGAAAAAATCGACCCGCTGGTAATCCTTGGCTGTCAGGAAAGTTATCTGAGGGAGCATATGAAAGCGAAAAAGACAGATTAACGAGGAGGTGCCGCCAGTGTTTAGCTGGCGGCACTAACCTTAGAAAAAGCCCTTGAGGCTCTCCCGCAATGTATCAATGATTTTATGTATTCGGTTATTGACCCCTTTCTGGCTCATGCCGACCTCTGCTGCGATAGCCCGTTCCGCGATACCTTCGCTGAACAGGAGGATAATGGTTCTGTTCTTTTCACCCAGGGCGTTGATGGCATCAGCGAGAGCCTCTGACAGTTCCAGTTCCATGATATGGTCTTCCAAAGAGAACACATCGGCGGCCTCTGTGCCCGTTTCTGACAGGGCATCAAGGGAAAGCGGATTGCCCTCCCGTTGTCTTGAGCAGTTGCGGCAGTTTGCCATGCAGCGGGTGCCGTTCTCCAGCCTACAGCGGGAAGGGCGCTCCAGGCGTTTAAGTTCTGCCCAGAACCACCGCATAATTTCCGGGTCTTTCGGACCATCCTGTGACCGATATTCATAGTATTCCAGCTTCAGTTCCATGTAATCATTGTAATCAGACATTCTTTGCCTCTCTTTCCGGCCAGGGAGGCAGCGACAGCAGGATGCCAAGAATCAGGCTGACCCGAAGTACCCAAATGCGGCAAAAAAGATGCGCAGGAAACAAGGGTACTTACACCCCACTTCCGACAACCGCCTTTATCACGGTTATAAGGATGTGGTATGTCGTATCCCGCCTCACTGCGCACATGTGGCCTGATATGAATTTGTTAATGGTTTCTAGTGTTTCAGCAGGTTGCCCTGGCCGCTAATAAAGATTGCCACCCCGCTTTCTGCAGCTTTGTGTAGGGGTTGTGCCTTGCTGCTCTTTGCTGGCGTTTCCATTTTGTGGCTTCTGTCCCAGCGTGTTTGCCGGGTGCTGCCCCAGTTGTTTTTATTGTAGAATAAGGGGTTTTTTCTGCAATTTCGGCGGATGTCGGCGAGTGTCGGCGGACAAAAATATTTGTTTTCTAACGATATATGGTTGATAATATGCCAAATAACCATTAAAAGTATTGACAAAACCGAACATGTGTGCTACAATGATTAGTATAAACTAACGTGTTTATGTACCTTGAGAATCTACCATCCATATCTGTTCCCAGATTATTGTGGACTTCGCTTTTCCTCTCGCAGGACGGGCGATGACACAATGATCCAGATTAAAAATCAAGGGGGCATGAATATGAGAGAAATGAGTTATATACTGAAACTGACGGAAGGCTACACCATTACAAACGGAGCCGGGCATAATTATCATGGCTGTGAGAATGAACCTGATACTAATATTAGGATGACGGTGAAATGGTCTGAAGGAGCAAAGAGGAACGTGACAGATCTTTTCAGAATTGATTGCGCTGAAGCTCTTAGCCCCAAGTTCGAAAGACTATTGCCACAAATCCTCCAAGGAGAAACGACATCATGGAGACTGAGTAGAGTGCATGTTTATTCGTCTGGCATCTTCCTCGACTTCGTAAATGACACTTTGCAGGATCAGAAAGAGAGCCTTTATGCCAAAGATAAATATGATGAGGCAGAAGCGATACCGAGTACCGCTACAATGGAGATGATGCTGTCAATAGACGAAAAATGGAAAACAGACAATATGACCATGCGTTTTGAGGTACCGCTTCCCGACGGTTCCGGTGTATCCACTACGCTTGTGCGAACAAATGGATACGATCCGATTGAGGTGACTGAACTGAATGCGAATGGCTATAGATCACTTGAGTTCTTAAAGCCGGTAGAGGACGAAAACAACCAACATGAAATATACAGTGATCTTGTCGAAGTAACCGAGTGTTCATGGTAGAGAGTTTGAAGTCGCAGGGCAACCTGCGGCTTTTGCCATTTGTTAGATGTTGTATCTTATGGTATGCTATTTAGGAGTTAGTCAGGGAGGTGGTCATGTGGGGGAAACTGAAAAAACAGAGCTTAAACTATTCAAAGATACAGTGAGAGCACTTAGAAGCAGTGAATACGGCAACCAGCTTGATCTTATATGCAGGAAACTAAATCTTCCAGATAATACGAATCGCGCAGATATTGAAGCGCTGCTTATTTATGCCACGGAAGAACGTTTTTATGGGAACGAAACACTTAAAAGGGATCGCGTATTGGCAGATTTCGGGTTGTTACGCGGATACAGCAATCAACGTGGATTAAGTAGGGGAGATGAGTTTAGAAAGGCGGTTACCGAACGCCGTAAAAAATTCTTAAAAGAAAGCAATTACATTCTCAAAGAGTGCAAGAAGTATGGCTCTTGGGAAAACATTGAAGCTCAAGAAAATGTCCTTGAAACGGTTATCGGCACATTAGGCAAGAAAAATGGGGCTGCCATAGATGCCGTCGCCCAGAGACTGTATAATAAGACAGATAAAGAAAGTTTTTTGGCTAAGGCAATCGCAAAATATAATAAATTCTTTCATACAGATTATATCCCGGACGAGGAGCTTCCTGTCCTGCTTAATGTTAGGGACGACGGTCCGGCAGAGGACCCCTTATTGGCTGATGCCGAACAATCCGCAAATGATGATTCAATAGATTTGGATGATGAAAGCGAAGAATATGAGCCGGAAGAATTTATGGGTAACGAGCCAAAATCGTTACTGATACCTAGCTTCTTATTAAAAACAAGGAAATCACCCGAAGCTTCCCCATTGCCCCCAAAAGCGATAAACCAGTTTATCAAAATTTCCCATGATGCTTTTTGGGACGATCCAAGAGATGATGAGCTTTCGGAAGCTGCCTATCTTGCTGGCATACAAGAAGAAAGGAAAAAAAGATGGCTCATGGCGTTTAAGATTTGCCTGTTACTTAGCGGATGTCTTTCTTTCACTATTCTCATACTTAGCAGTACTATCTACGCCAAAGAAATTGGGGAAAAAATAGGAAAATATCTATATTATGGTCTAATCATAATGTTTCTTATGGTTCTATCTCTGGGATTAGTCTGCCTCTTTCTAAAAAAGTCATGGACTCTTTCAGAAAGAAAAAGGAAGCTTAAGACGCATCGAAGTTATACCGTTCAGCAGATTAAAAGCGGTATTCTGGGGAAGAGGATCGTGCTTAATTCGATTTCGAATGGTTCTGCTAGCAACGGCTATAAAGGCGACGAGAGAAAATTTATGTCGGTGAAAAAAGTTGGAGATGAAAGTGGGGAGTGGCAGTACGGGAATATAAATGTCGAAAATGGGGATGAATACTTAATCAGGGTTTTTGTACATAACGATAACCCCAACGGCTATGATGCTGTTGCCAAGTACTGTCGCGTTGAAATTTGTCTGCCGGATACTTCATCGAAAAAGGTACAGGTATGTGGGATTATTAGCTCTAATAATGCGAGACCTAGGGAATATTGGGATAGCATCACGTTTTGTAATGTGAGTGCTTCTTTTAGATTGGTTCATTTAAGGTTTGATAGGCTATACAACAATGGAATTGGGCAGGAAGGCTATCCATTGAGCCAACGGGTAACTGATCCCAGGGGTGCTTTCATCGGCTATGACCATTGTGATGGGGAAATACCGGGAGGTGATGGCTACGAGAGTAATGTTCTTCTGAGGATGCGTGTAGAGTTTGACAATTATTTTATTGTTAAATTCAAAGGAAACGATAGCTATATGTTTGGGGGATGGTGGGATATAGTCGAAGCTGATGTTTGGGACACAGTCAATTTCCAGATTGGATATAAGAACAGTAGCAACGCAAAAGAGCCACAGAAAAATGTGACGGTAAGCGTCGATCTGCCCGAATGTCTCCGGTATGTTCCCTACGGTGTATCCTTAAGCATTTTTCCGCGCCCAGCTTTTGATAATAATAAGACGTATGACTACGATAACTTATTCCTTCCTAGCGGTCTTGACATTGGCAATTTCGACCCAGGCGTCAGTGTGACGATACTTTTTAGGGCGGAGATTATTGACCGTGGTCTGTGTCCCGGCCGTAATGAATTTTCTGCCACGTTAAAAGTTAGTGTCGGCGAGGTAACAAAGTACGATAGTGTAAATATGATTGCAAATAAAGAACCATCAAGCGATTTCGATGAAGATTAACCGCTTTGATATAATTGAAGAGCAATGAAGCAGTTACATAGGGTGAGTACGCTGTGATAGCGGAAGCGCTCGTTGAAATCGAGAATTCTTCCTTGCCGCAAAAGAGACATCAGAAATGGTGTCTTTTTTATGCAGCAAAAGACACCGTTAAGCGTCCATTGAGCATATTCTCCTCTCCCCCCCCTCGCATCTCTTTTGGCCCAAGGGGTGACCTATGGCACTATGTGCTAAGCACAATTTATCAACTTCGAATATGCATTTACATTATAACACGGGCAGGAATGTAGGCTCGTTTTTAGACGGGCTTGTTTTTGCGCCTTTTTTCAGGAAAATATCGTTTTCACTACTCAAACGGAAAAAGCGTGTCCTTTCTGTTGTAGAGGGATAAAACAGCCCTCCAAAAATCAAAAGGAGGTTTCCACAATGGGAAAACAAAGAACATGTAACAGAAATTTTGCGTACAGCACTTATGATGCCCCGACAGAGGATATTATCAGCCTCATCCCGGCAGGCACAGGGGAGTATGTACACCCGGAGGACTTCACGGAATCTGCCGCGCTGTCAATTCTCCAGAACCGCAGGGATGTACTGTTCGCCAAATCCATCATGGAGAATACCGGCGGGCTGGCCCTCATGGCCTCTAAATTATCTGAGACGGCACCGCTGGGACGCGAGTATTATGAAGCCATACTGGCGGTGTACGCCAGGAAGAGCCTGCAGCAGATGATGGAAAGGAGGTAACTGGAATGGATGAGTACACAGTTATCATTATACTTATTTTTGTGCTTCTGCTGATGGCCAGCGCACTGCTTTGGCTTGTCGATACGGTTTTTTTCAATTCCGGCAGACTGGAAAAGCTGCAGGAAGAAAACAAGTATCTCCGTCAGCTGATCCAGGATGAGTTTCTGTTGGACAATGACGGCATAGAAGCTTTCAACAAGATGTTCAGCGCCGCCTGCCTGCACGGATTTAGGGAAAACGCCGTGGATGAGGATATCTGAGACACTGCCAATGGACAGGGCTGTGCAACGCCCATACCGTAAAAGTTATGCTCACGGCATAAGCATAACTTACATATTTCCACGGTTTTTGGCAGGGAGGCGTTATAATCGCACCAATCGCCCGCCGGTTTGACAGCCTGTCAAATCGGTGTGGCTATAAAAAATTTGATGGAAGGAGTATGGAATATATGGATTTTGATGCTAAAAAAATTGATGCAATGAATATAAACAAACCACTGCTTCCGGCTTCGCTGAAGGGCGGTGCCGGTGCAATAATTGTAGATCCACCTTGGAATATTCAACAAAGTGGTAATTTTGGAGCGATAAATCATTATAACCTGATGACGCTTGAACAGATCAGGGCTCTGCCGGTCGGGAGTCTCTGTGCGGAGAATGCGCACTGTTGGCTCTGGGTCACCAATGCCACAATGGAATACGGATTCGAGATTCTGCGCATCTGGGGCTTCACGCCACGCTCAATCTTCACATGGTTTAAACCCCGTCTAGGGCTTGGAGTGTACTTGAGAGGAATGACAGAGCACATTTTACTTGGATCGAAGGGAAAAGCACCTGTCAAAGTAAAAAATCAACCCAATTTCGGTGTATTTCCCGTACAGGAACACAGTCATAAGCCGGAGGAAATTTATAATATCGTGGAGCGTGTTTCCCCCGGCCCGTACCTGGAGCTGTTTGCCAGACGTCCCCGCTATGGCTGGGCAGCCTGGGGAGAGGAGATTACGTCCGATATTGCAATTCCTGGATTTCCGGTACCCAAATACAGCGACACTTTGATAAAAGATTTTCAGAAAAAAACGGGGGGAGTGTGATGGGTTATGCACGGAAACGGAGAACGGGGCGGCCCCGGTCGGTGGATCGGGTATCTTTTCGAGGCCGCTATCACCATTACTGCCAGCGGCTACCTGATCTGGCTTGGCGTGCAGTTCTTCCTCGAAGTCTGGTGGGTGCTGCTCATTATTGCGGCGGTGATGGCCGGGGCAGCCATTGGCTGGCGTATTTGGAAAAACCGGCATGGGGACAGATGGTAAAGGAGGCGGCATTATGAGCGCACATGATTTTAAGGAACTTGTCTGGCGGGAAGTTGCATGGCAGAGGCCGTTTGTGATTGAGGCGGTGTGGGATATGCTCTCCCACCTTGCCGCCACACACCCACGCGGCGCAGTGGTGTGGGAGTGCCGGGGCAGCAGCGGGAAAATCCGCTACCTGCTCGGCGCGGAACGCCAGCATCTTGATAAGATAGAACGCATTTTTAAGGCGCACGGGGATGTCCGTTTTGGGAGCATCTGCCAGGCTCCTCGGAAAGAGACCGCCGGGGCGGCACAGCTTAAAACTTCCAAAAAACTGCTCTCCCTCAACATGGACACCTCCATGGCGGTACTCCGGGCAGGGCTGGCCGCACTGGCAAACACCGGGGAAAATGAGGAGCTGGCCATACAGATTGTCTTGGGCGCTTCTTACAGCCCGGTGCCGCTCTCTGGCGGGATGCAGGATCCGAACGCCTCATGGCTGGAAATTATCACCGGGACGGTACAGAAAGCCACCAGCGACATGGTGAAGTCGGCAAAGGAAAAAGCCGAACAGAGCGGGTTCCATGCGGTGATCCGTATCGGCTCCAGTAACCGGAAGGACTATATTGACCCACTGCACAACCTGACCGCCGCTTTCCGTATTCTGGAATCGGCAGGCGTCAAAATCTATACCGCCAGCGAGAACCCGAAGAAACTGACCGGAGCAGGCGTGCCATGGCATTTCCCACTCCGGCTGTCGGTGAAAGAGCTTTCCGGTTTCATGCTCCTGCCGGTAGGCGAGGATGCCCTGCCCGGAACTGCTTCGCTCCACCCCAAAGCCGCCCTGCCACCTGGATGGTACCAGGAGCCAGTGTTTAAGAGCGGGGACAGAAGTTTTGCGGCTGCCATAAATGGGGAAAGGCTCAGCATTTCCCCGAAAGACGCACTGGAGCACACAATCATTTTAGGACCTACAGGGAGCGGGAAGTCCACCGCCATGCTGAACCTGATCCTTTCAGACGTTAGCGCCGGGCGGGGTGTCCTTGTGATCGACCCGAAGCAGGATCTGGTGGATGATGTGCTGGAGCGTATCCCCGCGCACCGCAGAGAAGATGTGGTGGTGATAGATCCGGCCAGCCCGGAGCCGGTAGGCTTCAATCCACTGGCCTGTGCAAAGGGGCAGGACAAGGAACTGACTGCCGACACGGTGCTTTCGGTCTTAAAAGAGATTTTTGCAGACAGCTGGGGCATCCGCACACAGGATATTTTATCGGCTGCCATCCTGACACTCATGGAGGTGGACGGCGCTTCCCTGATGTGGCTGCCGGAACTTCTGACAAACGAAAAGTTCCGCGCTGACATCACAAAAAATGTAAAAGATGAAATCGCCCTGAAGCCTTTCTGGTCACGTTTCGAGAACCTGACCCCTTACCAGCGGCAGCAGATGACCGAGCCCGTTTTGAACAAGCTCCGGCAGTTCCTGCTCCGCCCGAAGCTGCGCAACTGTCTGGGGCAGGGACACCCGAAGTTTGACTTAAATAGCCTTTACACCGAATCAAAGATTGTGCTGGTGCCGCTGAATAAAGGCGTTATCGGCGGTGAGTCGGCAAGGCTGCTCGGTTCGCTGATTGTCGGATTAACTTGGACACTGGCGCTTGGCCGGGCAAATGTCCCGCAGGAAAAGCGGAAAATGGTGAGCATCTACATTGATGAACTACAGGATTACCTTTCCCTGCCAACCGATTTATCGGATGCGCTGGCGCAGGCAAGGGGCATGGGGCTTGCAATTACTATGGCACACCAATACCGCGACCAGCTGCCGGTACTGCTCCGCTCCGGCGTGGATGCCAATGCCCGGAACAAGATTATTTTCGGCATCAGCGGGAAGGACGCCAAGGATATGGCGGCAATGGCCGACGGGCTGGAGGCGCTGGATTTCGCCTCGCTCATGCGCTACCACGTCTATACCAGTTTCCAAAGCGGCGGCAGGAACACCGGCTGGGTGCAGGGCGTGACCCTCCCAAAACCAGAACCTTTGCAGAGTGCGGCGGAGATACGGGCAGCCAGCATGGCGCGCTACGGCACACCAGCCGAAGCGGTAGAGGCAGAGCTGAAAGAGATATTTAAGGACACTGCCACCCCGCCGCAGGAAGAAGCAAAAGGTTTCAAAAAGAGCGGCATAGGACGCCGCAGGAAGGAGCAGAAAGATGAATAACCCCATGAACAGCATAGTCACAACTGGATTCCCGGGAGGCGCACAAAACGGCACTTCCGCCCCTGATAAGGGAAAAGACGGATACCGTTCTGAATCGGTATCTCCTGCCACAAGTGCGGCGGCGTCAAGGCTCAGCCGAAAGCGTCTGCTTGCACTGGAGACGGAACTCTCCGACCTCGACTGGCAGATTCTTGGCACCATCTGCCGGTGCCGGGCAATCCTCGGAAAACAGGTTCAGCGGCTTTATTTTACGGGCAGGACGAGTAAAAATGCCAGCACGACCGCTGCCAACCGTCGCCTGAAATCCCTGTCTGATTTAGGGCTCATCGCTGCCGTCAACCGGAAGGTGGACTGCCGCAGCCGTGGCTACGTGGCATATATTTATTACCTGACCGAAGCTGGCGAGCATATCCTGCAGATTCACCGCCATGATCCGGAAATCAGGAAACGCAACATTGAACCATCGGTTGCAACCCTAGCGCACACTGTTTCTGTGGCTGAGTGCTATGTACTTGCGGTGGAAACCTGCCGGAAAGAGGACATGAAACTTACGGAGATCCAATTGGAGCCGGACTGTTGGCGGCCATATCAGGGCAGCTATAAAAGCCGTATCCTGAAACCTGACCTTGCCATTGTTACGGAAAAACAGGATTGGATGAGCCATGAAGAGGCATGGTATGAACTGCGCTGG
>ERZ808054.1013-NODE-1013-length-19072-cov-4.845275_pt1 | contig 19072 bp, 17 predicted proteins | sample MGYA00380201_ERZ808054 | MGnify/ENA primary metagenome ERZ808054 (study PRJEB31490, sample SAMN06133419) | mouse gut metagenome | isolation source: Z5_2 | host: mice | place: China: Chengdu | collected 2015-05 ... | reverse complement strand
GAGCGAGAGCGCGGCGACGTAGAATTTATCTGATTCGAGCGGAAGCTTACACCATTAGAAAACAAGCTAAATAAGAATTTATCAAAGAATCCACTCTCACAATCCTCCCCTGCAGATCAGTAACCACCTTCAGCCCTGCCTCGGCTTCAAAAGCCTTTTTCCCATCCACGAAAGCAACAGCCCCTTTCCCGCTATTCTCGATCAGGAAGCGGTGTTCGTTCCATTCCCAGGCGTAGGTGCATTCCGCTCCGCCTACGGTTCCCCAGAACAACTGCTCTCTTTCCATATGGATGCCATACATCCTTGCAGCGTATTCCATTACTGACAGCATGGCAGGACCGTAAGCATCCTGTTCTCCTTCCAGACTCACATAGGACGGCTTCATGGTAAAAGGATCATACTGCTGCACAAAAATGCAGTCCTTCCCTATGGCCTCAAACAGCTTTTTCCCAAGCCGGGGAATCAAGTAATCATAGCCATAGTTTTCCAACGCCCGGATTGCCCGCTGGTAGGTCAGCGCTTCCGCCTGTCCGCTCCAATTATTTGTGGTCACGTTGCGGAACATAGGGTCGTTTGCCGCCACGGAAGGAAGAGGCATGGGTGTCCAGAATTCCTCCGGGTTCAAAAGATGTTCCTCCACAAACCGCTTTGCCATATCCGGAGTCAGACTGTTCCAGTACATGGCACGCAGGCTGTTGTGGATCAATATATCCATAACCTTGTGGTTTTTATCCCGGTCAAGACAAGCGCCTCTTTCCTCGCTCCACAAGTATTCCCGTATCTTCTCCTGCACCTGCTTTGCCTTGCCGCGCCACGAACGCTCCTTTTCCTCATCCTTCCAGATACGGCTGATCTCCGCCATTGTTTCCCGGCAGGAATAGGAAAAGCTCATAATATCTATAGAAGCAATCGGCACTGCCTGACAGCCTTCCGGCGGAACTTCCTCGGTCCATGCATCCGGGGCATCCCCATAGCGCACCGCATGGTCCTCGCCAGTGTCATATTTGCACCAGGTCTCTAAGCAGCCATCCCTGTCAGAATCCCGCACCCGCCAAAGATAAGCATCGAAACGTTCCAATGTATCATAAAGCTGCTCCAGATAATCTGCTTTCTTTCCCATAAGATAATACATGTTCAGCGCCGGTGCGGGAAAACAAAATCCCTGAAATTTATTAAACTGTGGAGTCAGTACCCCGTCTATCATGACGATACTTCCCGGAATCCTGCCATCCGCCCTCTGGCACTCCATAAACAGCAGGTTATTGTTCAGTCCGGCTTCCAGATCTCTTTTGGCATACATTTCCCCGCCCATAGGCTGGGTCTCCAGCCAGATCTTTTCATAGCCGCCTCCCTCGATCAAAACCTTCCTGCCCGCAAAATCCTTCAGATTTTCCAGAGATTTTTTCTCCGCAGTATCTACCAGCTTCTGCAATAATTCATCTTCCGTTTGAAAACTAACCTTCACTTCCATACCTCACCTCATTTCTGCGCAGTTTTTATCTCGAAGTAATCAAAATCTGCATAACAGGAAAGCCCTGTCATGTCATGGACATACATGCCAAAATGAGCGCCTGTAAATCCTCTGCAGTGCTCATCCGTTACGATCTGCGTAGACTGGCACGCCCCTGCCTGCCTCCATTCCTGCCCCTGCTCCCGGAAAAAGAAGCTGACTTCGCATCCGTCCTCCGAGGTTACCGCCCTCAGCTCTGTCTTTTTACCGGATGCAACCGGAATTGGTTCCATTTCGTCCGTAATGACACCCATGTCACTCTTTAACAGGGTAAGGATACTCTGACCGTTTTCATCCGCCGTCTTAACAAGAAGAAAAAAATTCATGGCATCATACATATACGCCAGCCCGGCTGCCTGCTCCGGATATTCCGGCTCAAATTCCATACAGGTCTGTGCTCTGACCCGGGCCTCCTGTTGCCTTGTGGCAATCAGGGAAACATGGTGCAGGGAGTTCATGGACTCCTGTCCCCGCAGCCTTAAATATCCCGGACGGACAGTCAGATCTGCAAAGCTCTCGTAAGAAACCCGCGGAGAAACATAATGCACCGGCAATGCAGGCTCATCAAATTCATCCCTGATATCCTGCACTCCGGAACCTGCCTCTCCAGCATCTGGAGCAATCCCTTCTTCCCCCGGTTCCGGAACCTGAGTCTGCGCAAATTGTTTCCCGGAAGCCAGCCTCAGCCATCCATCCTGATCCCAGCATACCTTTTGGATGGCGCTTTCCCTTCCAAGAGTACACCACTTTTTCCCGGCAAGCGGTCTGGAGCACAGATGTACCATATACCACTCCCCTTCCGGCGTGTCCACCAGGTCTGCATGACCGCATTTCTGCAATGTCAGCGGATCCTCTTTATCAGACGTAAGCACCGGATTGTCAGGAGCCGTCCCAAAAGGTCCCCAGACACTCTTTGCTCTGGCAAGGGTCACGCAATGATCATAGCCGGTACCGCCCTCCGCAACGACCAGATAATACCAGTCGCCAATATGATAGATATGGGGACCCTCTGTACAGCCGATCCCGGAACCGCCATAAACCTTTTTCCGCTCTCCTGCCAGCTTCCACCGGGGCTTTCTCTGGCTGACGGGAAGATCTTCCTCTTCCCCTGTCCTTACCAGCTCCTGCACCAGCACCCCTTTAAAACCGTTGACCATATTGACCAGATACTTCTTGCCCTGACGACCGTTGCTGTCATGATCATGGAAAAGCGAGGGGTCAAAGCCAATACTGTTCAGATACAAAGGCTCTGACCATTCCCCATAGATATCATCGGTATAGACCATATAATTGTGGGTGTTGTAATACCGCCCCTTTTTGGTCTTTACATCTGTATATACCAGATAAAAATATTGCCCGTCATAGCTTAAGCAAGGCGCCCATATTCCCCCGGAAGTCGGATCCCCTGTCATATCAAGCTGGCTTTTCCTTCTTAAGGGCGAAGGGATCTGCTCCCAGTTTTTTAGATCACGGGAGTGAAAAAGCTTCACTCCCGGCCACCATTCAAATGTTGAAGTCGCAATATAATAATCCTCTCCCACACGTATAATGCTGGGATCCGGACAAAAACCTCTTAAAATCGGATTTTGTATCATTTAACATCCTGCCTTTCATTTTCCTTAGTCTATCCCTTTAATCCGCTGGTTCCGATTCCTTCCACCAGATAACGGTTAAAGAACAGGAAAATAAGAAATACCGGTATCAGGGACAAGGTGGACATGGCAAACATGGCGCCATAATCAGTCGTGGAGGACGCATCCGCAAACATCTTGATCGCAAGGGATACCGTGTAAGACTGCGGCTTGCTCAGATAAAGCAATGGTCCCATATAATCATCCCATTTCCAATAGAACTGGATTATGATTGTCGTCACGATGGAGGGCTTCAAAAGCGGCAGTATGATATGGGTAAAAATGCTGTACTTGCTGCACCCGTCAATGGTAGCCGCTTCATCCAGTTCTCTGGGGATTCCGCTCATAAACTGCATCATCTGGTAAATGAAAAACGCCTGGCCGCAGAAATTAGGAATGATCAGCGGCAGATACCCCGGCACCAGCCCCAGCCTGTGCCATATTAAATAGGAAGGAATCATGATGACCTGACCGGGAAGCAGCATGGTCGCGATCATGCAGGTAAACCAGAATTTTCTGCCCCGGAAATGCAGCCTGGAAAGCGCATATGCCACCAGGGCGGAGCTGATCACCGTACCCAGCGTTGCAATCGCGGTGATCACGATGGAGTTCTTAAAATAGGTGGCAAAGGTGATACCGCCAAAACCGCTCCAGCCCGTGGAATAATTGGTCAGCTTCAGATTTTCCGGTATCAGCCCCAGAGAACCTCTCAGTATTTCTGCATTGTCCTTAAAAGAACCGCTTATCATCCAAAGCACCGGATAGATCATCAACACGCCGAAGAGGACAACAAACAAGTGATATGCTGTTTTGGTAATTTTCTTTTTTACTCTCATGTCTGCTCCTCCTCTCAATCCCCTGCTTCACTGAATACCCACATCTTGGAGGTCTTAAAAATGACAAGAGTCACAACACTCATGATCACCAGCATAAACCAGGACATGGCGCAGGCATATCCCATATCATTATAGGTAAATGCCTGTTTGTATACATTGTAGGCATACACATTGGTGGAGTTGTTCGGTCCGCCGCTTGTCATGATCGCCACCTGTGTAAATACCATGAATGCGGAAATCGTCTGCATAACCAGATTATACAGCACAATGGGCGATAAGCATGGCATGGTGATACGGAAAAAGATCTGGAACCCATTTGCCCCGTCGATCCTTGCCGCTTCGTAATAGGAAGTCGGTATCTCTTTCAGCCCCGCCGCAAAAATGATCATGGAGGACCCGAACTGCCATACACTCATCAAAATCAGCGGAACGATCGCCAGTGTCTGGTCGCCAAACCAGTTAACAGTAGGTAAGCCTACCCCGGCAAGCATGGTATTGATCAATCCCTTCCTTGCAAAAAGCTGTTTCCATACCAAAATGACCGCTACGCTTCCTCCTACCAGAGACGGCACATAGTACAGGGAACGGTACAAAGTAACCAGCCTGCTTTTCCTGGTCAAAAGAAATGCCACAAACAATGCAAACGCAAGCTTTAACGGAACAGAAAAAAACACATACTTAACCGTAACCCAGAGGGATTTTAAAAATACCTCATCCTGAAACAGTCTGGCAAAATTTTTAAACCCCACCAGCTCAGCCGTTTTAGAGCCAAGGGAATAATCGGTGAATGCATAATAAAAAGATGTAAGAATGGGTATCAGGGAAAAGCAGACAAATCCAAAAATGAAAGGCAGCGCAAAAGCATGCCCTACCGTATTCTCTTTATAGATAAAATGCCTGATCCCTCCCGAGCTCTCTGTTTGTGGTTTCTTCAAATCGCTTCCTCCTTCCTAAAAATACCGCTTTTCGGCGGCAATAACAGGCACACCCTCTTCTCAGAAAATGTGCCTGCATCAATTTTTACTCATGATACTGCACTGTTAAATAGTGCGCACCATTTTACTGCTTATTCAAAAATAGCCTGTGCATCTGCATAAGTCTTCTCTGCTGCTTCCTGTGCAGTGATCTCGCCAAAGACTACCTGCTGGATATAGTTGCGGTAATTATCCACTACCTGATCCTGTCCGTCCGGACTTAAAACATTGACCTTTTCAGGCATCTCGAAAGTGCCTATCAAATCTACGAAGTCATACATGATCTGCTGGCCTTCTGTTGCTGTTGCCCTGAGGGATGCCCTCACGTCCTCGTTTACAGGAATACCTCTTTCACCCTGCAGTACGTCGTTACACTCTGTACTATTCTGGAACCAGCTGATAAACTCTGCTGCTGCCTGCTTATGTTCGCCGTCCTGTGATACGCACAGCATCTGGGAAGACTGGATCACTGCCCCGGAAGGACCGTCCGATGTAACTCTCGGAAGCGGAGCAAGACCAAGGGTACGTCCTTCCTCTTTACAAATATCATAGATGGTCGGGAACTGGTTAACTGCAACCCATGTCATGCCTGATTCGCCTGTCACCAGAAAGTCGTTTTCAATGTTGGTAACTTCTGCCTCTGCGCCTGCATCCGGCGAAGCCCCTTCTTTGATCAGGTCAGCCCTCATCTGGATATAAGGAACCAGCATAGAAGGATCGTCAAACCCCATTCCTGTCAGATCAAGGTTGAAAAAGCTATATTGTCCGACCTCGCCCAACTGACCAATATAGGTGGAGCACCCTGCGATAAATTCGGAAGATGCAAACCCGGAGGTTCCGAAGTGTCCTGTTTTTTCGTGGATTACCCTTGCTGCCGCCGCATAATCATCCCATGTCCATGTCTCATCGGGAAGTGCAACCCCTGCATCATTAAACATATCCACATCGTACGCGATACCGTATGAATTCAAGCCGTTTGAAAGTCCAAGCTGTGTACCGTCAAAATCCTGTGTGATCTGCAGGTAAGCATCGGAAATCTTGGATACATCCACAACACCGGATGCCACATACTCATCCAAGGGATAAATCTTGTCCATGTACATCGGGAAGTTTCCGCCTAACTGGAAGATATCCCATACCTGGTCGGAAGCTACCAGTGTCTTCAGCTTTGTGAAATAATCATCAAATGAGAAAAATTCATATTCAATTGTTACGTTGGGATGTTCTTTTTCATACATTTCAATGACTTCTACTGTCAGATCATGACGAGTCTGGGATCCCCACCATGCCATACGCAGTGTGACAGGCTCATCGGCGCTCTCTGCCGGCGCTTCCGCTTCTGCTTCCTCCTGTGCCGGTGCCTCAGGCTCCTGGGTTTCCTCCTGCTGAGTATCAGACTCTGCAGATGCATCTTCCTGCGCGCCCTGGGAATCATTTCCGCCGCATGCTGTCAGTGAAAGTACCATGCTTGCTGCCATGAGCAAGGCAAATAACTTCTTCTTCATAATAATTCTCTCCTTTACTTTTATTTACTTTTGATGTGAAATGCATAATCACATTTTATATTTGATATACTTCCAATACTACTAAAATAATATGCGTTTTTTAAAAATACCACTGAATTTTTGTCATTTTCAAAAATTATGACCTATTACGTATTGTTTATTCTTCTTATGAGTGGTATAATTCAACAAACATGACGAAGAAATGTTTGATATTTTGTAAGTTTTTACCCTTACCAGACCCTTATCAGATCCTTATCAGGAGGTGATTTCATATACAGCGAAGATAATAACAATGGGATCTATGTGGAAAAGCAGATACGTATCCCTACATTTACGATGACCTACGAGCATGTCCATACTTACTGTGAAATCTTTTACCTGAAAACCGGCAGCTGCATTTATCATGTCAACAACAACACCTATCACCTTACTGCCGGTGAAGCAATGGTGGTCGCCCCCGGCGATTCCCATTCCACCAGCTACGAAGGGCTTGTGCCCTGTGAACGAATCATCGTATATTGTAAACCGGAAGCCATTCCTGAGACCTTTTTGGAAAAGCATGACCGCATTTCCCAAAACATAAGCCGTTCAGGAAAGATTATTTTGGATAAAAAAGGTCAGATCAAAACCGAAGGGCTTCTGCTTCGGATGATGGAAGAAAACAATATGCCGGACGAGCATTCCTTTGAGATGCTCGGTCTTCTTGTTATGGAAATGCTCCTGTGCCTGGACCGGAGCGGTATTTTTGTCTGTGAAAAGCTTCAGGTAAACGATGGCATCAGCACGGATATTGCCGACACCTTAAGCTACATTGCCCAAAATTACCGGCTTCCCCTTTCTTTAGAGGAGGTTGCCGCCCAGATCAATTTAAGCCCCACTTATCTTTCCAAAAAATTCCGGAAGACCACCGGCGTCACCTTTAAAGAATATGTAAATTATATCCGGATCAAACAGGCTGTCCAGGCGCTGCTCACAACTGATGATTCAATCACCAAGATTGCCGTAGATTGCGGTTTTAACAGCAGTAATTATTTTAAAGATATTTTCAGGAAGGTGAACGGCGTATCTCCCAGAGCCTTCCGGAAACAGTCCACAGCTCCTTCTTACAAGCTGCCGGACAATCCCATTTCAGGAGAAATAGCTGCTCCCATGATTCCCAAATTAAAGGAGGAAAAATTATGACTTACAATGTACTGGATTATGGCGCTGTCGGCGACGGTGCCACAAATGATGCCGCAGCCATTCAGGCGGCTGTCGATGCCTGCTCAGCGGCGGGCGGCGGGCGTGTTCTTTTACCCGGCGGAAAGGTGTACCGCTCAGGTACCATCGTCCTGAAATCTTATGTGGAGCTTCATCTGGAAACAGGGGCGATACTGAAGGGAAGCGACCATCTGGAAGATTACAACCTGTTTGACACTGACCTTTCTATCCTTTCCGGTCAGTCCACAAAAGGAACTCCCACTTATGAAAAATGCGATTATACCGGCAGCCCGGTATTGTTCTTTCTTTATGCAAAGGATTGCGAATGCGTTTCCATCACCGGCTTTGGCACCATTGACGGAAATGAAGAAATTTTTTATGGGCAGGTAACTCCCTGGCACATTGACGGTTCATTTTATCCCCGTGTGCCCCTTCTGTTTCTGGAGAACATCCTGCACCTGAGCATTCTCCACGTTACCCTGACCGGAAGCGCTTTTTGGACCACCCACATGATCGGCTGTAACGACGTTTTGATCGACGGCATCCGCATCCTGAACAACCTCCGTCTTGCCAATTGTGACGGCATTGATCCCGACCATTGCAAGAATGTCCGGATCGTCAACTGTCATATTGAATGTGCGGATGACTGTATTGTGTTTAAAAATACGGCAAACGCCGTACATTACGGTCCCTGTGAAAATATCGTGGTAGCCAACTGCACCCTGACTTCCACCAGCGCAGCCATCAAATTCGGCACCGAAAGCGAATCGCTTTTCAGAAATATTCTGATCCAGAACTGCAACATCAGCCGTACCAACAGGGGAATCTCTCTGCAGCTTCGGGACTGCGGCAGTATTGAAAACGTTACCTTTTCCAATCTGAACATTGACACCCGCCTGTTTTCCCAGGATCACTGGTGGGGAAAGGCAGAGCCTATAGCCATTACCGCCCTGAAACGCAATGCTGGCACTTCTGTAGGGCATATACGCAATATCCGTTTTCAAAACATCAACTGTTCCGGCGAGAACGGCATCCTGATCTATGGCGATCCGTCCGTAAATGTTCAGGATATCCGTTTTGAAGGGGTTACTGTCCACTTACATAAAAAGACCGACTGGCCGAAGGGCGCTATCGACCTGCGCCCCTGTGAAGGAACCGGAATTTCCCAGGATTCCCTTCACGGCATATATCTCCGCAACGCCAGACAGGTGGTTTTCAGCGATTTTGTCATGGAACTGTCGCCGGATATGGAAGAATTTGCAGACCAGCCCGTGGACATTGCCCAGTGCGAACAGATCACCATCAATAGCATAAACGAAACATTATGTTAAGGAATTGAACTTATGGGGCGTTTTTTTAATCTTGAAAATCCAATATGGCGTTTTATCGGCAATCTGGCAGACTTTTTCCTGCTGTCAGTCTGCTGGTATTTGTGCTGCATCCCGGTCGTGACACTGGGATGCGGTACCACCGCCCTGTATTATGTGACTATGAAAATGGCTGCCAACCGGGAGGGCTATACCCTGCGCTCTTTTCTGGCTTCCTTCAAGGCAAATTTTAAGACATCTACTCTGGCATGGATCTTTTTCCTCGCTGTCGCCTTTATACTGTATGCCGATTTTACCTGGAGCATCCAGAGCAGCAGCCTGTTTGCCAGGTCCATGTTCATCACCTTTGCAGTGATCGCCATGCTGTACTGCCTGTGCCTTTCCCTGATCTTCCCGCTGATTGCAAGGTGTGATAATTCCGTAAGAGCCCTGCTGAAAATGTGCTTTGCCATGAGCATCCGAAGCCTGCTGCCGGTTCTTTCCACGGTGATCGTCACCGCTGCTTTCTTTTCTTTCGGAATCTTTGTGTTCTGGCCCTTGCTGCTCGTGGCACCGGGGCTTAGCGCATACGTTAATTCCTTTATCTTTAACAGAGTGCTTGCAAAATATCAGCTTGAGCTGCCGGAATAGGACAGGTAGCGTACATTTGGAATGATTTGCTACAATTTGGAAATATTTTTTACTAAATTATATTGACCTTTAGCTTATTTTTACGTATAATAAGTGTAGGAAGGCGGGCGACATCCTGCCGGTGTGGCTGACACCCAAAATCCGAAATGAATGCCGGATATGTAAGCCGGAGCGTTGGCGGGCAACAGAAAAACCCGAAAGCAAAACCGGGCGTGTGGACCGGAGTGTTGGCGGACAACAGAAAAATCAGTCTCTAAGGGAGATGCACAGTACTACGGTATTGTAATCTCCCTTTAAATATCGCACAAATAATAGGAGTACGAAAGTGACCGGATATACAAAACAACAAGCAGTAGCAATCATTTCCAGTTGTGCCGAAATGTATAAAAACAATCTGGACGGAAATATGCTTCTATACATTTTGATGGATAAACATAAACGCATCTCAACATTAGAAGTTTGCTTCTATCCATATAATTTTTTACATTTAACCGGCATAAAGCTAAAAGAACATACCAGTGCCACGGATTTTTACGAAAAATGTCTAGAGCATAAATTAAGTACAAATGACTTCTCATTTGCCAAAGACGGCACAACCCAATTAAAATTGCAGGTTCTCCCACAACTCCTTACCCCAAACACATCCTCTAAAATGGCAGGAGAATATAATAATTACGCTCCCCGCCTATATACGGAAAAACTAGCTGGCGGTGTAAAGGCATGCCTTGGTTTTGTCAAAGCAAATCATGGAAAATATGTTCCCAATACCATCCTGAATGTTGATATCCGAACTGTGGCGAAGCTTCCTTTACAAGTAATCGCTACATACCGCAAAAAGCAATCAGATTATACATACTCAGAACTAGTATATAAAGCAAAAAAGTAAATTGGAAAAATATCATTTTTACTGGTGACTACGCCACCCTCCCAAAACCAGAGTAAATCCACCTCATTCTTGTTTTACCTTTTTACAAACTTAGTCAAAAACGTGAAAAAGCCACTGCCAGTGGTTTCATTGTTTTGCTGAAAGCTGCCGCCATCCACAGAACACAAAACAAAAACCTTACCTGAGCAGAAATCTCTCTGATCCGCTCAAAACGCTCCTTGTCAAAAATATCCTTTGTATAAGTCAGCCCGCTTTGGGCAATTGCCTGCAGCTCCATCACCAGCTTTGTAAGCATGTCTAATTCATCCATCTTATTTATTTCCTTTCCCCATCTCCACGATCCTGTTGCACCGTGTCACCGCCGTCCCCCTGTGGGTAACCATGATGAACGTCTTATTCTCCATATTGTTCAGTAAAAGATTTAAAATCTTGCTCTCATTCCCATAATCAAGCGCCGATGTAGCTTCATCAAACACGATCACCTCCGGGTCCTGCAAAAACAAGCGTGCAATCTGCAGCCTTTGTCTCTGGCCGCCTGACAGGCGGATGCCGTTTTCACCGATTATGGTTTCAAAGCCCTGGGGAAGCCCCTGTATAAATTCCAGAATGTTCGCACGTCTGCACGCCTCTGTCATCTCCTGCTTGCTTGCATCCTGCTTCCCGAACCGCATGTTTTCACGGACAGAAAGATTGAACAGCCCGGAATCCTGCATCAGGAACCCGACTTTAGGATACAACAAACGCCGTTCCCATTTTATCCCAGTACCGCTCAAACCCGATGGCATAAGGAAACAAAGCACCTGTGACAGTGCTGGAAATGACTGTAAAAAATAAAAGAAATAAATAATCAAAGGACTCTTTCTGCATATGATAAACCATATCATCTTATTATGCAGTTCCTTTTCTGCAAAAAGGAGTCCTTCCATGGAAATTTATATTGTAAAGCCCGGAGATAACGTAGATTTAATTGCATCCGGTTACAATGTCCCTGTAGACACCATTATTTATGATAACCAGCTTGAATATCCCTATGCCCTTGCCATCGGGCAGGCTCTGCTCATCAATACCGGTGAGACATCTGCCGCCTTTTATCCTGCCAGCGCGGGCGGATATGCCTATCCGTACATTAACAGGGAAACGCTGGCACAGACATTGCCATACCTTACCAGCCTGTATGTTTTTTCTTACGGATTCACACCGGAAGGAGCATTGATCCCTCCTGAGGTTGATGATTCGTTTATGATCACAGCAGCATTAAACGCTGGTGTTTCCCCTGTTTTGACCCTGACTCCATTTGGACCGGACGGACGCTTCAATAATTTCCTGATCACCACACTGGTAAACAACGAAGAAACCAAGCAGACCCTTTTGTCCAATCTCCTTACCACGCTTACCGAAAAAGGATTTCAGGGAGTGGATATCGACTTCGAATATATCCTTCCTGATGACCGTATCCCTTTTGCTGACTTCGTGGCGCAGACGAGAGATTTTCTCTCCCCCTATGGCTACCATGTGTCAGTAGCCCTTGCACCCAAAACCTCTGATAACCAGCGGGGTCTTTTGTATGAAGGAAAAGATTATGCATTGCTGGGCGCCGCTGCCGACAGCGTGCTGCTTATGACATATGAATGGGGATATACCTATGGCCCGCCCATGGCTGTTGCACCGATCAACAAAGTCCGGGAAGTCGTTGATTATGCCGTCACCAGAATTGATCCCGCCAAGATCGATCTGGGTATTCCCAATTATGGCTATGACTGGACATTGCCCTACGTACAGGGCACCTCTGCCGCCAAGGTCATCGGAAATGTAGAAGCCGCACAAATTGCCGCTTCGGCAGGAGTCCCCATCCAGTTTGACGAAACTGCCATGTCTCCCTTTTTCCGTTATGAAAAGGATGGTTTACAACACGAAGTGTGGTTTGAAGATGTTCGGAGTATCAAAGAAAAATTCTCTCTGCTTCCCGCTTATGGTCTGAGAGGTATGGGATATTGGCAGATCATGCGGCTTTTCCGCGCCAACTGGCTGCTGCTTGCGGATACTTTTCAGATACAGTAATTATCTGTAACATGCAGAAAACTCCAGAATCTCTGGAGTTTTCTTTCACCTTAACTATTTTCTTTTTTACAAATTGGATGCCGGACCACCGTCCGCAGTTTATCTTGTGCTGCCTTTCTGGGATCGCTCAAATAAATCTCATGATGGAAGCGTCCGCTAATTTCGCTTATGGAAGCTCCCGCCGGAATCCCTGCAGTAATCTCTGTAATGTATCCGTTTTCCGCTGCATAAACATCCATCATCCGGATCGTTTCCGGCTCCTTGTCATAGCTTCCAACGTGCATACACTGCACGCAGATTCCCTCCTGATAGGTGAAAAACTCCGCCTTGGAAAAATCCTTTTTCTTTTTCTGCGTCGCTTCGTTAACTGCCCAGTCGAAATCCTCCTTCTTCACAAAATCGGGAAGTCGTATCATGGAAATCCACTGGAAGTCTTCTTTATGGGAATAATCAATCCCGCTAATATTTTCCTGCCACCAAAGCCCTTCCAGAGGCGGAACCACATAAGAAAAATATCCCTCTATCTTATGTATTCCTTTATAGCTCATCTTAATCGTAAAAGCAATTGCATACAAAATCCCTATGGCAGCCTTGTATTCGCCTTCCGGCTCATTAGGATCCCCTTTGCCCCGCACCGCAACATAATTCATTTCCGAAATGTCAACAATCACCGGCTTTTTCGGCGGCAGATAAAATTCCTTATATTCTTTCTTGTAATCAAATGCCATTTTTTCCACCTTTTAACCTGTCCACGCGCTCATTGATATTTTTCTCAAACTCCTCATCCGAATAAGAGGGATCCTTGGTTTTCCGCCAGATTTCACAGGGAACGTTACCGCATTCCCCACAGCCCTGATATTTTTTCTGGTTGACAGAGCACTCATAGATCGGGCATGCCTGTCCTTCCGGCGCATGGAATACCTTCCCTGCACTCTCATTACATCCTTTACACATAGATCCATAACATCCACATGACTGGCAGTCTGTACCACAACAACTTAAATTTCCCATAAATTTTCTCCTTTCGTATTTCCCCAGCATTTTTTCAATGCTCTCCCTGATCTCTTCCCGGATCCAGTCAGGTTCCAGCACCTCCGCCTTATCCCTGAATGACATGATCCAGGTGACCAGATTTTCCTTGTCCGTATAATCCGCCTGAAACAAAAGCCTGCCATCTTCCCGCTCCTTAAAGCATTCCGGTCCGAATTCTTCCACCAGTCTCCATTTGCACTCTGGCTCAAAAAGCGCTTTTACCTGAATGCCGCCGGGAAAAATTCTTTCATTGCTCAGATCCGGCATAGGGGTTTTCCGCCTTTCAAATCTTTTTCCGGTCAGCCTCACCTCTTCCATCCGGTTTAGTTTGAAAAGCCTGAAATCTTCTCTCTGCAGGCACCATCCCCAGACATACCAGCTTGACCACCGGAAGATCAGGTAATACGGCTCAATCGTTCTTTGGCTTTCCCCTTTTGGTGCATAATAAAGAAACGAAAGCTCTGCTGCGCTGTCTATACTGCTGCGGATCATCTCAATCTTAGGGGCAAGGGAGCTTTTGTACCAGGAAGACAGATCGATAAGCACCGACTGGTTTCCAGTCAGAAAGTCCGATGAACCTGCGGAAAGCTTCTCCATCAATTGACCATAACGGTTCGTTCCATTGATGCTGTCCAGACTCCGAAGCCCTGCAAGAATATCCTGCATCTCCACATTGGTAAGCAGCGTCCTGTCCATCCGGTACCCATCCATGATATAAATACCGCCGCCCTGCCCCTGTCTGGTGGCAATAGGGATCCCTGCCTGGCAAAGATCCTCAATATCCCTGTTGATCGTTCTCCGGGAGACCTCGAAATGCCTTGCCAGATCAGGCGCTGTTACCGTATCCTTTTGCAGCAAAATTGCCAAAATCCCTATCAATCGGTCTATCTTCATGTACTCACCTTTTTCATGATTTTATCAAAAGGAACATGACACCTGTCTGTCACGTTTCAAAACAAAGTTCTTCCGCAAATATTCCACAAAATTCCCGCCTATGATACACTTCATTTCCTGCTCGCTCATTCCTCTCTGTAAAAGGGCTGCAGTAAGCAGTGGAATCTGCCCATGATGGAGCAGGCAATCATCCCTCCCACTGCGAATCTCGCCCTTTAACGCCGCTCTGGCACAGTCATAGGAATCGCACAGATCAAACCCATACCCCACATGCTCCGCCCCGATTCTCTCCACCTCATACTCAATATGGCGGCAAAGCATTTCCAGATGATTTCCGTCCATGGAACCTGCAATATATTTACAGCCGTTTACTCCCATGATCCCGCCCTGACTTGCCAGCGCATCCATCTGCTCATCGGTCATATTTCGGTAATTGTCATAAATCATCCGGCTGCCGGAGTGAGTTGCAATAAAAGGTTTTTTTGTGATCTGGCATACCTGCTCAAATCCCTCGTCATTCAAATGGCTGACATCCAGAAACATGGATTTCTCTTCCATTTTCCTTATGGCTTCCACTCCCGCCTGTGTCAGCCTGCCCGGAATCTGCCGATGCTCTGATGCCTTGCAGCAGCCTGTTGCAAGGGCATTTTTCCTGCTCCACGTAAGGGCAGCGCCCCGCACCCCCAGCTCATACAATTGATCCAGCCTTGAAAGATCCTCGCCAATACAATCCAGCCCTTCCATATAAATCAGGATACCAACCTTGTTTTCGGATAGCGCCTGCTCCAGATCCGCCTGGTCAAAAAGCAACATTGCATCAGAAAGGCCTTTTACATCCTCCTTCAGCGCCTCAATCTGCATAAGCGCATTCTCCCATCCGGGCGCAGGAATTTCCCCTTTATTTTCTTCCAGCGTGCTGTTCTCTATGTAGATTGACGAAAATATCAGATTTATCCCTGCCGCCTTAAAATGCTGCAGATAATGGTTCTTCACAATATTATCTTCCCCATTCCTTTTGCGAAGCAGAATTTCACCTGCCAGATCCAAATGTGCATCCGCCACCGGAAATTCCTGGTGCAGCTTTATCGCTCTCTCCAAATATTCCTGTTTTACCTTGATATCCATCCGCTGCCTCCTCTTTCTCATCACATTTCTGATCAAATCCCTATTCGAATTATGTCCAATCCTGATTTTGCACTCCGGAATCCTACGAAAAAAGTGCACTGGAAATCTCCAATGCACTGTTCCATCTCTATATTTTTATATGCAAAAAAAATCAATCCGTTCCACTGCTTATGGATGTCTATAGCAAACGACATTTATGATAAATCAACCGTTTTCAAAAGCTCCCTGATATCTTCCACAGAAAGCCACTCCGTGTTATTTCCCGAACTATAGGAAAATCCTTCTTCCACTTTCTTCCCACTGGTATTGATCTTTTGCTTATCGTTCCAGACCACCTGCGGATAAACGATAAAATGCTTGTCATATTCATAGGTAGTGGCGGAATCCTCCACCGTCACCATGATCTCATGCAGTTTTTCTCCCGGACGGATCCCAACCTCCGGCATCTCGCAATCCGGCAGCATTGCTTTTGCAAGGTCTGTTACCTTGAAAGAAGGAATCTTACTGATAAAGGTTTCCCCGCCGGTAGCTTCTTCCAACGCTTTGATCACCAGCTCCACACCTTGTGTCAGACTGATCCAGAAACGTGTCATTCGGTAATCCGTGATGGGAAGCGCCTTACCGCCATTCTGGATGATATTATGGAAAATGGGAATAATGGATCCCCTGCTGCCTGCCACATTTCCGTACCGTACAATAGAGAAATTGATATCCTTATTTCCTGCATAAGCATTCGCTGCAATAAACAGCTTGTCCGACACCAGCTTGGTGCCGCCGTAAAGATTCACCGGGTTCACCGCCTTGTCCGTAGAGAGGGCAACCACCTTTTTCACATCAGAATCCAAAGCTGCATTAATAACATTCTGCGCCCCATGGATATTGGTCTTGATTGCCTCATTAGGATTATACTCACAGGCAGGAACCTGCTTGAGCGCTGCCGCATGGATCACATAATCCACCCCTTCAAAAGCCCTGTGAAGCCTCTCCTTGTCCCTCACATCACCGATAAAAAATCTGAGCTTGCCTTCATATTCCTTAAACTGCCCCTGCATGACAGACTGCTTGAACTCATCCCTGGAATAAATGATCACTTTTTTAGGATTGTAATGCGTAAGCACATATTTAGTGAAACACTTGCCGAAGGAACCCGTTCCTCCGGTAATGAGTATGGTCTTATCATCTAATAACATAAATTGCCTCCAAATCTGTATTTACTTTTCGCTCATCATATCACAAAACTCGCAAACCCGCGCTTTCAGCGCTTTCCGTCCGATTTCATCGGACATTTGCTCGTTAATGGCGTTGCGTTCATTATATCATAAAATTCCCCTGTCAGCAATTTATTATTCAGGCGGCAAAAAAGAAAATCTTGATTTGTGTGCGTTTTGCATTTATAAAAATCTTGATTTGTGTTATGCTATACTCATAAATATTTACTGGCAAAAGGAGATATCATATGCGCCGAAAAATATATGACCAACTGCTACAATGGAAAGAAAAAAGCAACGGAAAAAGTGCCCTTTTATTACAAGGCGCCCGCCGTGTCGGGAAAAGTTATATTGCGGAGGAATTTGCGAAAAACGAATACCGCTCCTATATTCTGATCGATTTCAATCTCGTCGATTCACAGGTGAAGGATATGTTTGAACATGACTTAAATGATCTGGACACTTTTTTTCTGAAGCTTACAACATTTTTTAATACAAAGCTTTATGAACGGCAGTCTCTGATCATTCTGGATGAGGTACAACTGTTTCCCCGGGCCAGAAGCGCTGTCAAATATCTGGTCGCGGATGGCCGATATGACTACATTGAAACTGGCTCGCTCATCTCTATCAGAGAAAATGTAAAGGATATTCTGATTCCATCTGAAGAAGATCAGATGAAACTGTTTCCTATGGATTTCGAAGAATTTCTCTGGGCATCCGAAAATGAGACGATGATGACTCTTATCCAGAACTGTTTTGAAAGCAGAAAACCACTGGGACAGGCGCTGCACAGAAAGGCAATGGATCTGTTCCGTCAGTATATGATCATTGGCGGAATGCCACAGGCTGTAGAAGCTTATATATCCAGCCATAATTTCGATCAGGTTGATCAGGTAAAGCGGAGGATACTGAATCTGTACAGGGATGATATCCGCAAGCATGCAAAAGGATATGAGATGAAAGTAGAAGCCATCTACGATGAACTTCCTTCCCAATTAAAGAACCAAAACCGACATTTTAAACTTTCTTCCCTAAAAGAAGGAGCCCGGTTTGACGAATATAAAGATTCACTTTTCTGGCTGTCTGACGCCATGATCGTAAATAATTGCTATAATTCGACTGAACCCAGCATTGGTCTGAACTTAAACCGAGACCGCACTCTTTTAAAATGTTATATGGGAGACACCGGACTTCTGGTCAGTCATGCATTTGACGAAAACGGAATTGTGAGCGAAGGAATCTATAAAAAACTTCTGCTGGACAAATTAGAAGTGAATATGGGTATGATCCTTGAAAATGTTGTTGCGCAGATGCTGGCTGCAAGCGGACATAAACTGTACTTTTTTGCCAATTCTTCTCGTACAGATGCCTCGTCCCGCATGGAAATTGATTTCCTGATCGCCAAGAGTAAAATCAGCAACCGGCATAATATTTCACCCATTGAAGTTAAATCAAGCAAAAACTACACTCTGTCTTCCCTTAGAAAATTTATGGAAAAATATCACGAACAACTGCACACTCCCTATGTCCTGCATACATCTGATTTCAAAGAAGAAAACGGTATCGTATATCTTCCGCTGTATATGACTCCTTTTCTCACATGTTGAAAAAACATCCTTTCAATAATAATTATCTGTAAAAGAATAGGGATCGGCGAAAAGTACGTCCTTGCAAGATGCAACCAGCAGGAATATGATAAATTTGTGACTGATTATTTACAAAATCCGAAATGAGATTATTATGAAAACTTTGATATTAAATGGTTCTCCAAGAATAGACGGTGATACGAGCAGACTTATTAAGAAATTTACCGAAAAAAAGATAGGCGAGTATAAAATTGTTGATGCATACAGATGTAATATTTCGGCTTGCCTTGATTGTCGGAACTGCTGGGAAAATAATGGCTGCTCAATAAATGATGAAATGCAGGATATATATAAATACATACAGGAATGCGATAACATTTTAATTGCTTCACCGCTTTATTTTTCGGAGTTGACCGGGAAATTACTAGATGTTGGAAGCAGACTTCAAACATATTTTTGCGCTAGATTTTTTAGAAATGAAGAACCTATTATAAAACCTAAAAAAGGAGCAGTTATATTAGTTGGAGGCGGTGACGGTCATATGGACAAAGCATATAGTACAGCATGTACACTTTTACATCATATGAACTGCAGTAACATTCATGAAGTTGTATATAGCCATAACACTAACACAAGACCTGCAATAAATGATAAAAACACACTTATGGG
>ERZ808054.1011-NODE-1011-length-19102-cov-30.158528_pt1 | contig 19102 bp, 12 predicted proteins | sample MGYA00380201_ERZ808054 | MGnify/ENA primary metagenome ERZ808054 (study PRJEB31490, sample SAMN06133419) | mouse gut metagenome | isolation source: Z5_2 | host: mice | place: China: Chengdu | collected 2015-05 ... | reverse complement strand
TTTGAGAAGAATCCTTCCCGCTGTCTCTTCCTTTGATGATGCCCTTTATACCGCTTTTCAACTGTGGTGACTATATCTTTCAACCATTTCTCCCTTTGGCGCCTTCGCCGGCAGCTGGCGAGCCGCGGCGGAAAAGCTCCGCTGCGGCTTAAATACATTGCTGCTCCAATCTCATATTGCGGAAGGAATCCTGGATATGGATGCCGTACTCCGGGACCCCATGGATCCCCATATTATGCAGGAGGGACTGCATTTGGGTGATGGCGTGCATCCCAATTGGCATGCCGGCAGGCGCATGGCCCAGGCGCTGATGCACACGCTTTTTGATACATAAGAACAAGCTGCGGACACCCGTTGCCGCTTCATGTGATCCGTCATAAAAATCTCTTTCGCTTTTTCATGACATCTTGCGGTAGTGTGATATAATGAGGGTATCTTTGACCGGCCGATGACCAGCTTCACGAAAAAATCTTTGAATAAACAAAAGATAAAGGAGAATGTTAATGGGAAAACGATTTGACTCGCTGGTATTTCCCGGCGGAAAAAGCAAGGCCTGCACCTTCAGCTATGACGACGGCGTGGTACAGGACCGCCGTCTTTCTCCGCTTCTTCGGGAACGGGGCATCAAATGTTCTTTTAACCTGAGCTCCGGCCTCCTTGGGCACTCGGACGCAGGCGGTTTCCCCGGCAAGCCTGATCTGGATATTTCCAAGGTCGAAACTGAGGAAGTATTACAGCTGTATTCCGGTCATGAAATTGCTGGCCACAGTCTCTATCATTCCCCGCTGGATACCATCGGAAGTCCTTTGGCCGCCTATGAAATTATGGAAGACAAGCGCCGTTTGGAGCAGCTTTCCGGGAAGCCCCTTAAGATGTTTGCCTATCCTTTCGGCGTATATGATCATGCGGTCATGGAGCTCCTGCGTCTGGCAGGGTATCAGGGAGCCAGGACCATCCGATCCACCAGACAGTTCTCAATTCCGGAAAACTTTCTGGAGTGGGATCCCACTTGTCACCATAATGACCCCAAACTCATGGATCTGGCCCAGGAATTTTTGGATGGGATGCCATTCTTCCCGATGCTGTTCTACGTATGGGGTCATGCCTACGAATTTGATTCCGACCACAACTGGCAGGTCATAGAAACACTGGCAGATTTTCTGGCGCTCCATAAGGATCAAATTTGGTTTGCAACAAACGGCGAAATTTTGGACTATGTCACTGCCTACCGCCGCCTCATCTATTCCGTGGATGGCTCTGCGATCTATAACCCCAGCGCGGCGGATGTTACCATCCGCACCTCCATGACCCAAACTGTTCTTCTGAAAGCGGGAGCGGTGACCCGGATCGGAGAAACGCCCCTGTAAACCACTGTGCTGCGCAGAGTTCCCGACGCGGGAAGGAGACGTCATGACAAAACGCTATTCAGGCAAACGAGTTATGCTCCGGATGTTTGCAGCTATGATCGCTGTCACTCTGGTATGCCTGCTGGTCTGCGGAGGCTATGCGCTCTACTCCACCCAGCAGGAGCTGGTATTTTGCAATGATGCGGCAATGGATGTTTATTTCTCCGGTATGACATATACAATGGAGGATCTTGAGCAATTTTGCAATAACATCTATTATCAGGATTCCGGGTTTCACGTCCTTGCTCTGGACCCGGAGGCCGTCACGGAAGAACAGGCCTTACTGGCGTGGTACAACGTGCGTCTCATGGTCCGCAGCCGCATTACATCGAATACCGGGATCATGGTTTTCGATGACCGGGTAGATGAAAAATACTACTACATCGGAGACAACTTTCTGGGCGGCTTGCTGAAAAAACAGACCATACAGGTAATGGACCAGGTCCGCGGCTTCTGGGACGGGCAGACAAACCTGGAAATGATCGGCTGGCAGGTGATGGTCACCAATACGCCGGACAAGTCCGTCATTTTGATGCAGGCCAGACGGTTCCGAAATATCTACATCTGCGCCATGGTAGATGTAACTGCCTATTCCAACACTTTTGAAAGCAACGGCGAGTCTTCTATCACTTACTCCTTTCTGACATCGGATCAGATCCTTACAAACGAATCCTATGTGCAAAGCCACAACATTTCCTTGGAACAAATGCTCAGCGCTAACAACGCTTATCTTCATGTTAATGGAGTCGGCTATATTCTGCAAACAAGGTTTGATGAAAAATCCCGCCTTGGACTTTGCGGGATCATTTCCATTGACAGCATGTGGGGAAACTGGTGGATCTTTATTGACCTGCTGATACTGGCATTCCTTGTGGTCTGCCTGACGTTTTTCGGAATTTACTTTTACGCAAAGAAAATTTTGATCTATCCCATGAACAAAATCAAAGAAATTTCGCAGCAAATCGCAGAAGGGGCCGTCTCCATTCAGAAAGTTCCGGAGAACATCCAGGAAATTGCCGAGATCCAGGATGCTTTGGAAGTTCTGGTTGAGCAGAAGGTCAAACTGGAAACCGAAAAAATGCGGCAGGAATCCCAAAAGGAACACGCCATGCTGCAATATTACCAACTTCAAACGCGGTCGCACTTCCTGCTCAATTGCTTGAAGAGCCTATATAACCTGACAATGCTGGGAGATCAGGAAAAAACGCTGCGGATCATCACACGCTTTTCCAATCATATCCGCTATGTATTTCATGACAGTCTGACTTTCGTGCCGGTCCGCGCGGAACTGGCTGAGGTGGACGACTATTTTGAAATTATTGATTTGGAGCGAAGCGATCATATTCTCCTGACCAAAAGTGTCGATCCGCAGCTGATGGACTACCCTATTCCGCCGGTTCTGATCCAAACCTTTGTAGAAAATTTTCACAAGCATAATCCTCAAAGTGATAAAATCCTACACTTTTTTATCCGAATCGATTGGTTGGAGTTGGAAGGGCAGAGATTTGTCCGTATCCGGCTGTCAGACAACGGTGTTGGTTACAGCGAAGAAGCGCTGCAGCAGCTTCAGCCAATGGACGGCGTGTTCGCTCAGTTCCATGTGGGCATTCAAAACCTGTGCCGGAGAATTGAAATACTATATAAAAAGCAGTACAAAACCGCTTTTTACAATTTGCCGAACGGCGGTGCCTGCTCCGTATTTTATCTGCCCGAGTCATTCTCACAGTACAATAGCGATCCTGTTTCCGGCCCCGGCATCAAGCCGAACGATCAGCAAAAGGAGGAAGGCAAATGAATGTAATGTTTGTGGACGATCAGGCCAGTGTGCTTGAGGGCATTGCCGCAGGGATCTCCTTTCAGGACCTCGGGATCGATGTTGTTCGTTATGCTACCGGCGCGGAACGCGCTATGGAGATCATGAGCTCCGTGCCCATTGATATCCTGCTGTGTGATATCGAAATGCCCGGCGAGGATGGTTTACAGCTGATTTCCAGGGCGCAGAAGCTTTATCCGGAGCTGATCACCATCCTTCTGACTTCCCATGCGGATTTCGAGTATGCTCAGATCAGCGTACGGCTGGGATGCTTTGACTATATCGTTCAGCCCGCGCCGTATGACGTAATCGAAGGCGTCCTGCGCCGGGCCTTGCAGCATTGCTATGAGCGGCGAAAGCGAAACCAGCTCTATGAAGTCGGCAAATGGATGCAGACTGGAGAAATGGAGCTTCTGGATCGTGTGGCAATGAATCTTTTCTCCAGCGATACCTCCGATGTTCAGTCTTCGATGGAACTGCTGAATCTGATCGGCTACTCTGTTTCTCCGAAAAAGAAAGCCTGGCTGATGATCCTTTCCGTTGGACAGTTCCGCAAAGCGGATCCGCCTATCGTGACCGAAAAGGAGATCCATAAAGCGATGATCAATGCCTTGAAGCAGGCGGATATCTCCTATCCGCTGGTCCCTCTGAGTACGGTGGACCGGCATCGGGAATTTGTTCTTCTGGTCTTTTCGACTCTCCAAGATGATCCTGATCTGGATATCGATAAGCTGCGGAAATTCTTTGACTGTCTGTGCCAGTCTATGAAGCAGGACTCTATCCGCTGCTATGTGGGGCAGGCCGTGTCCTTTGACTCCCTCCAGGGAGAGTACCGCCGGGTGCGCGACAGCATTGGAGAGAAAAACGCAGCCAACGGCATCCTTCGCCTGGATTATGACCCAGACTGCTCTCCACGCGGTACTCTCGACTATATCACCGGAAGCGGCTCGCACTGGCGCAGTTTATTGGCAGCAGGCCAATACCGTATTCTGACAAACGAATTTGATGATTGTCTTGAAAGGATCGCTCATGCCAACTCACACGGGAGCCGCGGGCTATGCGACTTGCACCAGCGCATAACCCATATGTTCTTTACGTACTTTTATGACAACAATTTAGACGTCCATTCCTTGTTCCAGGATCAGTTCAGCTATTACGATTATATGAACAGCTATTCCAGTCCGGACGCATTACGTGAAGCGATGCGCTTTATGATGCAGAAGGTACAGGAGCTGAGCACCGGTCAGGCCCCCCGCAACGATGTTGAAAAAGCCAAAAGCTATATTCTTGATAACATCGCGGATGCGATCACCGTAAAGGATGTGGCGGACCACGTAGGCTTAAGTGCGGAGTATTTTACAAAGCTGTTCAAAAAAGAGACCGGGCAAAGCATCAAGGAATATATCACGTTGATGAAAGTGGAAGCGGCAAAAAATATGCTGGCACATTCCAACATTTCCGTTGGAATGGTCGCTCTGGAATTGGGATATTCCAATTTCTCCCATTTTTCCCAGGTATTTCGAAAGTATGAAAATGTCACCCCCAGTGAATACCGCTCCCGGATCGCAGAAGAAAAGCGGAAGAACGTTATAATTCCCGAATAGAACTTTTGGATCGTGGTCACAAAAAATATCCCAAGCAAACTTGCAATTTTCCCCGCAAATTGCTAAAATGAGTCCAATCGACCGCTTGACGCCGGGAGCAGGAGGAGGTGAAGGAGGCAGTCGCCGGGAGCACAACAAACAATTTTGGGAGGCAGCAAAAATGAGAAAGACATGGAAACAAATCAGCGCGTTCCTTCTGGCGATGCTTCTGACGGTATCCCTGGGAACGGCAGCGGCATTCGCCAGTGAGAGCGAAGCCAAATCGGGCCCCCTCGGCATCATCAGCGCCATGGATGTAGAACTGCAAAAGCTGGTAGAGGAAGCCGAGATCACCAAAGAGGAGACCGTATCCGGCAGCACCTTCTACACCGGGACCCTCCACGGGGTGGACGTTGTACTGGTGCGGGCCGGTATCGGAAAGGTGCTGGCAACTTCCTGCACCCAGACGCTGATCAACAACTACCGCGTAGGCGGCGTTGTCTTCACCGGCATTGCCGGCGGCGTGGGGGACGATGTAAACGTGATGGACATGGTCATCGGCACCGGTCTGGTCCAGCACGACTACGGTACGGAAACCAATGACGGCTTTGAGTGGAACGGCAAAGCCGCCGAAGACGCGGAAACCGGCATGATCCCCGTGGACGAGGCCCTTTCCAACCTCGCCTATGCGTCCGCCTGCAAGGTGCTGGGCGAAGAGAAGGTCCACCAGGGCGTCATCGCTACCGGTGACCAGTTCATCTCCAGCGAGAGCTATGTCAAAGAGCTTCAGGACAAGTTCAACGCTTTAGCCTGCGAGATGGAGGGCGCGGCGGTAGCCCGGGTGTGCGACCAGTACAACGTACCCTGCGCGGTGCTCCGCTGCATGTCCGACAAGGCCGACGGCATCGCCCACGATACTTACGCCTTCAACTACACCGAGGCCTCCAACACTTCCGCCGACGTGGTGATGGGCATGATGGATGCCATCGCCGCCGCAGGGCAAAGCTTCCCGGCCGCCAAGGTCGAGGTCCAGAAGGACACCACTCCCCGCACCGCCATTATCAGCGCCATGAGCGTGGAGCTGGACGCGCTGGTGAAAGCGGCCAAGGTGGAGAAGGAAGTCTCCTTTGGCGGCAAGACCTTCTACCTGGGGACCCTGAATGGTGAGAACGTGGTCATGGTCCAGGCCGGCATCGGCAAGGTCATGGCTGCCGGAGGCACCGCCGCCCTGCTGAACAACTTCAACGTGAAGAACGTTGTCTTCACCGGCATTGCCGGCGGCGTGGGCGATGATGTAAACGTAATGGATATGGTCATCGGCACCGGTCTGGTCCAGCACGACTACGGCACGGAAACCAATGACGGCTTTGAGTGGAACGGCGAGGCCGCCGCAAACAAGGACACCGGCATCATTCCCGTGAGCGAGGCTCTCTCAAAGATCGCCTATACCTCCGCCTGCGAGGTGCTGGGCGAAAAGAAGGTCCACCAAGGCGTCATCGCCACCGGTGACCAATTCATCTCCAGCGAAAGTTACGTCAAGGCGCTCCAGGACAATTTCAAGGCCCTGGCCTGCGAGATGGAGGGCGCGGCGGTAGCCCGGGTGTGCGACCAGTACAGCATCCCCTGTGCGGTGCTTCGCTGCATGTCCGACAAGGCCGACGGCATCGCCCACGATACCTATGCGTTCAACTATACCGAGGCCTCCAACACCTCTGCCTCTGTGGTGATGAACATGATGACGGCTCTGAGCAGCCAAACCGGGGACAGCGAGGACGCCCTGCCTTTCGAGGATGTGGCGGAGACCGATTGGTTCTACGACGCGGTAAAAACCGTCTACGCCAACGATCTGATGGGCGCCGCTTCTGATAACGCCTTCTCTCCCTATGCCAAGGCCACCCGCGGAATGCTGACCACTATCCTGTGGCGCCTGGAGGGCAGCCCCAAAGCGGAAGCGGACGTATCCTTCTCCGATGTAGCCGACGGCGCCTACTACGCAGACGCCGTCCACTGGGCCGCCGGAAAGGGGATCGTCTCCGGCGGGACGGACGGACGCTTCTCCCCTGACCAGCCCATTACCCGGGAGCAGATGGCGGCGATCCTCTACCGCTACGCCCAGAGCAAGGACAAGACGATCGCTGAGGGCAATTACGCCGAACTGGATTTCACAGATACGAGGGCCGTATCGGAGTATGCCTATGAGGCGCTGTGCTGGTGCGCAGCCGAGAGGATCATCACCGGAAACGATGGGGTCCTGGACCCTCAGGGAACCGCAAACCGCGCGCAGATCGCGGTCATTCTGGTTCGGATCACCGCCCAGGCAGCATAAAGGCGGCTGCACTTTGTTTTACATGATGTAAAGCGATCTGCAATAGTGTAAATAACGGCCAGTATTGGGCTGAATACCCAATACTGGCCGTTGCCTCATTTGTATACAGATTTTCGCGCTTATGGAAACTCCGGCAAGTCTTACCGTCTCTTTTCCAAAACCATCCCCACCGCGAACCCAAGCGCCGCCGGGACCACCCAGCCGAGCCCGTAGACATAGAACGGCAGGACCCGCCCCGCGGCCCCGGCCACAGGCTGAAAGCCCACCACCCGGCACAGCTCCAGGACCGCCGCAGCCAGCGCGGCTCCCATGGTCCACCGGTAGACCGTGCGGGCGTGGCCGAAAAACCGCCCGAAAAGTCCCAGCAGGATCAGCACGATGGCCAGAGGATAGAGGAAGTAGAGGACCGGGGCGGAAAACTCGATGATCTTGGAAAGCCCAAAGTTGGAGATCAGCAGCGAAGCGCCGCTGAACGCCACCGCCCACCGGGCATAGGCGAGCTTCCCCGGGAACAGCTCCTCAAAGGTCTCGGAGCAGGAGATCACCAGCCCCACGGCGGTCTTCATACAGCAGAGGGTGACCGTGACCGCCAGCAGCAGTCCGCCTCCCCTGCCGAAGTAGTGGCGGGCGATGACGGCAAAGGCGTCGCCCCCGGTGAATCCGGGATCGGAGAGCCTTTCCGCGTAGAGCCCGAAGCTCTGGGCCCCCACCAGGGCGGTGAGCGCGTAGATCAAGGCCATCAGGGACATGCTCACGATCCCCGCCTTTACTGTGTTCACCGCCACCCGCCCCGGCTCGGTGACCCCAAGCTGGCGGACGGCCCGAATGACGACAATGCCGAAGGCCAGACCCGCCAGGGCATCCAGAGTATCATAGCCCTGCAGGAAACCGGCGGAGAAGGCGGAGTGGACATAGTCTCCGCTGGGAACCACCGAGGCCGCCGTCTGGACGGGCCTTATGAGGGCCGCGGCCAGCATGATCCCCAGGAAGAGGAGGAACGCCGGGTTCAAAAATTTACCCACCGAATCCAATATCCTGGAGGGCCGCAGGGAAAAGTACAGCACCACCCCGAAGAAGCACAGGGAAAACCCAAGCTGCCAAAGCCGCATATTTTCTCCCGCAGCGGAGGCCATGCCGATGGTAAAGCTGGCGGCGGCGCAGCGGGGGATGGCGAACAGGGGGCCGATGGTCAGGTAAAGGGCGCAGGTAAAGAGGCTCCGGAATCTCGGGGACACCCGTCCGGACAGGTCCAGCAGGCCCTCGCTCCGGGAGAGGCCGATGGACATGACGCCCAGCAGGGGGATGCCCGCGGCGGTGATCAGGAGCCCCAGGAGCGCAGCGGGCAGGTTCCACCCCGCTTCGGCCCCCAGGATCAGCGGGAAGATCAGATTGCCTGCCCCAAAGAACATTCCGAAAAGCATGGAGCCGATCAGCGTCAATTGGCGCAGGGTAAGTTTCTCGTTCAAGGAAGCGCCTCCTTTTTCGTTCTGCACGTATTCTACCACAAAACCGTCCCCTTGGGAAGGGCAAAGGCTTCTCAGGCAGGGATGGCGTTCTTCCCCATATATTTGGTACAAAAAATAGGGAAATATGGTTGCGTTCCAGGATATCCTGTGCTATACTGCGTGGAGCGTTTATTGGGAAAAGGAGAAACTATTGTGAAAGACCTGACGCCTCAGCTGTTCCACTCTCTCAAGCATTACTCCCGGCAGGACTTTTTGAAGGATCTGACCGCCGGGGTCATCGTCGCCATCATCGCCCTGCCCCTGTCCATCGCCCTGGCGCTGGCCTCCGGCGTAGCGCCGGAGCAGGGACTGTATACCGCCATCGTGGCGGGCTTCGTCATCTCCGCCCTGGGCGGGAGCCGGGTGCAGATCGCCGGCCCCACCGCCGCCTTCGCTACCATCGTGGCGGGCATCGTGGCCCGGAACGGCATGGAGGGCCTGGCGGCCGCCACCATCCTGGCAGGGATCATCCTGATCGCCCTGGGCCTGCTGCGGCTGGGCAGTATGATCAAGTTCATCCCCTACACCATCACCACCGGCTTTACCGCGGGCATCGCCGTCACCATCGTCATCGGCCAGCTCAAGGACTTCTTCGGCCTGACCTTCACCCACGCGCCGGTGGAGACCATGGAAAAGCTGGGAGAGGTGGTCCATACCTTCTCTACCGTGAACTGGGCCGCCGTGGGGGTCGGCGTGCTGGCGCTGGCGATCCTGTGCCTGTGGCCCATGATCAAACCCCTGCAGAAGATCCCCGCCTCCCTCATCGCCGTGCTGGTGACGGCGGCGGAGGTGAAGCTGCTGTCCCTGCCGGTGAACACCATCGGCGACCTGTATACCATCTCCAGCGCGCCGCCCCAATTCCATCTGCCCGCCTTCTCCTATGAGACCGTGGCGGCGGTGCTGCCTGACGCCTTCACCATCGCGGTGCTGGCGGCCATCGAGTCCCTGCTGTCCGCCGTGGTGGCGGACGAGATGATCGGCGCGCGGCACAACTCCAACATGGAGCTGGTGGCCCAGGGTGTGGGCAACGCCGCCTCCGCCCTGTTCGGGGGCATCCCCGCCACCGGGGCCATCGCCCGGACGGCGGCCAACATCAAAAACGGAGGCCGTTCCCCGATAGCGGGCATGATCCACGCCGGGGTGCTGCTGCTGGTGCTGGTCCTGCTGATGCCCTACGCCGCCCTGATCCCCATGCCCTGCATCGCCGCCATCCTCTTCCAGGTGGCCTATAACATGAGCGGCTGGCGCACGGTGGTAAAGGTGGTGAAGCGCTCCCCCAAGAGCGACATCGCCGTGCTGGCCGTGACCTTCCTGCTGACGGTGGCGTTCGACCTGGTGGTTGCCATCGTCGTGGGACTGACCCTGGCCTGCCTGCTGTTCATGAAGCGGATGGCGGACGTGGCGGTGGTCAAGGAGTGGGCGTACATACAGGACGCCGGCGCCGGTCAGGGCCGGATGAAGAGCGTGCCTCCCCACGTGATGGTCTACGAGATCAGCGGCCCCATGTTCTTCGGCGCGGCGGACAAGATCCCCCACCTGGAGCCCTCCGGCGGACGGCGGGTGCTGATCCTGCGGATGCGCTCGGTACCCGCCATGGACATCACGGCGCTGAACAGCCTCCAGCGGCTGTGCGGCGAGTGCTGGGACAAGGGGATCACGGTGATCTTCTCCCACGTGAACGACCAGCCGATGTCCGTGTTCCGCAAGTCCGGCCTGTTCGACGAGGTGGGAGCGGAGAACTTCGCGCCCAACATCGACGCCGCCCTGGCGCGGGCGGCAGAGCTGGCGTCCGGCGGCAGAAGGTGAGAATGGTCCATCGTTCCCCGCCCTAAAGCCGCCGGATAAAAAGAGCATACATACTAACGGGGCATCTGCCGTTCACGGCAGATGCCCCGTTTTGCTCATATCAAATCACCTGTCCTCAACTGTGAACGTCAGCTTCTCCCCATCGGTGCCGATGACGGCCTTCTGCCCGTCGGACAGAGCGCCCCGGATCAGCATCGCGGCCAGCTCCGTCTCCACGTGCTTCTGCAGATACCGCTTCACCGGCCTCGCGCCGTAAGACGGCGAGTAGCTGGCCCGGGCGATGAAAGCCTTGGCCTCCGCGGTCAGCTCCAGGGCGATGTCCCGGTCCGCCAGGCGGCGGGACACGCCGGTCATGGCGATGTCGATGATGCCGCCGATCTGGCTCTCCGTCAGAGGGGAGAACACCACGATATCGTCCACGCGGTTGATGAACTCCGGCCGGAAATACTGGTTCAGCTCATTGCGGACCCGCTCCTTCACATCGGGATTGATGGACCCGTCCTGATGGATATTCTCCGTCAGGTAGGCGGAGCCGATGTTGCTGGTCATGATGACGATGGTATTCTTAAAATCCACCGTCCGGCCCTGGTTGTCCGTCAGCCGCCCGTCGTCCAGGAGCTGGAGCAGGATGTTGAACACGTCCGGGTGGGCCTTCTCGATCTCGTCGAAGAGGACCACGCTGTAGGGCTTCCGCCGGACGGCCTCGGTGAGCTGGCCCCCCTCGTCATAGCCCACGTATCCCGGAGGCGCGCCTACCAGACGGGAGACCGCGTGCTTCTCCATATACTCGGACATGTCGATGCGGACCATGTTCCGCTCGTCGTCGAACAGGGACGCCGCCAGGGTCTTGGCCAGTTCCGTCTTGCCCACGCCGGTCGGGCCCAGGAAGATGAAGGACCCGATGGGCCGGTTCTCGTCCTTGAGCCCCGCCCTGCCCCGCAGGATGGCCTCGCTGACGGCGGAGACCGCCTCGTCCTGGCCGATGACCCTGCGGTGGAGGATCTCCGGGAGCCGCAGGAGCTTCTCCTTCTCGCTCTCCACCAGCTTGCTCACCGGGATGCCGGTCCACTTGCTGACCACGCCGGCGATCTCCTCCTCGCCGACCTCCTCCTTCAGGAGGCGGTCCTCCTTTCCGGCGTCCACCCGCTGGCGCTCCTCCTCCAGCTGCTTCTCCAGCCGGGGCAGGGCGTCGTATTTCAGGCGGGCCATCTGCTCCAGGTCGTAGTTCCGCTCCGCCTCCTCCATCCGGCGGCGGGTGTCCTCGATCTCCTGCTTGATCCGCTTGATCCCGGCGATGGACTGCTTCTCCGTCTCCCACCGGGCCCGCATGGCGTCGTTTTTGCTTTTCAGCTCCGCCAGCTCCCCGTCGATATGGGCCAGACGGTTCCTGCTCCCGGTGTCCTCCTCCTTGCCCAGAGCCTGCTTCTCGATCTCCAGCTGCATGATCTTCCGGCTGATCTCATCCAGCTCGGCGGGGAGGCTGTCGATCTCCATACGGATCTTGCTGGCGGCCTCGTCCATCAGGTCGATGGCCTTGTCCGGCAGGAACCGGTCGGTGATATACCGGTCCGACAGCGTGGCGCAGGCGATCAGCGCCCCGTCGGTGATCCGCACGCCGTGGTGGATCTCGAACCGCTCCTTCAGCCCCCGGAGGATGGAGATGGTATCCTCCACCGTGGGCTGGCCGATAAGCACCTTCTGGAACCGGCGCTCCAGGGCGGCATCCTTCTCGATATACTTCCGGTACTCATCCAGTGTGGTGGCCCCGATGCAGTGGAGCTCGCCTCTCGCCAGCTTGGGCTTGAGGAGGTTCCCCGCGTCCATGCTGCCCTCGGTGCGGCCCGCACCCACGATGTTGTGGAGCTCGTCGATGAACAGGAGGATGCGGCCCTCGCTCTTCTCCACCTCGTTGAGGACCGCCTTCAGCCGCTCCTCAAATTCTCCCCGGTACTTGGCTCCGGCAATGAGGGACCCCATGTCCAGGGCGAAGATGGTCTTGTCCTTCAGGCCCTCGGGCACGTCGCCGTTGAGGATGCGCTGGGCCAACCCCTCCACCACGGCGGTCTTGCCCACGCCGGGCTCGCCGATGAGGACCGGATTGTTCTTGGTCTTGCGGCTCAGGATCTGGACGGTGTGCCGGATCTCCGCGTCCCGTCCGATGACCGGGTCCAGCTTGCCCTGCCGGGCCATCTCCACCAGATCCCGGCCGTACTTGGCCAGGGCCTCGTAGCCCTCCTCAGGATTCTGGCTGGTGACCCGCTGGCTGCCTCGGACCTTGGTGAGGGCCTGCAAGATCTTCTCCCGGTCGATGCCGTACTGGCGGAATATTTTCGCGCAGGGACTGCCGTTCTCGTCCACCAGGGCCAGGTACAGGTGCTCCACGGACACATACTCATCCTTGAACTGCCGGGCTGTCCGCTCCGCCGCCGCCAGGAGCTGGGCGAACCGGCGTCCGGCGTACAGCTGGTCCGCGCCGCTGCCGGATACCTTGGGGAGCCGGTCGATCTCCCGCTGGACCTCCCCGGCCAGGACCTCCACGTCCAGGCCCATATAGGTCAGCAGCCGGGGCACTAGGCCCTCCCGCTGGCGCAGCAGGGCCAGATGCAGATGCTCCCCCTCCAGCTGCTGCTGGCCGTTCTCGACGGCGATGGACTGGCAGTCCGCCACGGCCTGCTGGGCGTTCTGGGTGTACTGATCAAAATTCATAGGTGATACCTCCTCCGGACCAGTATGCCCATTCCGGCATCCTAGCCCTCTTTTCTTTTTCACGCCCATCATACACCCGTTCCCGCAAAATGTAAAGAGAAAAGTTAGCACTCTCGTGTCGAGAGTGCTAACTTTTCGTGAATAAATTGTAAATCCTTCGCCCCGGGGGCTCATCGCCCGGACTACTGCAAGATCTCGTCCAGGGTCTCCATCAGTTTGCCGATGTGGATGGGCTTGGCGATGTGGCCGTTCATGCCGCATTTCAGCGCTGCCTGTTTGTCCTCCTCGAAGGCGTTGGCCGTCATGGCCAGGATGGGGACCGAGGCCAGCTCCTGGTCGGGCAGGGCGCGGATGGCCTTGGCCGCCGCGTACCCGTCCATCACGGGCATCTGGATGTCCATCAGCACAAGACGGTAGTACCCGGGTTCGGAGTGCCGCATCATCTGCACCGCGATTTCCCCGTTCTCCGCCACATCCAGGGTGAAGCCCGCCTCCTCCAGGATGGCCTGGGCGATCTCCTGGTTCAGCTCGTTGTCCTCCGCCAGCAGGATGCGCCCGGTATGGCGCTCGGGATCGACCTTGGCGGCGCTTACCAGCTCCGGCGTCTCCGCGCTGATAACGGAGCGCAGGCAGCGGCGAAGCTCCGAAAGGAACAGGGGCTTGCTGCAGAAGGCCGTGACCCCCGCCTCCTTGGCCTCCTCCTCGATGTCGGACCAGTCGTAGGCGGTCAGGACGATGATGGGCACGTCCTCGCCCATCTCCTTGCGGATCCGGCGGGTGACCTCCACACCGTTCATGTCGGGAAGGAGCCAATCGACGATGTAGACGCAGTAGTTGTCCTGGCGCATCACCGCCTGCCGGGTGCGGAGCACCGCTTCCTTACCGGACAGGGTCCACTCCGCGCGCATACCGATTTGCTGGAGCATGTAGGTGACGCTGTCGCAGGTGTTGAAGTCGTCGTCCACCACCAGCGCGCGCAAGTTCGTCAGCTCGGGGATGGCCTGGGGCTCCTTCTCCCCCTCGTTCAGCCGGAAGGTCAGGGACACCTGGAACTCGGAGCCCACCCCCGATTCACTCTTGACACTGATGGAGCCATTCATCATTTCCACGATGTTCTTGGTGATGGCCATGCCCAGACCGGTGCCCTGGATGCCGCTGATGGTAGAATTTCTCTCCCGCTCGAAGGGCTCGAAGATACGGGCGATGAACTCCTCGCTCATGCCGATGCCCGTATCACGGATGTAAAAGTCATAGCTGCCGTACCCGGCGGGCGCGCCCTGCCGCTCGATGATCCGCATACTGACGATGCCCCCGGCAGGGGTATATTTGACGGCGTTGCTCAACAGGTTCAGCAGCAGCTGGTTCAGGCGCAGCTTGTCGCAGCAGATCTCCTCGTTGACCACGTCCACCGCGTCGATATAGAAGTCCAGCTGTTTGGCGTGGACGTCCGCCTGGATGATGTTGCGCAGGCCGTGGAGGATGTCCGGCAGGCTGCAGGGGGCCTCCTCCAGGTGCATCTTCCCGCTCTCGATGCGGCTCATATCCAGGATATCGTTGATGAGGCTCAGCAGGTGGTTGCCGGAGGTCATGATCTTCTGGAGGTAGGCCTCCACCTGTTCCCGCTGCTCGATATGGGTGATGGCCAGAGCGGTGAAGCCCACGATGGCGTTCATGGGCGTGCGGATGTCGTGAGACATGTTGGAGAGGAAGACGCTCTTGGCCTTGCTGGCCCGGTTGGCCTGGAGCAGGGCGTCCTCCAGCAGGCTCTTCTTCTCCATCTCGCCCCGGGTCTCCTCGTCCACGCTGCGCAGGCCCAGGACGACGCCCCTGCTCTTCTCCCAGGAGCCCGCGCACACGGCCTTCATCTGGAAGTACTCCATCTCCCCGCCGCCGCCACCTGTGCGGTAGTTGGCGTAGCACAGACGCTTCTCCGGCAGCTCCTTCTCCAGCCACGCCGGGGAGACCGCCTGCCGCAGCAGGGCTTGGTCCTCGGCGTAGACGTACTGCTGGATATACCGCTCCATGCACTCCTGGAACAGGGAGCCGGCCAGGAATATCTCCTCCAGCTTCTGCCGCCCGCCGTCCGCGACGCGCAGCGGGTAACCCCGCCCGGTGTCCAGGTCGAAAAAGCACACCAGGGTATAGTCGATACTCAGAGCCTGGACCAGCGCCATGTGCTGCCGCTCCTTCTCCGTGCGCTCCTCTTCCTCCCGGATCTTCTGGGCGGTACAATCCAGAAGGAACCGCTGGTAGAACCGCTCGCCGTTCTCCTCCACCAGCTTGATGTTCCCCATAACGTGGAGCAGGCGGCCGTCCTTGTGGCGGACCCGGTACTCCACGCTGACGCTGTCGCCCACCGTGTCCAGGGAGTGGATGCTGCCACGCAGCGCGGGCTTATCCTCATCCACCACAGAGCTGGCCACGGTCTGGAAGCCGTCCGCCAGCATCTCCTCCAGGGTCTCATAGCCCAGGATCTCCAATGCCGCCCGGTTGATGCTGAGTATCCGGGAGCCGTCCATGGAGTGGCACATCACGCCGCAGTCCATGGTGGTGAAAATGGTCTCCAGGGTGCGGTTCTTCTGGTAGAGCTCCTGCTCATAGACCCGCTCCTGGGTAACGTCGATGGCGACGCCCACCGTGCCCATAACGCCGCCGTCCAGGTCGTACAGGGGGGACTTATAGGTGGTCAGCAGCCGCTTCCCGCCGCCGGTCTGGATGGTCTCCTCGGAAATGCAGGTCTGCCGTTTGGTCATGACCTCCCGCTCCGACTCGATGCAGGCGGGGTCGTCCCGCTCCACGTCCCAGATGTAGGCGTGGCCCCGGCCCTGGACCTGCTCCTTGGCCTTGTTCACCGTGCGGCAAAAGCTGTCGTTGACCTTCTCGTGGATGCCGTCCTTATCCTTATACCAGACCAGGCTGGGGATGCTGTTGATGGTGGCCTCCAGGTACTGGCTGGTCTGCCAGGCGTCCTTCCGTTCCCGGCAATCCCGCTGCCAGCGGGAGAAGCGAAAGCGAAGCTCCTCCTCAGACATGGGCAGGGTCCAGACGTCATGGATCTGCTCCAGGGCATCCGCCAGCAGGGGGAACTGCTCTCCCTCCGCCAGGACGATCAGCTGGGCGTCCTCCTTCCGGCTGGCGCGCAGGGTCTCCAGGGCGGCGGGAACGTCCTGCTCCCGCAGGTCGGCAAGGATCAGATCCGCCTGGGCCGCGAGCCCCTCCTCCGGCCGGCCGCTTTCCAGGTAGTCGTGGGTAAAGTGCTCCAGGGGAGGCATCTCCCGGATCACCTGAAAAATATCCTGCCGGAGCCCGGTAAAGTAGATATGAAGACGGCAATGGTACATAATTATCTATCAGTCCCTTCCCGTGATATCGCTGCACGCATACTTTTCTATGATATATTTTAGCGGTCTCAGGAGAGATTGTCAACTATGGAATTTGCTTCCCGCAGAAATTTTAGGAGCGGGCCAAAGGCCCGCTCCCCGATAAAAAGGTCCAGTTGTCTATCAAGCCGCGATATCCTTCCGGCCATACCGCCAAAGGCCGAAGGCCGCGCCCAACGCGCCCAGGCCGCAGCCCGCCGCGACGGCATCCGCCAGAGGCTCCCCAGCAAACACCCGGGCAGCGTCGGCGTAGTAGTAGGGCGTGACGAACCGCAGGGGTTCCAGGGACGTATCCATATTGATGAATATCCCCAGAAAGTACAGCCCCATTGCCGCGCCGATGGCCAGACCGTAGCTGCTCCGCCGCAGCAGGGACGACAGCCCGAAGCAGATCCCGCCGATCTCCAGCTGCATCAGCAGCTGCATCCCGTGGTATTTCAGCAGATCGCCCCACACGGGCTCCTCCCCGATCCCCAGGATGCTCCCCAGGCCGCAGGCGGCGCACGCCGCGTTCAACGCCAGGATCATGGCCGCCAGGGCCGCCAGCTTCTCCGCCGCGATCCGCGTCCGGCTCACCGGGTGGGTCAGGAGGAACTCCGCCGTGTGCCCCCCCTCCTCCCCCGCCAGGAGGCCCATGCCGGTGACGGCGGCGAAGAAGGCGCCGCCCAGGCCCATGATGTTGCCGCACTCCATGCCGTAGAACCCCATGATGGACCCAAAGGCCAGCTTGTCCATGCCGAAGGCCGAGGAGAAGCCCCCCATCCCCGCAAAGAGGTCGGAGACCTCGTCCATAGAACCGGCAAAAGACGGGTACATCCACACGCACATGGTCATCAGCCCGCCTACGCAGGCGGTCCAGATCAGAAAGCCGGCCAGGTTGGCCCGCAGCTCCTTTTTGAAGACCGTCATTTCGTGAGCCTCCCCTCGTAGTAGTCGAAGAATTTGTTCTCGATGTCCAGCTCCGCCGTGGTCCCCTCCGTCACCAGACGGCCCTCCCGGATGATGGCCGCCCGGTCGCAGTACCGCTGGACCTCGTAGAGCACATGGGAGGACAGGAACACCGTGGCCCCCTCTCTCCGCCGCTCCTCCAGCTGGGACCAGAAGGCCCGCTGGACCAGGGGGTCCAGGCCGCTGGTGGGCTCATCCAGGACGTACAGCCGGGGCCGGTGCTGCATGGCGCAGACGATGGACACCTTCTTCCGGTTGCCCAGGCTCAGCTCCCGGATCTTCTTCCGGGCGTCCAGCTCCAGGGCCTGGCAGAGGGCGGCGGCCTCGGCCCGGCAGTCCCGCTTCCGCAGGTCCGCTGACAGGCGGATGACCTCCGACACCCGCATCTCCGGGTAGAACATGGCCTCCGAGGGCATGTAGCCCACCTGGGCCAGGATGGCCGCGCGGTCCTTCACACAGTCCAGACCCATCACCGACGCCCCGCCGGAGGTGGGGGCGATGAGCCCCAGTATGGTGCGGATGGTGGTGCTCTTTCCTGCGCCGTTGGGGCCGATGAAGCCGAAGCAACTCCCCTCCGGAACGTGAAGGGTCAGGTCCGTCACCCCCCGGGCCTTGCCGTAGGACTTGGTAAGATCAGTAGTTTTGATCATAAATATTCCTCCTTGTATAGGAATTTCCGCAGCATGTCCGCGTGCCGCTTGTACTCCAGGAACAGTGCCTGGATCTCCTCCGCCGTGGAGGCCCCGGTCTCCGCCAGCATCCCCTCCGCCGCCAGGAGCAGCAGGCGGATCACCTGATAGGGGTCCACCCCCTCTTTGAATTTGTACAGGTCCATCCGGGAGAGGAAGTCCCGGATGGTGGTCTCCATCAGCTGGTCCAGGCCCCGGCGCAGCTTGGGGGAGAGCACGCTGTCCCGCTCGTAGTAGGTCCGCATAACGAACCGGAACAGACCCGGGTGCCGCCGGACCAGGTCCATCTTCACCTTGTGCCCCATCTCCAGGGCCAGGAAGAAGTCCGTCTCCCCGAAGTCATAGGTTTTCGCCATGTACTGTTTGACGCACACGTCCAGGGCGTATTGATAGAGGTACAGGTACAGCTCCCGCTTGTCCTTGAAGTAGTGGAACAGCAGGCCCTTGGACACCCCCGCCCGCTTGGCAATGGAGTCGGCGGAGGTCTTCTTGAAGGTGTTGTCCCCGAACTCCAGCATGGCGCTGTTCCGGATCAGGTCCTGCCGCTCCGGGGGCAGGTTGAAGAATTTCGGATTCATGGCTCCCTCCCTTCTCCCCTACCATACCGCCGTTGACCAAAATGGTCAACACCCATTCGCACTTTTTTGAAGAAACACTGCGGTACAAGAAAGAACTGCTGGAGGGTATCCCCAAAGGCCGGTCATAACGGACTAACAATTTACGAAAACGGTTGAAAAAAGAGTGGGTGACCTCAACGGCCCACCTGCGGGCTATTGAGGTTTGGATTGCATTCCAATTCCTTCTTTTCCTCGCCGCAGGGACGAATATGGGGCATATAGCTACGGGACTGTATCTGAACTGCTCCCCGTCAAGTAGACAGTGAAATAAGATGCAAAATTTTCAGGCTGCTCTGTATTGGATGAAGACCTCCATCGGTGTA
>ERZ808054.1010-NODE-1010-length-19120-cov-8.441002_pt1 | contig 19120 bp, 15 predicted proteins | sample MGYA00380201_ERZ808054 | MGnify/ENA primary metagenome ERZ808054 (study PRJEB31490, sample SAMN06133419) | mouse gut metagenome | isolation source: Z5_2 | host: mice | place: China: Chengdu | collected 2015-05 ... | reverse complement strand
GGCATGGCTTTAAAAACTGCTGTTACAGCTCTGGTTACCTGCATGGGAACTGCATTTGCATTGTGGATTCTCGGAGGCGGATTTGGCCCGTTGTCGTTCTTTGGAAAAGCAGCTAATTTTCTCGCAAAGATAAATCCCGTCACCTATGTCGTGGACAGTGTGAAATGGTGCTATTTTAAAGGCCTGGATCTTTCGGCGGCTAATTGGGGTGTATTATTTGGATTTGCATGTATATGCCTGATCTTTTGTGGAATTCTTTTTTCCCATTGGATAACTGTAACAGAAAGGTAAGGTGAAAAAATGCATTTATTTATAAAAGAACTCAAAAAATTGTGGCGGCTTTTCCGCACAGATCCGAAATCCATAGGTGCCGGAATTGTACCGCCTACCGTTGTTTTGATTGCCTTTTTCTTTACCGTCGGAAATTTTTCATCCATTCGCATCTCTGTATTTAATTATGATACCGGGAATCATGGGCAAATACTGGAAGAATCGATTTTAAATGAAAAGTCTCCTCTTGGCAATCAGGCATATTTTGAAAATGTCGATACGGATATTACATCTGCCAGGAAGATGTTTGAGAAAAATCAGCTGTATGCATACATAATCATACCAGAGGATTTTAGTAAACAATTAGAAAACGGACAGACTCCGGAAATTAATTTTCATTTCAATAATTACAATACGGATATTGCCAAAAATCTCCGGTTATATCTGAGCGAAGGAATTCTGTCTTTTTACCGCACAACAGATCCGTCCCTTCAGATCAGCGTTACCGAACTGCAAAATGTTCCAAAACAACTGCCATGGTTTAAAATTATCGCATCGGGTGTATTTATGCTTGCTTTTTTACTTGGAGTTGTAATCAATACGCTGTATCTGCTGTCATTGGAAAAAAGAAACGGAACACTTTTGTTTTATCAGCTTGCACCAGTCAACATACTTCCTTCCATAGCGGCAAGGGCAGTAATCGCATTGATGTCAGGTACAATCGCAGCCGCAGTAAATGGCATATTCATTTACCTGCTGACGTGAAATAACTATCTGCCCTTTGTGATGCGGATGCTTCCGGCTTTGTTATTGATTGGTCTGATTTATATTTTCACGTCCATTATCATTGGCTTATATATTGACAGCTTTGCCGGCTCCATTATTTTCGGATTGCTTGGAACTTGTATTCTTTGGTTTCTTTCCGGTGCAACTTTTTCTATTAAAAATAATACCGGAGCACTTTGTGCAGTGAGCCGCTGTATACCAAATACTTATGTGCTGAGTGATATTCGCGGTATTCTTTTTTCTATAGACAGGTCTATCAGAAGTGTATCGTATAGGAGCGGCTGGCTGATACTGATTGGATATCTCTGCATTACATTTGCTCTTACATGTATTGTTTGTTATCAAAAACTGATATGTAATCATCAATAATTTTTTTAGGACAGCACACAAATGTCTTAAGGCGCATGGTTTGCAATTTACTGTTCCATGCGCCTTTACGCTGTTATTTTGATATTAAATTTTTTCTCTGATTATGCTAACTGCATGACCTCGGCTTCAATTTCTTTTAATTCATCAAGTGACAATACCGGAACACAATCCGCAATTTCATCAAGTGTCATTTTACCTTTTTTTATCAATTTTTTTGCTGTATCTCTTGCACTTTCCTGTGCCGCTTCATGCCGTTCACTTCTTATAAACGATTTCATAATCTGTTCATCATCAAACAAACTCATCATAATCGTCACAACCTCCTTTTCCCTCTCAAGCAAATATTCCTTTAAAACATTCCTGTCCTTGCATATGCGAATTGTTTCCGTAACTGCCTTCCTCGTCATTCCATGCTGTTTTGTCTGCTCGTTAAAAACTTTGCAGAAAATAATGTACTGATTGATAATGTCATCTGTATCGCTTTCATAGATAACCTTTGCTTTTACCTCAATATCTATATCCGCGCCCTCGAAAAATTCTTTAGACAAAGATATTTTATCGGGTTTCCGTCCTTTGTTTCCTGTAAAAATCACATAGAGTTCGGGCTTCGGCATTTTCACTTTCTTGCTTTTGTAATAGTTTTGGCTGGTACGTTGAAAATATTCGTGATAACTTTGCGCCAAATACAGCAAAACTCTTACTAAAATATTCATTGTCCATGTAGACTGTGCTTCTATGAGAATCATCAGCTTATTGTTGACAATAAAGCCTAAGTCATTATACAGATTGTCGGTCAGCACATTTTCTATTGTTACATCAGTTAGGGAATCCTCTGTCGCTGTGGTGTCCTCTGGGTGGAGCGTCTTATAAAGCTTTAGCAGATAACTCTTGTTTTGAAAAAGGTCAAGGAATACGCTGTTTTTTGCGGTACGCTTTGCCATGACTTTCTCTATCTGTTTTGTATCGTCCTGCACTATAACACCTCGATTTCTAGAAATCTGTGACACAAGATACGACATATTCTACTCCTGCCACACTTCAATTATACAAAAAAAGTCCTGTATTTACAATGAAATTCATATGAATTTTTCATATACTAAATTTCCTTGTCAACCGCCTGTAAATTTATCATAGCTATTATTTGGTTCTGCAAATCCTCAACGGTTTCTATCCTAATTCTGCCTATATTTTTTCTTGTCACTTCAAAATCTATATCGGGAAACAATCTTTCACAAAAATCACCTCCTTATTGCCATTATAAGGTATATGGTAATAAGAATAAAGAATTTGCTAAGTGCTAAAAAGCAAATGACAGTTGCGCATTATTTTACATTTCTTCCCTTCTCTGCTAAACCTTACTTTGTTGCCTGTCTTGCTGTCTTTGTCCTCGTGTGATATTGATTGATATGATTGATTGGTTTCGTGACGCATAATCAATTCCCTCCTTCCCGCCAGTACCGCATAATTGCAATACTGTGGCTCGGTTGTATTTACTTTGAGTAAAAGTCTTTTATATTTTATAACTCCGTTTACGAAGGAGTATTTCTTTGATATGATAGATATGATAAAAGTGAATTATTGAAGGAGTAAATCAGATGGTAAAAGTATATTTTGAATTAAATGATAAAGATATTATTTCCACCTCAAAATATTTTAATAATTCTTATACAGAGGCATGGCTCGATGATTGGGCGAAGAGAGTGATTCGGGAGATTGACAGCTCGGAGCTGGTTTCAGAGGGATTGGTACAAAGTCCGGTGCTGGGACCGATTACAATCCGCGAAATCAGCAGCGGGGCGAAGGCATTGATTACGATGAACGCAGATGATACAGTGATTAGCAATGCCAACAGTTGCGGTGACAACTGTGCGGCGCTGCTGGCAGAGCTGAGCAGAAAAAAGGATTTTGAAATTTATCTGGCATATCCGATGAATTTTGGCAGCTTAGAGTTTGATATGTACATTGTGTGTGATGGAGCCATTTGTCACAATGCCAGAGAATTTGAGAAGGAGTATCTGTTATGGAGACACAGCATGACATTTTAGTACAGAATAAAAGAGATATTCAGTTTAAAATTACGATCAACAATAAAACCCTGCTGCTGCAAGGGAACGATGTGTGACTTCTTTACTCGAAATAAAATAATTGAATAAACAACAGTAATAAGGAAAACACCACTTTATAAATAATACTCATGTCGCTGAACCACCTGTTTTAAGGCTTTCGATTTTATATAAGTTGTAAAGTGGTAATATAATTTAGAAATTGTCAATAAATCTTCTAAGTCGGGAATAGTCGTTCCTGTTTCCCATTTTGATACTGCCTGCCTTGATAGGCTTAATTCTTGTTAAATGCTAAAAAGCAAATAACAGTTGTTTATGATAAACGTGAATATGAATGGCGCAAATCTTAGAAGAAAAATAAAAGACACAAGGAGGCTATTATGTCAGAGAAATTACAGGAAACAGGAACAAACAGCGACAACCAAACAGGCATTGAGAAGGCATTAGAGAAGCTGTCCATTTTATTCCAGTGTGCAGATGAGCACTGTGCGCCGCCGCAGTATCTTTCGCTCACGCCGGTGCGCGTGCAGTCCGCCTCTGTCTATGCAAGCAAACTGGGCGGCGTCCCATATCTGCCAAAGGAGATGGAATATCCCAAGGTTTTGGAGGGGTATGCGAAAGGAAAACCACTCAGGCTGCTTGCGCAGCTCAATTTTTCAGCACTGCCGCATGTAGAAGGGTTTCCACAGAAAGGGATTTTACAGATCTTTGCGGGGTATGACGGCGATGACACGTATGGGTATGATGATGTAGACCAGACCTATCCCAATGGTTTTCGCATCGTGTATCACGAGACTGTCCTTGAAGATCAGACGAAGCTGCTGACTGAGGAGGAAATGCCCCAATTCAGCGATATAGAAGCGTTTCAATATCCATTTACGGGCGAGTTTTTACTCGAAGTTTCCACATGCGGCCTAAGTTCTGCGAGGTTTGTCGATGACTGCTTCATTGAGGAGGCGGTGGACTGTTATGAGCAGCTTTTTGGAGACAACGTTACAGCGGAAAATGTTGCAAAATGGTGGAGAGCTCTGGAGGAGGAGCCTGTACTCTGCGAGGCAGTTTATGCGATGCGCTGTCCACAGAGCACAGAGCCCGGCACGCGGATTGGCGGTTATCCGTTTTTCACACAGGGGGACCCGCGCGCTTATGACAGAAGTACCAGAAAGTATGATGTGCTGCTTTTTCAGCTAAACAGTGGAGGGACGTGCGGTGATGAAATTATGTGGGGAGACTGCGGGATTGCGAACTTTTTTATCAGCGCAGCGGACCTTGCGGCATGCGATTTTTCGCGTGTGATGTATACATGGGACTGCGGCTGAGGCAGACCTTCGCCGCGTAGGATTACAAGAGATTTTGAAAGGAGAAATCAAATGAATTTTGAGGAAATCAAACAGCAGATTCTGGACTTTGCGAAGGCGCAGCAGGTCGAGATGGATTACACGGCTAAAAGTATTGAGGTGCTCGATGAAATCATGGAGATTTTTCACGAGAAGCTCAATCAGTGCAGCGAGGAGGAAGAGGATGCGCTGCTGGCAGAATGGACACAGCGCTTTGGTTGTTATGTCGGAGAGACGCTGCTGAACGAGCATTTGGCGGAAAAAGGATTTTCATGGGCGCTGAACGGAGGGATGCCAGTGCTGCAAAGGGGGGAAGATCGGCTGTATCCCCTTGACAGAGTGTACGCCCGACTCCGCTATGGGTGTGAATTTGACATCGGCTCATTTTACCAGATGGCTGTGTGGACGGCAGACCAGACGCCGTTTCAGGCAGAGCGCATCGTGGACATAGAGCTGGTTGAAAATGAGTATCATGAACAAAATGTATTGTATGAAAATGTTGAGAGGCTTTTATTGGCAGTTGTCAACGGAGAAGAGGAGTACATGATTCTCAAGTCCGCAGATGGATTTCTACAGTTTTTCGGCATGAATGACAAGTTTGTTGCGGAGACGCATGTCAATCTGCCGGACGGAGACTTTCGCACGTATTCCATAATTAATAAGGAAAAGAAACATGTGACGGAGAAGATTACAGTCCACACAATGCTTTCAGAGTCCAAAATTTCAGCGTGCAAGGTGATTTCACTGGAGATGCTCAGAGCGGCAGTGCGGGCGTATTACAGCAATGGGCAGTATGAGGCTTTCCTCAAATGCATTCCCCACATAGATACAACCGACGAGACAAAAAGGTATATGGGGCTGATAAAATGACGGTGTTGGCGTTGACACGGGGAAATCGGTATGCTAAACTGACTTTTAGAGTGGGTTGAACTGCCTGCTTGTAAAAATGCTTTTGACTCAGGATCAAAGATGAGGGGGGCAGCATCGTCAGAGGTGATGAAACTTGGATAAATACGAATATAAAGTTCGTTCTGAAGAAATTTCGAAATTAATAGATAAAGAAAAATATGCGGAAGCCGTCAAGATTGCAGACACGATTGACTGGAGAAGGGTTAAGAGTGTAACAATGCTTTTGAGGATTGCGGCATTATATAGAGTTAGCAGAAGAAATGACGACAGCAGGGAAATGCTGTTGCTGGCATATGAGCGTTATCCCACAAACCGTTCTGTGGTGCATTCACTATGTGAGTTGTCAATAGAGATGGATGATGTCGTGTCAGCGATTGAATATTATAAACAGTTTGTGAAACTGGCGCCAAAGGACAGCGGTGTCTACACACTTCGATACCGTATTCTGGAAGCGCAGGAAGCAAGCCTTGAGGAGCGGATTGATATTCTCGAGGAATTAAAAAAACGAGATTATCAGGAAGAGTGGGCGTATGAGCTTGCCTATCTCTATCATCGAGTAGGACTATCGACGAAGTGTGTGGAGGAGTGTGACGATATTATCCTCTGGTTTGGGGATGGACCCTTTGTGATGAAGGCGATGGAGCTCAAAGCCATGCATGTGCCGCTCACCGATATCCAGCAGAAAAATTATGATATTATGCTGGGGAATGCCGCGGAGAATTACAGTGGCGATACATACAATATACAAGGTTATGACGAAGGAAATTATGATGGTGAATCAAATGATAATATCATCAATTTTGATGCCAGAACCTACAGCGCGGAACAATATGCAGATGAAACTTACGGCGCACAGGAAAGTTACCCGGAGCAGTATACAGAGGACAGTTACGGACAGACAGATGTAAATGCGCCCTATGCAGACAGCGGATATGGACAGACGGATATAAATGCGTCCTATGCAGACGATGCTTATGGGCAGACGGATGTAAATGCGTCCTATGCAGACAGCGGATATGGACAGGAATCGTATGCGAATGCGCCCTATAATGAAAATGGCTACAGCCAGCAGGAATACGTGTCTGAACCATATTCAAACAATGGCTATGACCAGACAGAGTACGCGGCTGAACCATATATGGAAAATGGCTACAGCCAGTCAGAGTATGCGGCCGAACAGTATCCAAACAGTGCCTATGGTCAGTCAGAAGATGTGGCAGAGCAATATCCAGACAATGGCTACAGTCAGCCAGAATATGCGGCTGAACAGTATCCAGAAGGCCGTTACGGTCAGTCAGAATATACAACAGAACAATATCCAGACAATGACTATGGTCAGTCTGAATATGCGGCTGAGACATACACAGACAATAGCAGTGCACAGCCCAATTATGCGGGAGCACCCTATGCAGAGAGCGGTTATGGGCAGGAGCCTTATGCAAATGAGCAATATATAGACAGTGGCTACAGTCAGGCAGAGTACACAAATGAGCAGTACGCAGACAGTGGCTATAATCAGCCAGAGTATGTGAATGGGCAGTATGCAGAGCACAACAATCCTTATGTGGATGACGGCTATGGCAACTTAAGCTACGTCGATGGCGTTTATGGGGAAGAAGCAGCTTACCAAAAGAATACATATCAGGACAATGGCTATACCAGTGAATTTTATGTAGAGCAGCTCTATGATGAAAATGGTAATCTGATCAATCCTAGCACTTATCCAGTGCAGCAGGATTATAGCAATTATGTGCAGCGTGATGAACAGGCGGACTCATCGAAACAGTACCGCAACGGTCTGCGTCTGGTGGAAAATAAAATGGCATCCGCCGGTGCGCCAGGCGATATGAGTCAGTATAATACAATAAATCTCCAGAAAGTAGTCGCAGAAAGCATGAGAGAGCTTTATCCGGATGAACATGAGGATGTCTTTGCAGAGGACAGAGAGAAGTATAATTCTGGTGAGGATATCAAAAGTATCACGGAGCGCAATACCCGTGTCTTTGCGACTATCACCAACGCGCAGACTGAGCGGGGAAAAGCCCATGCCAGCACTGTTGTTGAACAGGAACCTGTGGAGGACGAGGAGCCCTACGGCAATCATATACAGACGGGCAGGCTTGCACAGATGGTGACAGGTGTGTCAGAGACAGCACCGGAGCCGCATACCGGGGCGATTAAGAAAGTCTATGTCCCCGGAGAAGATGCGCGGTTGATCAAATCGGATTCTGACATGAATAAATTGCGTGATATCACAGAGAAATCAGTGGATGACGAGCATAACTGGATGGAAAGCAATGAAGAAAATGTATACCATGAACAGAATCTCATGGAAATGAATGAAACGGCAAAGGCACCGCGGGCGACTGGTCCGATGAAAATTGATGATGTGTTGGTGGAGTGGGAGCGCATGAAGCTTGACAATGCCAAGAAACATCAGGAGGAAATCAAACAGCATGTGCTGTCACAGACGGGAAAAATCTTTGTGAACTTTGACAATTCTATTAAAAGCGGCATTCTCGGAGAGCTTGAGCGTGAGGAGGAGGAAGCCCAGAGAAGCAGTCAGGCGGATAAGGCTTCTCGGAAAGAAAGAGCTGCCAGAAAACAGTTTTTAGAGGCGGATGTCACAGGCGATATACCACAACGTCAGGCGTCGGAGGATGACTTTGATGTCGAGTATATAACGGACCAGGCGACTTCACAGGCAGATGTGCCAGATCAGACAGAGAAAGCACAGGCGTCGGACAAGCCTGCTAAGACAAAGAAAAGTGAGGCTGAGCTAAGAGATGCATACCTTGAAATGCTTGAGCGGGTGGTTTCGCGGGAGCTTGGCAAAGCGGAGGAACCTGTTGAGGATGTACAAGACAGCAGCATAGCAGCGTCCGCAGATCAGGGCGCAGAGACAGGGGCCATTCAGGCGGAAGTACCAGCGGAGTATGTGGCAGAGGTGGAAGCGTATCCTCAGGAGACCTATACAGAGGAAGAAGTGTATGATTCCCAGGGCTATACAGAACCTATGGAATATGAACCTACGGATTCCATAGAACCTGCGCAATATGAACCGCAGGATAATACAGAAGAAACCACGTATGAAGAAGAGGTATATGAACCGCAGAACTTTGCAGAAGAGACAGAATATGAATTAGAAGGGGCTGTGGATGAGACTGCGTATGAGACAGATCTATATGAGCAGGAGGTGCCCGCGCAAGATACAGTCTATGCGCAGGAAAATTCTGAGGGGATGTCCGAGTATCCGCCAAACGAGTACACACAGGAAGATTTTTCATACGCGTCAACCTATGCGTCAGACGAGTATGGGCAGGAAGAGCTTCCAGAGACATCGGCATATGCACCAGAGGAATATACAGAATTAGGATATACAGAATCAGAAGCCTATACGCAGGAGATACCAATAAATGCCAAAGGGTATGTGTCTCAGGAGTATACACAGGAATTGTATGTGGAACCAGAAGATTACACAGAGCGCGGATCTACACAGAACGGTTCGACGGCTTCAGCTGTGTACAGCGAAAGTAAGCCCGCAGCGGACGCAGAAAGCGCTCGCAAAGCGGCGAGCACACGAAAGAAAAAGCATACAGATGTACTGTATACCCAACAGCAGTATCAGTACGACGAGAAGGCACTTGATCCTGAAGATGCGCAGAGCATCGCGGAGATGGCGATGGAGGACGCTCTAAAGACGCAGGAAATCAAGATGAACACAGCGGATTTGAGCTCGCTCTCCGAGAAGATTGTCGCTACGACCAAGAAGGAGGCAAAAGGTGCAAAGCGCGAGGAGCTGCGCGAATTTACACCGGACGAGCAAACACTGTTTGAGAATTTTGCTGTCACCAAAAAAATAAAGAAGCAGATCATTCATGCCCTTGAAAATATGACGCTGACAGCTTATACTGGAAATGTCATTATCACAGGAGACGCCGGTCTCGACACTGTCAGAATGGCGAAAAACCTTGTGAAAGAGTATCAGGCATCTGACGAGAGCTTCTCAGGAAAGCTTGCGAAGATCACCGGGGAAAAAATCAATCAAAGAAATATCAAAGATGTCTTTGAGAAATTGAACAATGGTGGTATTATAATAGAGAAGGCAAATGGTATGAGTGAGGAGAAGCTGTACGAGATGGCGATAAACCTCAATCAAGAAAATCTCGGAATCGTCGTGATTATGGAGGATACTAAAAAAGAGATTACAAAACTTTTGGAAAAGCAGGCAATGATCGCAGACTATTTTAATATCAGGATCGACTTGATGGAGATGGATAACAACGCGCTGGTTGCTTACGCCAAAAACTATGCCTTGGCATTGGAGTATTCCATTGATGAGTTAGGTACACTTGCCCTTTACACAAGAATAGCAAACATGCAAAGCGGAAATCATGTGGTGACAAAGGATGAGGTCAGGGACATCATAGATGAGGCAATTTGGAAATCCAAGAAATCCAAGATCAAGAACTTTGTGGATGTGCTATTCGCAAGACGGTATGACAACGAGGACATGATCGTTCTCAAGGAAAGGGACTTTATGTAACAGAAAGGGGGATTTTTATGAACAATGAAGAAACAACAGTGTTTATCTCTGATGCAGATCAGTACGTATTTGGACAGGGCACACATTATGAGATTTACAAGAAGTTAGGTGCACATTTCTGCAAAAAAGGAGAGAAGGAAGGCGTTTTCTTTGCAGTGTGGGCGCCAAATGCAAAAGATGTGTATGTGATTGGTGAGTTTAACGGCTGGGACGAGGGTGCGACTCCTTTGAAGCGTCTTGGCGAGGGCGGCATCTATGCCGCTTTTGTGGAGAATGTAGAAGAAGGTCAAATGTACAAATATATGCTTGTGCTGGCAGACGGCAGAAGGCTGTACAAGGCAGATCCCTATGCAAATTATGCAGAGATGCGACCGGGCACAGCTTCCCGTGTGTATGACCTCAATCACTTCAAATGGGCGGATAAGAAATGGATGACCGACCGCGATAAGAAGGACATGAACAAAGAGCCAATGGCGATCTACGAGTGCCATATCGGTTCATGGATGAAGCATCCCGACGGAACCGAAGACGGATTTTACAATTATCGTGAATTTGCGGACAGAATCGTAGAATACTTAAAGAAAATGCCCTATACACATATCGAGCTGATGGGTGTCGCAGAGTTTCCGTTTGACGGCTCTTGGGGATATCAGGTGACGGGATACTATGCACCGACATCAAGATATGGCACACCGGACGACTTCCGCTATCTGATCGACTTACTCCATCAAAATGACATTGGTGTCATTCTTGACTGGGTTCCGGCTCATTTCCCAAGAGATGCGCACGGTCTGAGTGAGTTTGACGGCACATGTCTCTATGAGCATCCAGACAAGCGTCTCGGCGAGCATCCAGACTGGGGAACCAAGATTTTCAACTACAGCAAAAATGAGGTCAGGAATTTCCTGATTGCCAACGCGCTGTTCTGGATTCGGGAGTTCCACATTGATGGTCTGCGCGTGGACGCGGTGGCATCTATGCTTTACTTAGACTATGGCAAGCAGGCTGGCCAGTGGGTGCCGAACAAGTATGGCGGACACGAGAATCTGGACGCGATCGAATTCTTTAAGCATCTGAACTCTGTAATCCACGGTGCGCATCCCGGTGTTATGACGATTGCTGAGGAATCGACAGCATGGCCGAAAGTAACAGCAGAGCCTGAGGACGGCGGACTTGGCTTCTCCTTTAAGTGGAATATGGGGTGGATGCATGACTATTGCGAGTACATGAAGCTCGACCCATATTTCAGAAAGGACAATCACTATCGTCTGACTTTTGCGATGAGCTACAACAGCTCAGAGAACTATATTCTGCCGCTGTCACACGATGAGGTAGTGCATCTGAAATGTTCGATGGTCAACAAGATGCCGGGTTACGAGATCGACAAGTATGCGAACCTTAGAAATCTGTATACGTTTATGTTTGGCCATGAGGGCAAGAAGCTGCTGTTCATGGGTCAGGAGTTCGGACAGGAGCGCGAGTGGAGCGAGGCCAGAGAGCTTGACTGGTTCTTGTTGCAGGAGCCTTTTAACAAGGGTATGCATGATTACATGAGTGAGCTTTTGCAGCTCTACAGAAAGAGCCCTTGCCTCTATGAGATTGACAATGACTGGCTGGGCTTTGAGTGGATGAATGCAGATGATACAGAGCGCAGCATCTACAGCTTTGTCAGAAGAACCAAGGACGGCAAACAGCATATGCTTTTCGTTATCAATATGACACCGGTTGAGTATCCAAAATATAAGGTCGGTGTGCCGATGAATACACAGTACAAGCTGCTGCTCAATTCTGATGAGGAGAAGTTTGGTGGAAACGGCAACAAGATTCCAAAGCTGATTAAGGCGAAGAAGGGATTGTGCGATAAGCGGGATTATCACATTGCATTCCCATTGCCGCCGCTCACAGCAGCAATATTTACATTTTAAATCAAACTACATCGGAATCGAATCTTTATACTAGACAATAAAAAGATGGATATGGCAGAAACGCCATATCCATCTTTTTATGCACACGGGCACCCCAAGGAAGCATGTCAGCAGAAGCTGACGGGTGCCCGGCGCGAGAGTAGGGTAGAAGGTCATTTCCCTACTCGATTGCACACGGGCACCCCAAGGAAGCATGTCAGCAGAAGCTGACGGGTGCCCGGCGCGAGAGTAGGGTAAAAGGTCATTCCCCTACTCGATTGCACACGAACGCGGAGAGGAAATAAGCAGCAAAAGCTGCCCGCGCCGCGATTTAATTAACCAAACTTAAATAGTGCCAGAATACCACAGATCATTCCTGTCAACAACACGATCACAACATACGCAGCCATTCGCTCCCTGTTTGAAATGTTTTGTCCGGCATTGCGCTTTAAGTCCTTCTCCATGAAGCGTGAAGTAAGCACTGCGTTGCGAGTTGGGTCTCTGAATGAGTTAAATCCGCCCCACATAGTCCGGCCTCCTTTCTGAATGTAAAACAATCAATGGATACAGTTTGTTTTTTGATGCGAGCATTTTGAGTGAGGTTTGTGCATCTATTCTTGTCGTTTAGAGATTGTATCTATTTACATTATAATAAAATGGTGCCAGAATGTAAAGTGAAAGGCGGCTGCAATCAATTTTAAATCCTTGTACTCCATTGTGAGCAGTCCCAAATATCGGTGGCAAGCCCGTCATAAAATTCTGGTTCGTGGCATACCATCAGGATACTGCCTTTGTATTCTCGAAGCGCACGTTTTAGTTCTGCTTTCGCATCGACATCAAGATGATTTGTCGGCTCATCTAAAAGCAAGATGTTTGTCGGCTTGTTGATGAGCTTGCACAGCCGTACCTTCGCCTGCTCGCCGCCGCTCAATACTTTTACCTTGCTCTCAATGTGTTTGGTTGTCAGCCCGCACTTGGCGAGGGCAGAGCGCACTTCGTACTGTGTGAGAGACGGAAATTCATTCCAGATTTCCTCTATGCAGGTGGTGGCGACAGACTGGTCCATCTCCTGTTCAAAATATCCGATTTCCAGATAATCTCCTAATTCCACACCGCCGTTTAAGGGCTGAATCAGTCCTAAGATGCTTTTGAGCAGGGTTGTCTTACCAATGCCGTTTGCACCGGTGAGTACGACTTTCTGTCCGCGCTCCATCGAGATGTCAAGCGGTTTGGACAGAGCTTCATCGTAGCCGATCACAAGACTTTTGGCAGTAAAAATATACCGTCCGCTTGTGCGCGCCTCCTTAAAGCGAAATTCCGGTTTGGGTTTCTCAGAGGCTAGCTCGATCACGTCCATCTTGTCAAGCTTCTTCTGGCGTGACATTGCCATATTCCTCGTTGCCACGCGCGCTTTGTTGCGTGCCACAAAGTCTTTTAAGTCTGCAATTTCTTTCTGCTGCTTGTTGTAGGCAGCTTCAAGCTGCGCTTTTTTCATCGCATAGACTTCCTGAAACTTGTCATAATCCCCGACATAGCGCGTCAGTTCGGCATTGTCCATATGGTAGATGATATTGATGACGCTGTTTAGGAAGGGAATGTCATGCGATATCAGAATAAACGCATTTTCATACTCCTGTAAATAGCGCTTCAGCCATTCGATGTGATTTGCATCGAGATAGTTTGTCGGCTCGTCTAAAAGCAGGATGTCGGGCTTCTCGAGCAGCAGCTTTCCAAGTAAAATTTTCGTGCGCTGTCCACCGCTTAGGTCTGTCACATCGGTGTCCAGACCGACTTCCAGAATGCCCAGCGCGCGCGCCACTTCCTCTACTTTGGCGTCAATCATGTAAAAGTCGTGCTGGTCTAGCAGTTCTTGAATTGTGCCAAGCTCCTCCATGTATGCCTCAAGCGCTGACTCAGAGGCGTCGCCCATCTTGTCACAGATTTCATTCATGCGCTGTTCCATTTCATACAGGAAATCAAAGGCGGAGGAGAGCACAGCCCGCACGGACATGCCCTTTTCCAGTATTGTGTGCTGGTCCAGATAGCCGACGCGCACATTTTTGGACCACTCGACCTTGCCCTCATCTGGCATGAGCTTTCCAGTAATAATGTTCATAAAAGTGGATTTCCCCTCGCCGTTGGCACCCACCAGACCAATATGTTCCCCCTTTAGGAGACGAAAGGACACGTTTGTAAATATTGTCCGATCGCCAAAACCGTGTGAGAGATTTTCAACATTTAATATACTCATTTTTAACCTTCCTTATTTGTTGTTCATTCATGCTTCCAAGATGCCTCTGCATACAAGCAGAAGAATTTCCTGCCTATGTGCAAAACAGCAAGCCTATTATATCATAAAAAATGCAGTATGGGCAGATGTTCGTTCTGGAAAATCGACTCATTTTCATTATAAACCTGAGATCTGATTGGCATCATAACATATTTTACTGATTTTTTTCATAGGATAAATCAAGAGTAATATGAGGGTGTTAAGAACTATGATGAATTACATCTGGGGCGGTATGCTCATCATTGGGATTATATTTGGTGTCGTGACAGGAAATATGCAGGCGGTGACAGACGCGGTGCTACAGTCCTCCAAGGAGGCAGTCACACTTGGCATATCAATGTTTGGCATTGTTGCATTTTGGACAGGGCTGATGGAAGTGGCGGGAGAAGCCGGAGTCATAGCAGGGCTCACAAGGCTGATCGCGCCATTTATGCGTTTCTTGTTCCCTCAGATTCCCAAAGGTCATAGGGCTTGGGATTCGCTGTCGGCGAACTTTGTGGCGAATATATTAGGGCTTGGCTGGGCGGCGACGCCGGCGGGGCTGCGGGCGATGAGCGACTTGGAGGAGCTGGAGAGGGCGCGCGGGAACAATGAATTTGTGGTTACAGCGGCGTCTGGTTCTTTGGGCAGTTTGCAAAATTGCGAGGCAAGGGCTGCGAGCAATGAGATGTGTACGTTTCTTGTGATGAATATCTCGTCGTTGCAGTTGATACCAGTGAATATCATCGCCTATCGCAGCCAGTATGGGAGTGCAAATCCAGCGGCAGTGATCGCGCCTGCGATCGTGGCGACGTTTTTTAGTACGGTGGTGGCGGTAGTGTATTGTAAGGTTATGGGAAGAAAATAGGAAGATAAGTTTAAAACTGTAAATTATTACCATTTAACAGTTTTATGAATTTTGTATAAATAGCAAGTGTTATATTGACATTTAATTTCATGTTTTGTTAATATTATTTTACTTCAATTAGGCTTTTGGTGATTTTACCAAAAGCCTGCTATACTTTAGCCAAGATCGGATCAAGAAGCTGTCTTGCTTCTAGCGTGCATTCTGCATAGAGCTGTAGAAATTCCAAGAAGGGAAATATTCCAAAATACTGCCCTGAATATATGACCACTGATTTTGGTCTGCTCTCTTTGTAGTTTTTCATCACTACTGGCAGTGATTTTCCTATATATGATTTTCCTTCCTCCATATTTTTGTAGACCTGGAAATATAGATACCCTATCAGCGTCATTACTATATGATAGGTAATATAGTTATACTGGGTGCTTTTAAAATCCGTTATTTTCCAGAAATCCTTCATCTGGCGGAAGTCTTCCTCGATTTCCGGGCGCAGTTCATACGTGCTTATGATCTGACGGGCTGTCCGCTCTGTGTCAGTTGTCATAAACACAAAATATTCCTCTGTCTTTTTATCATGGACTACACATGTATTTATAGGTACATCCTGCTCTGGCTTCTCACTCTGCCATAAAGGACCAATATCTGTTACCAGCTGTATTTCCTGATCTTTCCTCTTCTTATTAGGATGCTTTTGCCATTTCCCGGCTTTTTTTGCCAGATTTACCGCATCCTCAAAAATGATCATGTTTTCTCTTGCGGGGATGTGGGTATCTACCTTACGTTCAGTTTTTAAATAATTAAGTATCTCACGTGACAGAAATCCCCTGTCATTGATTAGAATGTCATACGCTTTAAGACACGGTGTTGTTTTAAGCATGTCTTTTACAAGTTCAAGGTCATGTGTTTTTAGTGTGCCAAACACGATTTCTTCTGCAATCCCTGAATCATCCATAATCCCTCTTAAAACACCAAGCTTATACCCTCGGAAAGTTTCTCCGTCTATCTTTACTACGGAAGAATTTTCATAGTTTTCATTTTGAAGGTTTACAGGAATTTTTGTACAATCGAGAATATGAATATTCGGTTTGATATCCAGTTTGGGCATCAAGTGTTTCTGAACATAGCTGTTATAGAAACAAATCCATTCTTCACTGGAATATTTTGAAAGCAGTTTACGCATGACACTTTCAGAAAAAAGCCCTTCATTAAGGCAACGCTCGTTGTCCCATATGTTCCATCCAAGTTCAGCCAGCAGTTGAGCATCATTTACAGCAAAAGGGACATCAGTGAGGCTGGTTTTAATTTTAAGCTTTGCAGTAACAGCCAGACACAGCAGGATCTCAAAAGGAATATGATGGTTATGACTGCGCTTATCAGGAAGGGCACAAGGCAACATCTCGAGCAGCCCATGCTTTTTCATAGAAAGAATGATGTCATCTATAAGGTTTGGGAGAGCCATATCAGCGGCGTCAATATTTCCAGATCGAATCGCCTGATATACCTTTTCTTTATCTTTTCTACAAAGTTGAATCATAATTCAGTTCCCCCTCATATGTATAAAAAATCACAAATATTATATCAGATTCTAACTGCTGTGTCCAAAAGACTTTTTGAAGTTATTTTATGTTTTGGTTGTGGATATGTGGATAATATTGTATAATTAGAAAAAACAAGTTTCTTTTTAAAAATTAAAAGCATAATAATATTAAAGTACTTGAAATGTTTATATTATTATGCTATACTTTTGATACAAACGTATGTTTTAACTAGGACAAATGTTGAAAAAGGAAAGGATGTGGGAAAATGGATAATGCAACAAGAATCATGATAAATTCATTAACTCAAGATATTTTGACTTTATTTAACATTCAAATTCCTATTCAAGATATTGATGAGCTTGTTGGTATGCTAGGAGGAAGTATACAAACGGATTTTAGTTGTACAGATGGTTCAGTAGTGAAAGAGGGAGAGTCTTTTAGAATATTGATATCGCCTTTTCAGGACGAAAAGAGACGTAGATTTACAATTGCACATGAATTAGGACATTTATTTTTGCATATGGGTTATTTAACTAATGCAGAATTGTGGGAACGTCAGGATGAGAATATTTATCATAGATTGGGTAGTTCTGAAAAGGAATATCAAGCAAACGAATTTGCAGCAGCATTTTTGATGCCTCAAAAAGAATATATAAAGATAATGAACGAGAATATAATTGGGGATAAAGTAAATACCTTCAAAATAGCGGAGTATTTTAATGTGTCAGTTGAGGCGGCATCAAACCGCGGAAAGTTTTTGGGGTATTTGAAATGGTAACAAAAAAAATTTCAACTAAATTACAAGGAGATTACAGTGCTCAAATTCAAAACTTGAATCAAGAAGGAGAAGAACCATTTGAACGAAGAAGTGTTGAAGTGTTCTTCTCTTTTGATATAGTTAATTCTACGGCATATAAAACGTTAAACTTTACGGGATGGTCTCAAGTAATTTTTGCTCTGTTTAGTAAAGTGCAACGGTTGGTTGCCAAAAAGATGCCAAGTGCGGAAATGTGGAGAATTTTAGGGGACGAAGTGATTTTTATTGTACCAATTAAGGAAAAAAATGATATTTTCATATATGTAAATAGTATTTTTGAAATTCTAAATATTATGGTGATACAATTAAAAAAAGGAATATTTTTTGACGAATTAGGAATATGTGAGTTGGATCGTGACTTAATGAAAATGCAAAATATTATATCTATGAAGGCAGCAGCATGGATAGCGATTATAGGTGAAAATTTGAAAAAACTGGAGCAATATGATAATTTAATAGAAAGGTTTAAGTTACAAGAGGGGTATGGAATTTTCGAATTTTTAGGAAATGACATAGATACAGGCTTTAGAGTTAAGGCGAATACACAAGAAAGGCGTCTTACAATCAGTTATGAATTAGCATATATTTTGTCAAGGAATACAGATTACTTGAAGAATATACACATTATTACCTATAAACGCTTAAAAGGAGTTTGGCAAAATAGATTATATCCCATTATATGGTATTACGACGAGAAATATCTTGAAGGAACGTCATTTGAAAATAGTTTTTATTATGATGAAAGAGAGAGTAACGAATTAGTAAAATCGTATTTTGAAAATAGAATAAATTCGATATTAAGACATGAAATGTATTATGATGTGGATTATGCTTTAAGTAAGATCTTGGCAGACCAACAATTGGAGGATAAATTTGCCAAGATTGATAATATTATTAGGGAATCTCAAGAAGATTTTAAACATTTGTTAGATCCTAAGTTTTTGCTGAGACTACATTGTGTGGCAGTTTGCTATGATAAAAGAAATAAAAAGATATTAATCATGAAAAGGGCAGATAATAGAGAGAAGCTTCCAGGCTGTTGGGAGTTTGGATGTGCCAAAGGAACATTGGAAACTTCATTGGTAGAACGTATCGAAGAAGAATATAGAAAAGATTTTGGAATAAACATTAAAGTACAGTGTAATAAAGATAGAAAGGATATCCAGCCAATACCTTTGGCAATGTATGAAGTGGAGGGTGTTCAAGGAAAGGACAAAGGGATAATTACAATGGCTGAAATTGTTGGAGATTTTGACATTGATAATTTTAGTGGAGTTAAGCATTCAAAAGTTCGTTGGATAGAAGAAAGCGAAATTGAGCAATTTTCAGAACAAGCGGTTGATGACTTTAAAAACACTTTAAAAATAGTAGAATCTTTCCAAAGTTAGTTGATTTTGCGTTTTAACTCAAGCCGCAACAGCTTTCCTTTCAGCATCTCAAAGCTGTT
>ERZ808054.1008-NODE-1008-length-19147-cov-5.513162_pt1 | contig 19147 bp, 17 predicted proteins | sample MGYA00380201_ERZ808054 | MGnify/ENA primary metagenome ERZ808054 (study PRJEB31490, sample SAMN06133419) | mouse gut metagenome | isolation source: Z5_2 | host: mice | place: China: Chengdu | collected 2015-05 ... | reverse complement strand
ATCAGCAGGAGCGGTGCAAAAAAACCGAACAAGGCCATGGGGATTGTGAGTTCTTTGATTTTTCTTTCTTTTTTCATAGATAGGTGCCCTCCCTTATTTATTAAATTAAAATATTGGTTCTGGTTTTATAGGTACAATGAAATAAAATTCAGTTTAATGGGGGAGTGTCAAGATGTATACATGCAGTTTTTGACTTTGCGATTGATTGCTTTCAGTAAGAATTATCAGTATATTATCCGTAATTGGAGGATATCATACTATTAATTTTTTGTCAATAGCTATAATTTTATTTAAATATAAATTTAAAAGACTGATTATTTCTATAGAATATACAGAGATTTACAGTTATAATGGTTAATAGGAGATTTTTACTAAAATAAATTTCATTATAATTTCATATTTCCTGATTTATTCACAGGATAGCAGATGGTATAATTTAACTATGATTCAGGGAGGGAAGGAGATTAGCAGATGGCGGCATATTTAATATTGACAAAGGCGGACAGGCTGATTCTGGATTCATATAAAACGGTGTTAGACGGTTTCAGCGAATATTTTGGGGAAGGTTATGAACTGGTTCTCCACAGTCTGGAGGATTTGGAACATTCGGTTATCAAGATTATTAACGGCCATTATACAAACCGGGAGGAGGGGGCGCCAATCACCGATCTGGCGCTTACGATGCTGGAGCGGATTAGAAAACAGAGTTCCCCCCACTCCCTTGTCTATTTCAACAGAAAGAATGGCAGCACTCTTAAATCAGCTACAATACCAATTATCGGCGAGGGAGGGAGAATTATCGGCCTTTTATGCATTAATCTGCATTTGGACATTCCGTTTTCAACCATGTTGTCCTCATTCTTTAATGAACCTCCGGCGACGCCTGCAATTACGGAAAGCTTTAATGAGGACATGGAGGGATTGATTGCCTCCTCTGTCAGAGAAGCTAAAACCAAAGTAATGGCTGATGCGTCTGTAAGCAGCTCCAATAAAAATAAGGAAATTGTGCGCATTCTCCACGACAAAGGGATTTTCCAGGTGAAGGAAGCGGTGGTCCAGGTGGCCCATGCCCTTGATATCTCAAAGAATACGGTATATCTGCATCTGAGAAATCTGGCTAACTGCGGTCAGAATGAACGCAGGGAGTAAAAGCGGGAAGGCCGGGGGCGGGAGGCAGTAAGCGCAGAGAAAAATATCCCGGAAAGCAGGACCGCCTTTTCGGCAGCCATATTTTCCGGGATAATGAGATGATTCAGCGGCGCAGTCAGGGTGTCTGCTTCTTAGAGCGTGTTTTCATCAGTTTGATTTGACTTCTTTCCACAGATTGTTGTAAACTGCGTCAGTTTCATCCCCGAGATAACGGTAGACTTCACAGTTTTCAAGCTGGTCCATGTCGGGGAAGACAGCCTTGTTGTTCTGCATGTCTTCATCCAGAAGCTCTTTTGCCGCTTTATTCGGCGTCGCGTAGGTGATGTACTCAAAGTTCTTCAGGGCGATGTCGGGGCGGCAGAGGAAATTAATCCATTTTTCCGCATTTTCTTTATTCTTTGCATCGGCCGGGATCACCCAGGAATCAATCCAGAGGTTGGTTCCCTCCTCGGGAATGACGTATTCCAGCGAATAGTCGAGATCCTGATTTTCCACTTCCTCCTGGATATAGAGCATCTCTCCGGAGAAAATAACGCCGAGCGCGGCTTCACCGCCTATCATCTTATCACGAACCTGATCAATGACATAGGCCTGAACAAGGGGCTTTTGTGCAATCAAATCGGCTTTTGCCTCCTGAAGCTCGTTGATATTCTCTGTGTTCATCGAGTAACCGCGTGCTTTCAGGGCTACCATAAAGGCATCCCGGACACTGTCCTGCATCAGGATTTCCCCTTTGTATGCCGGATTCCAGAGATCCGACCATTTCTTCGGTACGGGAAGACCCCGTTCCTCTATTGTTTTTGTGTTATAGAGAATACCGACGGTTCCCCAGGTATACGGTACGGAGTAAAGATTCTCCGGATCAAACTCCCTTGACATTTCCAGGAACTTCGGATCGATATTAGCAAGGTTCGGAATGTTGTCAAAGTTGATTTCAGCCAAAAGGCCGTTTTCAGCCATTTTCTGTATCATATAGTCGGACGGACAGACGACATCATAGTTGACCGCGCCGGCTTCAATGACGGGATACATCTCCTCATTGGTTTCGAAAAGGTCATAGGTCACTTCGATACCTGTCTCTTCCCGGAATTGTTCAATTACGGAATCGTCGATATATTCCCCCCAGTTGTAGACATACAGCTCGTTGGAGTGCTTGGTGGAATAGCGGCCATAGGTGGTGAAACCGACCACGCAGATAATTACCACGGTTGCCGCGGCGAGAACAGCGCGTTTGATATTGCTGTTTCTCTTTCTGCGGTTTAACCGTCTGGCATTTTCTTCCGGCGACAATGGAACAGCTGTTTTTTTCGTTTCCTCCGGTGAAAAATTGGTAATGATCAGCAGCACCAGGACTGTCACGAAAATCAGCGTGGAAAGCGCATACATGGAAGGTTTGATACCGCGGCGCACTTCACTGTAAATCAGCGTGGAAAGCGTATCGATTCCTGCGCCTCTTGTGAAGTGGGTGATGATAAAGTCATCCAGCGACATCGTAAAGGCCATCAGGAAGCCGGACAGGACACCCGGCATAATGTCGGGAAATACTACTTTAAAGAATGCCTGAACCGGTCCTGCGCCCAGATCCATCGCCGCTTCGTAAGTGGATTTATTTGTCTGCTTTAATTTCGGCATAACGCTCAAAATCACATATGGGATGTTAAACGTAATGTGGGCGATTAAAACGGTTTTGAATCCCAGGGAGATGCCGAAGGCAATGAATGCCAGCATCAGGGAGATACCGGTTACAATCTCGGAGTTTAACATCGGAATGTTGTTCACGCCCATGACAATGGTGCGAGGGACTTTTTTCATGCTGTTAATGCCGATAGCGGCCACGGTGCCGATAATTGTCGCAATGAGCGCCGACAGGGAAGCGATAAGCAGGGTGTTGTAAAGGGCATTCATAATCGCCTGGTTCTCAAACATCTGCGTGTACCATTTGGTCGTAAAACCGCCCCAGAGTGTTCTGGACTTTGTATTATTGAAGGACAGAACCATCATTGTAACGATGGGGGCATATAAAAATATCAGGATCAGCACCAGGTAAAAGTCCTGGAAAAATTGTTTTAATGTATATTTTCTCATCAGAATGCCGTGCCCTCCCCTTCTTTATCGTATTTTGCAATGAGGGCCATGCTCAGTAAAATGAATATCATCAGCACAAGGGAAAGGCCGGAACCCAGGTTCCAATTGCTGCCCTTTGTAAATTCCTGCTCGATGACATTGCCAATCAGCAGGATTTTGCTGCCGCCCAGAAGGTTCGAGATAACGAAAGTGGTCAGGGCAGGGACGAAAACCATCGTGATTCCGCTGATGATTCCGGGCAGGCTGAGCGGAATCCAGATATGGGTCAGAGTCTGAAATTCATTGGCGCCCAGGTCTTTAGCCGCATTGATCGTGTTGTCGTCGATTTTGGCAAGTACGTTGTAAATCGGGAGAATCATGAAGGGCAGGAAGTTATAAACCATACCCAGTATGATCGCCCATGGAGTGTTGATGATGGCAATATTCGGCAGGTGCAGAAAGTTCAAAATGCCGTTGATAACTCCGTTTTTCTCCAGCAGCGTCTGCCATGCCAGTGTGCGCAGCAGGAAATTCATCCACATCGGAAGAATGAAAATGAATACCATAAAGCTTCCCTGGCCGATATTCTTCCTGCGAAGAACCATGGCCAGCGGGTAAGCCAGGACAAGGCAGATCAGGGTGCTGAGCAGAGAGAGGCCCAGGGATAAAAACAGAGCCTTGGCATGCTCCGGCGTGCCGATGGACAGCACATTTGCCAGTGTAAACGCTCCGCCTTTGTCGGTCAGTCCGTAGAAGACGATCAGCAGGAGCGGGATGATGGTAAAACCGATCATCCAGACAATATAAGGTCCGGCCAGAAGCTGTTTTACAGATTTATTCATCGATACTTACCGCCTCCTCGTCTTCAGAGGCTGGTTTGTTCATGATCTGGATATCAAAAGGATCAACATGGATGCCGACCTTCTCGCCTACCGGGCACATATCCGTACTGTGAACCAGCCATTCAAAACCGTCGGGGGTCGTAACCTCCATCTCATAGTGAACGCCTTTAAAAATCAGGTGGGTGACAATGCCTTCAAGGGTTCCCTGTTCCGGCTTTACCAGATCGATGTCTTCCGGACGGATAACCACGTCTACCGGCTGGTTTACGCCGAAACCACGGTCCACACAGGCAAATTTTGCGCCGAAGATCTCTACCAGTTCATCATGGAGCATCAGGCCGTCTACAATGTTGCTCTCGCCGATAAAATCGGCTACGAAGGCATTTTCCGGCTCGTTGTATATCTGCTCCGGAGAGCCCATCTGCTGGATGTAGCCCTGGTTCATTACGACAATCGTATCGGACATGGTGAGGGCCTCTTCCTGATCATGGGTGACATAAATAAATGTGATTCCCAGCTCATTTTTCAGCCGGATCAGTTCGTACTGCATGTCCTGGCGCAGCTTGAGATCCAGGGCTCCCAGCGGCTCGTCCAGAAGCAGGACCTTCGGTTCGTTGACGATGGCGCGGGCTATGGCGATACGCTGCTGCTGCCCGCCGCTCAGGGAATCTACGGAGCGGTTTTCAAAACCATCCAGGTTTACCAGCTTTAATGCATATTTAATTTTGTCTTCAATGTAATTCTTGGGTTTATTCTTGATTTTCAGGCCGAAGGCAATATTATCGGCAATACTCATATGGGGAAACAGCGCATATTTTTGGAATACGGTGTTTAATTGCCGTTTATTGGGCGGGAGTTTGGTGATATCTTTTCCTCCGAAAATCACGCCTCCTTTATCAGGGGATTCAAAACCGCCGATGATGCGCAGCGTCGTCGTCTTGCCGCAGCCGCTTGGACCGAGAAGAGTGACGAAGGAATTCTCCCGGACAGATAGACAGAGATCGTCAAGGACAACATTGCTGTCATAGCTCTTGGTAATGTTAACTAAATCAATTAATGGCTGGCTCATACTTTTCCTCCGTGTGTATTATAATTAGAAGCTTGGCGGCGAGCTGACCCAAATGATGGATGCTCCTGACCTGCTTGACAGGTAGTGGGTCTTATCGCTCGTATAATAGAAGGATTCCCCTTTTTTTGCTTTATAAGTGCGGTTTCCCAGATGAATGGAAATACTGCCCTGAAGCACGTATCCGAATTCCTCCCCTTCATGCGGAGTGTCAGGATACGTGGAGCCGCCGGGGGAGAGGACAAGGTGAATCGGTTCCATAATATTTTTCTGGGCATTTGGGATAATCCACTTTATTTCATTTTTCAGTTCTGTGTCTTCCTTGGTGAAATAGTCGTTTTTGCCGAAGACGATCTGCTCCTCCGGCGTTTCATTAAAAAATTCACCGATGGTGGTTCCAAGACATTGCAGAATGTCCATCAGGGTGGCAATGGACGGGGAGGTTAAATCCCTCTCCAGCTGGGAGATGAATCCCTTGGAAAGCTCTGCACGGTCCGCCAGTTCTTCCTGGGTCAGGCCCTTTAACGTGCGCAGTTCTTTTAATTTGGCTCCGATGTTCACGGTCTCCTCCTTTCGCGCGGGACAGAGGCGGCCTGCCGTGCCGGACGGGAAGGCGGCCTGTGAATGGATAATATAATAAGAAAAAAGTTTACATTTACTAAATGAATGTAAAATTAACTTAAAAGTTTACTAATAATAAACATGACGCAAATATCATTATACAGGAACTGCGTCTGCTGTCAATAGGTTTGGTGAAAAATGGTGTCGAATAAATGGAGATTTAACTGAGGTTGGAGGACGCGTCCGGAACGGACCATGTCCGGTGTGGTGAGGAGGCTGGCTGAGTCTTCCGTCCCCGTGGATAGGTTGTCGTGGAGGGGGAATCCGGCGAAGATTTTTGCGGCACCGGACATGGTCCGTTCCGGGCGCTGATTGTCTCCAACCTTAAACAGAGTGGGTCTTGTCGCGGCCGCAGGCCGGCGGAGCGACACCCTTGGCGGAGTCTTTCGTCCCGGCGAAAATCTTCCCTTGGGGCGAAGGGGAAGATAAAGTCTGCGGATGCCTTTGAAATCCATCGCTGATTGGCGAGGTTTTTTCGAGCCTAGCAGCGCGATGCATTTCAGGGAGCGAGAGCGTGCTCCGCAGACTTTATCTTCGCCCGCAGCCCCAACCCACGACACACTTTCCCCGGGACGAAAGACTCATCCAGCACCGTCCGCTGGTCTGCGACCGCGTCCTCACCTGCTTATCTAAATCTCCAAAACATAAAAAAATACCACTGAATTGATTAAAATGGATGCAAATTTGAGTCCGGGCTGGTAGAATAGTAGGAAAGAGAAAATGTGATAATACCTGTGGAACAGATTCAGACGGAACAGCTGCGGGACAAGTAACAGAATATGAGGAGGAAAAGATATGCGGAATAAATACATGGCTTATGTAGGTTCTTATTCATATAACGGGCAGGCGAAGGGAATCACCGTTTATGACGTGGATATGGATAAGGGCTGTTTTCAATACAGGTGTGAAGTGGAAGTGGACAATTCTTCTTATCTTGCCGTGTCAAATGATGGAAGAACTCTGTATTCAATAGCAGATGAAGGTGTAGTTTCATTCCGTATTATGGAGAACGGCGCACTTTCCAGGCTGAACAGCGCCAATATCAAAGGAATGCGCGGCTGCCATATTACGACGGATGCGGAGGACAAATATATTTTCGTTTCCGGATATCATGATGGCAAGGAGACGGTTCTGAGACTGAATGAAGACGGTTCGGTCGGTGAGATTACGGATGGTGTGTTTCATAAAGGACTTGGCAGTGTCGCAGAGCGAACCTTTCGTCCACATGTAAGCTGCAGCGCCAGAACTCCGGACGGTCATTTTGTGCTTGTCGCCGATCTTGGAATTGATCAGGTGAAGGTATACCGGTTCGATGAGAAAAAGGGCCTGCTGACTCAGGTGGATGCGCTGCGCTGTGAACTGGAGTCAGGTCCCAGGCAGTTTTTGTTCAGCGGAGACGGGAAGTTTATTTATCTGATGTATGAGATCAAAAACGTGATTGACGTATTTACGTATGAATATGAAGAGGGCGACCGAGTACCGCATTTTGAAAAGATTCAGACCATTACCTCCACTGCGCCGGAACGCCTGAGCCAGCTTACCGCGGCCTGTGCAATCCGTCTGTCTCCGAAGGAGGATTACCTGTATTGCAGCAATGCAGGGGATAATTCCGTCAGCGTATATAGAAGAGATCCCGAGACAGGCGTACTCACCATGATAAGCTGTCTGCCTATCAGCGGCGATTACCCGAAGGATATCGCTGTTTTCCCGGATGAAAAGCATCTGGCATCAATTAATCATGCAAGCAACAGCATTTCCTTCTTTGAGGTGGATTATGAGAAGGGCCTGCTGGTAATGTGCAGCAGGAGTATTACAATTAATGAACCGAACTGCTGTGTGATCACGAGGGTGCCGAATGGAACCGCCGGGGGTAAGAAGGCGAAGGCAGAAAGCAGGCAGTAAATAAGTGAATGGGCAGTAAGTAAGCGGTGAGCCGGCGGTTAAATAAGCAATAAGTAAGCTGTAAGCGGAATGCCTGATTGTATATGAGACGATACGGTATATCACCGGGTTGGTGAAAAGTTCGCAATATGTATGGAGAGACAAGGAGCAGGAAAGCATGGCAGGTTCTACATTTGGAAAGATATTAACAATGACTACCTGGGGGGAGTCCCATGGCGCAGGGATTGGCGTGGTTGTGGACGGTTGTCCGGCAGGACTTTTGCTGGCTGAGGAGGATATTCAGAAATATCTCAACAGAAGAAAACCGGGGCAGAGCCGGTATACAACGAAAAGAAATGAGAGTGATTCGGTTGAAATTATGTCCGGCGTATTTGAGGGAAGGACAACCGGAACACCGATTGCAATGATGATTCGGAATCAGGATCAGCATTCGAAGGATTACAGTGAGATAGCCGGTTATTACAGACCGGGCCATGCAGATTATACCTTTGATAAAAAATATGGTTTCCGGGACTACCGCGGGGGCGGAAGATCCTCGGGCCGGGAAACCATCGGCCGAGTGGCGGCCGGAGCTGTGGCGGCCAAGATTCTGGAGGGCCTTGGAGTCAGGGTGACGGCGTATACGAAAGCAATCGGAAATATCCAGGTGCAGCCGGAGCGGTTTGATATGGAAGAGTGCAGCCGGAATATGCTGTATATGCCGGATGCGTCTGCGGCTGCTGAGGCGCAGATGTTTCTGGAAGAGAAGATGGCGCAGATGGATTCGGCCGGCGGGATTGTGGAATGTGTGATACAGGGGGTTCCGGCCGGAATTGGCGAGCCGGTATTCGAAAAGCTGGATGCAAATCTCGCCAAAGCGATTTGCTCGATCGGAGCCGTGAAGGGGTTTGAGATTGGCGACGGATTTGAAGCTGCCAAGACGACCGGGGCATTAAATAATGACGCATTTTGTATTTCTCCGGATGGCCGGGTCGGCAAGAGGACAAACCATGCCGGAGGCATCCTGGGAGGAATCAGCGACGGAACAGAGATTGTGTTTCGGGCTGCTTTTAAACCGACTCCTTCGATTGCATCGCCGCAGAAGACGGTGAACCGGGATGGCGGGGAGATTGAAATCAGCGTCAAGGGGCGCCATGATCCGATTATTGTTCCGAGGGCGGTCGTTGTTGTGGAAATGATGGCGGCATTCACAGTGGCTGATATGATGCTGGCCGGAATGACGGCCAGGATGGATCGGGTGCGGGAATTTTACCTGGAAGTGTGATGGGAGCTGTAATAGCTGTTTGATTTTTTGTTACTGTTTATGAACAGTGTTCTGCAGCTTTTTGCATGATATTGTTATGGGAATTGTCCATAGAACTGCGTTTTTGGCAGAGTTGTAAACAGTATGGATTTTTTTATATTTAAGAAGTGAAATTCAGGGGATGTTAGAGAGCGTGTTTGAAAATAGTTTTCTGCCAGATGTACGTCTCACCTTGTGGGAAATTTGGTCCAAATGAGCGCAGCGTATGGGCTGTGTTAATCGGATTTGGCCTGATATGCCGCAGTGCGTGGAGAGGGGGATATGGAAGGGCGGAAATTTGTTTTTAGACACGCTTTAGTACAGCAATGTATAGATAGCTGTTAATAGTGATTGATATCTGCGTCAGGCGTGCGTCTGCGAAGCGGCGGCACAGTGCTCCTGCGGCCAGCTTGCAGACATGCTCCTGGCGTAGACAGCGGGAGCTGTGACTAAGGAATTTATGTAATTCTGTACAAGTATTCTTATGCATTTCGTAGTGTTGTGAAAGGAGTAAGTGAAAGTGGACATAATGTATCGGCATCCGGCCGGCGTGTCGGAGGAAAAGGAAACAGCAGGCCGTCTGGAAGCAATCGGGCAGGAAGTAAGAAAAGCGGCGAAGGAACTTCTGGAAGAGGCACAGATGGAGCGGGGGCAGATTATGGTTGTCGGATGTTCATCCAGTGAGATAGCAGCCCACAGAATCGGCTCATATTCCAGTGGGGAAATCGGACAGGCGGTATATGAAGCTTTGATGAAGGAACTGGAGCCAAGGGAGATTTACCTTGCCGCACAGTGCTGCGAACATTTAAACCGGGCGCTGATTCTGGAAAAAGAGGCGGCCGAACGGTACGGATATGAGATGGTGAATGTGGTGCCTGCTTTGAAAGCCGGAGGGTCATTTGCTACGGCTACATATGCGGGTATGAGGTGTCCTGTGGCAGTGGAACGGATTCAGGCGCACGCGGGAATTGATATCGGTGATACATTAATTGGCATGCATCTGAGGGCTGTGGCGGTACCGGTAAGGATTTCCGTAAAGGAGATTGGCGGTGCTCACGTGGTGTGTGCCAGGACCAGACTGAAGTATATCGGCGGTGAGCGGGCGAAGTATTTGTGATGGTATGTAAGATGGCATGTAACTGTTCATGCCGTCAGGATTGCTGCATGGCATGATGGTGTGACGGTTTGGGGGAGAATGGAGAGAATAGACATGAATATCAAGAAGAATGATGTCTTTGAAGTGATAATAGAGGATATGAGCGAGAGTGGTGAAGGCGTAGGAAAACTGGATGGTTATATCTGGTTTATTAAAGATGCCGTAATCGGAGACCTGATTGAAGCAAAGGCAATGAAAATGAAGAAGAATTACGGTTTTGCCAGATTGATGAAGGTACTTAAGCCTTCCCCTGCCCGAGTGAAGGAGCGCTGTGCGGTGGCGCGCCAGTGCGGCGGCTGCCAGCTCCAGATGATGAGTTATGAGGAGCAGCTGAAGTTTAAACAGAGAAAGGTTTATAATAATCTGAAGCGGATTGGCGGGCTTGATAACCTGTATCTGCCGGGGGAGGGACCTGGGGCAGGAGAAAATGTTGGGGATGGAGAAGGAGATAGAGCAGGAGATAGAGAAGGAGGAGAGAGCGGAAGAAAGCCTGTCATCATGGAGCCGATAATCGGGATGGAGGATCCGTGGCGTTACCGGAATAAGGCGCAGTTTCCTTTTGGGATGAATAAGGAGAACGAGGTAATCGCCGGTTTTTATGCCGGAAGAACCCATTGCATTATTGAGAATGACGACTGCCTGCTTGGCATTCAGGAGAACCGGGAGATTCTGGCGGCTGTTAAGCAGATTATGACCCAATATGGAATTAAGCCGTATCAGGAAGAGAGTCATACCGGGCTGATTCGCCATGTTTTAATCCGCAAAGGATTTAGGACCGGGGAACTGATGGTATGCTTTGTTGTGAATGGAAGAAAATTACCGTATTCCGAAGGCTTTGTGGAAAGACTGCTGGAAATCCCAGGGATGACCAGTATTTCTTATAATGTGAATATGGAGAAGACGAATGTGATTTTGGGACGTGAAGTGGTGAATCTGTACGGGCCGGGTTATATTACGGATTATATTGGGAATGTGAAGTACAGAATTTCTCCGTTGTCGTTTTATCAGGTGAATCCGGTGCAGACGGAGAGGCTCTATGGCACTGCTCTTGAGTATGCCGGATTGACAGGGGAAGAGACGGTGTGGGATTTGTATTGCGGGATTGGCACAATTTCGCTGTTTTTGTCACAGAAGGCGAAAAGGGTCTATGGCGTTGAGATTGTGCCTCAGGCGATTGAAGACGCCAGGGAAAATGCGCGGCTCAATGGTATAGAAAATGTAGAGTTTTTTGTGGGGAAGGCCGAGGAAGTGCTGCCCAAACAGTATGAAAAGGATAAGGTTTATGCCGATGTGATTGTCGTGGATCCGCCCAGGAAAGGGTGCGACCCGGTCTGCCTGGATACGATTGTAATGATGGGGCCGAAGAAAGTGGTTTATGTGAGCTGCGATTCGGCTACGCTGGCCCGGGATGTGAAGTATTTGGAGGAGAGAGGGTATTGGGTGGAGAGAGTAAGTTGTGTGGATATGTTTCCTATGAGTGGGCACGTGGAAACCGCCACGCTCCTCGTGCGGAAACCTTGATTTTAGGCGGGTTTGCGGGATTATATGAGGAAAATGAAGTTGTGTTTTAACGAAAAGTGAGATGGATAAGTTTCCACAGATAAGGGGACGGGAATAACGCAGGGGAGTTCAAGAATGAAGGTTACGCAAGATAATATATACAATCTGGCATAACTTTATACTATTTGGCAATCGGTAAACAATCAGGCAAAAGTAGATATAATTCGGTAGAGCTACTATTAGGCATTTATTTTAGACTCAAGGCGGTTCCTAATATAGACGCGTTCTCATAAATGTAGTAAATATAACTTGGTGAAAAATTAGAATTTGCAGTGAGAGGTTAATATGTACCCAGATGAGAGAATCAATTTTTTATCAAAGCAAAGTTGTAGTAATTTTTATAAATTAATGCACGATTTAAATGATCATTCCTGTTGCCTTGTATTAGGAGCTGGCGCATCTGCGACAGTAGGACTTCCTGTTTGGTCAAGATTATTAAAAAGGATTTGTCATTGCTATTTTGAACAATGGTCATTGGATATAGATTCTGGAAAAGGAGTTATAAATTGTCCGCCTTCTAATGTTTCAATTGCATTGACTAATAGCTATGAAATGTATTTGCGTGAACAAGAAAATCCAGAATTAATTCTTTCCTTGAAAATGCTTTTGAGAATGCGGAATATTGGGTGAATGGACGAAAACTTTCTGACGAAGAATGTTTTAAAAGAAATGAATCAATGAGGCAAAGCTATAAGCTTGTTCACCAATTACAAGATACTTTTATGGAAAAAATTATGTCTAGTGATTTGACCATAATTGCCCAGATGATAAAAAATCAAGTACGACCTAGTGATTGGAACTATCTGATAAGAAAATCACTGTATTCATCTTATGAAGACAATCCATACATACTCAATATTTCGCCATTATATCAAGAACTTATTAAATTGGTAAAGAAATACGATATTAGCAATATAATAGATTACAATTATGATGACACATTTTATCATTCCTTAAAGCGAAGCGGGTTAAAGTATAGGAATTGTTATGAGAGTAATCAAATAAAGGGTAAGAATCGCATCTTCTATCCGCATGGTTATATTCCAATGAAAGGTGGTGTCATTACAGAAATAGTTCTAAGTGAGATGATTATCAGAACCAATTTTACAAGCAAAATTTATGGTCCAATAATATCCAAACAACTTTGTTTTCCTCAAATACGAATATTTTTATAGGGCTTTCTCTTAATGATTCAAATATTCGAAGATTAATTAATATGTGCTCAAACGCAAACTATTATACGCACTATGCTTTTTTGCCCTCTACTGGAGAAGACCAAGCATTGCAAGCAGTGAAGTATAATGAACCGTATGAACAAAGATAAATCTGTAATAATAGATTAAAAATAGCTAAAGGAATCATTGGATAAATGGATAAAGAAATTATGAAGATGGCAGAGCAATTAAAGACTCTGTCCAATGTGGCAGTTTTGCAATATACAAATATAGTCAATGATATTTTAGATGAAAAGATTACAGATGAGCTGGAAATAGCATTTATTTTGGACGGAATGTTGGATTTTTGCCAATTTGACGAAATGTTATTGCTGTTTAAACGGGTATGCAGAGGCCTATATTTAAAACATCCAGGATTAGTGCACGACTATATTTTGTATTATCGAGAAATGTGGGATGAATAGATAGTTTAAATTCTGCCACCGTTGGTGGCAGAATTTAGAAAGGGACGTTATGAATGACATAATCTATACGTTGGAATATAAAGATTTTGTAAACAGTATTATTCAAAAAATTCAGAATGCACAATATGAATCGCTGAAGTTAGTAAATAAAAATCTGATTCAGTTGTATTGGGATATTGGTAAAGAAATTTGTGAGAGACAAAAACGATATGGTTGGGGGAAATCGATAGTTGAAGATTTGGCTTTAGAATTGCGGGAAACATTTTCAGGAAGAACTGGTTTCTCGGCAAGAAACTTATGGCGTATGAGGAATTTCTTTGTGACATTTGAAGAAAATGGAGATGTGCCACCAATAGTGGCAGAAATAAATTGGACAAAAATATATTTGATTTTAGAAAAATGCAAGGATAGGCAGGAAAGAGAATTTTATTTAAAAATGACCCGTAAGTATGGCTGGTCGAAAGATGTTTTAATACATAATATTTCAATAAAGACATTTGAGAAATTTCTTTTAAATCAGACAAATTTCGACACGCAACTTCCAGAAGAGTATAAACGACAGGCAGAGTTGGCCGTTAAGGATGAATATATGTTTGATTTTATGGAACTGGCGCCAGAACATAGTGAGCGTGAATTGGAGCGGGCACTTATTTATCACATTCAGAAGTTTTTATCCGAGATGGGTGGAATGTTTGCTTTTATAGGGAATCAATACAAAATCGTAGTAAATGGTGATGAGTTTTTTATAGACTTGTTGCTATACCATCGGAAACTCAGAAGTATGGTTGCGATTGAATTGAAAATAGGTAAGTTTGATCCTGCTGATGTAGGACAACTGCAGTTCTATTTAACAGCGTTGGATGAACAGGAAAAACTACCAGAGGAAAACTCATCTATTGGCATCATTATATGCCGTAGTAAAAATAGGACAGTTGTAGAATATGCATTAAAGAGTGCAACAGTACCTATGGGAGTGGCGACTTACAAAATCAGTAATGAATTGCCGGAGGAAATGAAAAAGCTATTGCCGGGACCAGAAGAAATTGCCCGGAGGTTGGAAGAAATTGATGGATAGGATAATTGACTGTTAAAAGATATTGGCGGGGTAAAACTGTATAGAGTGGGGTGATTTTTAACAAAAGGGGGTGAGTAGGTAGAAATAACTGAAAAATTTATTCTACTACGCTATAAGAAGAGTTCCTTTCGCCATGTAGTATAAAAGCCACCTTTCACCGCATGTTGAGTCGGTAATAATGATGCAGAATTGTGGTTTGAAAGGAAAATAGCGGAGCATAATCACAAGATATAGTGGTTTGGCAAAGATGGATACAACTTTTGCTGGAGATACGGCCTGGTTGTCAATTGATCAGATGGCAGAACTGTTCCAGAGAGATAGAAGTGTAATAGGCAAGCATACCAGGAATGTTTTTTAAGAAGGAGAATTGTCTAAAGAATCAGTATAGGCAAAATTTGCCTACACTGCTGCTGATGGGAAAGTTTATGATGTAGATTATTATAATTTTGACGTGATTATTTCGGTCGGTTATCGGGTGAAGTCAAAGCGCGGTACACAATTAGAATTTGGGCAATAGGTATTTTAAAAGAATATATGAAAAAAGGTTTCGCACTGGACGATGAGCGCCTGAAAGAATTACTTGAACGTATTAGAGATATACGTGCTTCTGAGAAGGTATTTTACAGACAGGTCTTAGAAATTTATGCTACAAGTATTGACTATGATCCGAAAGCTGAAATATCAATTCAGTTGTTTAAAAAGGTTCAGAATAAGATACACTATGCGATTCATGGATAAACTGCAGCAGAAGTTATTTATACATGCTGAAAAAGAGTTTATGGGACTTATGGCATTTGCAGGAAACCAGCCAACACTAAAGGAGACTGTCATTGCCAAAAACTATCTGAATGAAAAAGAGCTTCGGGCTATGGGACAACTTGTTTTCATGGTATCTTGATTTTGCGGAACGTCAGGCAGAGCGGGAACAGGTAATGACTATGAGCATTGGACAGAGCATTTGGATCGTATCCTTACAATGAGTGGCGAACAGTTACTTCAAGGAAACGGAAGTGTTACTCATAAATAAGCAGTTGATAAAGCAACGAGTGAATACAGAATATATAAAACCAGAACCCTCAGTGATGTGGAGAAGGATTATTTAGATTCGATAAAAATATTGGAACATAAAACGGATAAGAGTTGAAAAGGTGATAATACAGCTTATTTGGAGAGTGAAAATTAATTATGGGATTGAATTATAAAATTGACAGTTTTGATATTGCCGGTTTTGAAATTGAGTATGAACAATACCGAACGAAACCTCTTGATTCGGTGTGTGGGGAGGCCCGAGTTTATAAAAGTTATCCGATTGTATATATATTATATAACAATTCTAAAATTTATATTGGAGAGTCCAGCAGATTTTTAAAACGAGTTAAGGAGCATTCAAATATAATTAAAAGGGAAAAATTAAAACAATTTTAATTATTTATGGTACCCTATTTAATGCGAGCGTTATAAAAGAGTTAGAAACAGCATTAATCGCCTGCTTTCTGGCGGAAAAAAGAAAAGTATTGAATACAGGCGTATATTAAAAATATAAAGAATATTCAAATAAAATAGAATCATATAGCGATATTATAATCCCGGTATGGAATGATTTAAAGAAGATGGGCTTGGTTACTTTGAACCATAAGGATATTGAAATGACCTTATTATACCGTTATTCTCCATTCAAAACACTGTCGGAACAACAGCAAATGATTGTCGATTATGTTTGTGAAGCTATAATAGACAAGGAAAAGCCGCAGCATAAAATTGTTGTTTATGGGGAACCAGGTACCGGGAAATCATTATTGACCAATACGATTGTATATAATCTTGTAAATGAAAAAGGAGTCTGTGCAGAAAATATAGCTGTAATTTTGCCGAATAAAACTCTGCCTAAGCTTTTCAGAGGTCTGTATAAAAAACTAAACTTAAATGTTACTGTGGCAACTGCAGCGGGGATTATAAATTCAAGTAAACGATATGATACAGTAGTTGTTGATGAAGGGCAGCGATTAAGAAAATACTTTTCAAAAGATGGATGGATGTTTAAGCATTTGGATAAGGACAATGTTGAAAATAACGAACTTCAGCAATTAAAAAGAATTACTAATAATCTTGTTATCTTTTATGATAAATATCAGAGGATTAGACCTTCTGACATTGACATACGTACTTTTGAAAAAGGGTGTAAAGAGTTTTATAAGCTTAAACTTGAACAGCAGTTCCGAATAAGAGGTCAATTTAAAGTGGCAGATGGAAAGGATTATATCAGCGCATTGAAAAATATATTGCAAATCGAGGCTGTATCTTATAATCCAACTGTATTTAAAGAGTATGATTTTAATATTGTACACAGTATGAAAGCATTAGAACGTTGGGTGAAGGATAAGCAGTCTATTCCTGGCGCAGAAAGAAGCCGAATTTTATCAGGATATGCATTTGAGTGGATTTCAAAAAAAGATTCCGGTAAATATGATTTTATAGAAGGCGATTTTAAACGACGTTGGAATAAAAACAGTGAAAAATGGACAGAGCAGAAAAATTCGAAGGATGAGGTGGGGTGTACACATGCAGTTTTAAGTGTTGATTTAAACTATGTTGGAGTGATCATTGGTGACGATATTGATATAAGTGAAGATGGTAAACTTATCCCTAACAGAGATTCATTTTACGACATAAATGGTAAAACTATAAAAAATGAGGATCCTGATGATTCTCAATTGTTAGAATATATAAAAAATAATTATTATATTTTATTAAGCAGAGGTATGGATGGTTGTAGAGTGTATTTTACGAACAAGAAACTTGAGGCTTATTTTAAAAGTAAAATGAAAGCGTAATAAGAGAAGCTGATATTTGGAGATTGGATTTTATCTTAAGCGGCTTTAAATTAGTGTGAAGCGCGGAATTATAATCTGTTATATACTTTGTTCATATAAAAAATATAAACATTTATGTAAATACATTTGAATTCTTCGAGCGTGACAAAACATAATAAACTGCTGGGTACACTGTTAACTGCGACCGCCATTTTAAATGATTGTTTAGGATCGTACGGGAAAATTTAGCACATATGGATAATGGAGGTAATTTAAAAGAGGGTTGATTTTTAGTAAGGAAGCTCTGGTGCGAATAATAGTTGCACATAAAATTCCAGGGGGATTCGCACTGCAAACGGCCGGAAAATAGGATTAAAATACGAGAAAATTTTTTGACTTGCTGGATGATTTGTTGAAGGTGTATAATTAAGATATATAAATTTGGCATGGATGCAAGGATAATTGTGTATTTTTGCTGTCGAGGCTCGTGAGAGCCTTGTGGATTGAAATGCCATTTTATCAATCTGGGGAGAGCGTTAAAAAGTCGAGGCTCGTGAGAGCCTTGTGGATTGAAATTGTTTATTGCAGGTATATTCCTGCCAGACATAGGTCGAGGCTCGTGAGAGCCTTGTGGATTGAAATTTCCCAAGATTTTCTTTCTATCATCTAAAATCCTGTCGAGGCTCGTGAGAGCCTTGTGGATTGAAATTCAGAGGTTCGCTTAAGTGGCATATTTGCGATATGTCGAGGCTCGTGAGAGCCTTGTGGATTGAAATTCGTTAATCAATATATACCCGATAATATAATCATTGTCGAGGCTCGTGAGAGCCTTGTGGATTGAAATCAGTTGATTAGCAGTGATATTATGCTTTTTGCACGTCGAGACTCGTGAGAGCCTTGTGGATTAAAATGTTCCAATATTCGGATATGATTTTCCGGCAACTGGTCGAGGCTCGTGAGAGTCTTGTGGATTGAAATTCAACGACTGGAAGTTGGAAGCACTTATGTCGACTATACATCTTTACTACTCACCTCGAAATACTCTATAATTCCCAGTGTTACAAAGAAAATATATTTAAAAGGGAAGGGGAAAGCTTCTATGGCAAAAGATATTAATATTCAGGATTTAATAAACAAGATAAATAAATTTAGAGAGGAAAGAGACTGGAGAAAGTTTCACAATCCTAAGGATTTATCAATCTCCATTTCACTTGAAGCATCAGAATTGCTGGAATTGTTCCAATGGAAATCAAGTGAGGAAGCGGTAGTAAATAATCTGGATAGAATGAAGGATGAAATTGCTGATATCTTTATATATCTGCTTATGCTTTCGGATGATTTGGGGTTAGATCTTTTCAGTGCGGTTACTGAAAAAATGAATAAAAACAACGGAAAATATCCAAAAGAGTTATGCAAGGGGAAGCGTGATAAGTATACAGCCTATTTAGAGTGAAAATTAAACATAATATTTCATTATTACATTGCTTGTTTGAAAACTGTAGGGTTGACTATGGGTTGATTTGATGGGTATTGATCTTTAGTAAGAAGAACCAAGTGCGAATAGTAGTTGTACATAAAATCCCAGGGAGATTCGCACTACAATTGGCCGGAAAATACTATTAAATTACGCGAGGAAATTTCAACTTGATAAACGATTTGTAGAAGATGTATAATATGAAGCATGTAAATGTGGCATAGATGCAAGAATAATTGTGCATTTTTGCCGTCGAGGCTCGCGAGAGCCTTGTGGATTGAAATTGTTATGTCCTTGCAGGTGTTTGAAACGGTCTTTGGTCGAGGCTCGCGAGAGCCTTGTGGATTGAAATCTTTTGTAAATCTTTATTCCCGTCCCGCGCGTCTGGTCGAGGCTCGCGAGAGCCTTGTGGATTGAAATTATTGATTACTGTCACCCTGTCCATAATCGTTGCGTCGAGGCTCGCGAGAGCCTTGTGGATTGAAATACTCCTCCAGCAATGGCGCC
>ERZ808054.1006-NODE-1006-length-19179-cov-4.121506_pt1 | contig 19179 bp, 16 predicted proteins | sample MGYA00380201_ERZ808054 | MGnify/ENA primary metagenome ERZ808054 (study PRJEB31490, sample SAMN06133419) | mouse gut metagenome | isolation source: Z5_2 | host: mice | place: China: Chengdu | collected 2015-05 ... | reverse complement strand
TGGTCAAGTTTTGCAAACGGGTCGTTCTCAAAAATCTTCGCGTCATAGTACGCGTCGAGGAACTTGCCAGCGTCGTCTCTGGAGAAACCGTAAGTCATCTGTGTGAGGTCGTTAGTACCGAAGCAGAAGAATTCAGCTTCTTTTGCGATATCGTCAGCAGTAAGCGCCGCTCTCGGGATTTCAATCATAGTACCAACTTCGTACTTGAGGTCAACGCCCGCATTCTTAATTTCCTCGTCAGCGGTAGCAACCACATCGTTCTTGACATATTTTAACTCTTTAATATCGCCAATCAACGGAATCATGATTTCCGGTGCAACATTCCAGTCAGGATGAGCTTTCTTCACGTTGATAGCCGCGCGGATAACCGCTCTGGTCTGCATTCTCGCAATTTCCGGATAGGTTACGGCAAGACGGCATCCACGGTGTCCCATCATGGGATTGAATTCATGGAGGGAATCGCAGACTTCCTGCACTTCCTCTGCCGTCATCATCATTTTCACCGCCAAATCGTCGATATCGTCCTGCTCGGTGGGAACAAACTCATGCAGCGGGGGATCCAGGAAACGGATGGTAACCGGTCTGCCCTCCATTGCCTCATACAATCCTTTAAAATCACCCTTCTGGTAAGGAATCAGATCGTTTAATGCCTTTTCCCTCTCCTGTAAAGTCCTTGCAAGTATCATCTGGCGGATTTTCGGAATCCGGTCAGGCTCAAAGAACATATGCTCCGTACGGCAAAGACCAATACCCTCTGCCCCATATTTCACGGCATTCGCCGCATCCGCGGGAGTATCCGCGTTTGTGCGTACCTGCAGCTTGCGGAAGGAATCCGCCCATTCCATGATTCTTTCAAAATTGCCGCTGATGGATGCTTCCATGGTCTTGATGTCGCCGTCGTAAATCTTGCCGGTGGAACCGTCCAGGGAAATATAATCCCCTTCATGGTATACATGTCCGCCAAGCTGGAATACCTTATCGTCCTCATTAATGGAAATATCCCCGCAGCCCGATACGCAACAGGTTCCCATGCCGCGCGCCACAACCGCAGCATGGCTGGTCATTCCGCCTCTTACCGTCAGGATGCCTTCCGCCGCATGCATTCCCTCAATGTCTTCCGGTGAAGTCTCCAAACGTACCAAAATAACCCTTTCGCCGGATTCATGGGCTTTTTTCGCATCCTCCGCCGTAAAGTAAACCTTTCCGGCAGCGGCGCCAGGCGAAGCGGGAAGCGCCTGTCCGATAACCGTACCCGCTTTTAACGCATCCGCATCAAATGTGGGATGCAGCAACTGGTCCAAAGACTTCGCCTCGATACGAAGTACCGCATCCTGGGGCGTAATCTTTCCTTCGTCCACCAAATCGCAGGCAATCTGCAGTGCCGCCTGTGCGGTCCTCTTACCATTCCTTGTCTGCAGGAAGAACAATTTGCCGTCCTCAATGGTAAACTCCATATCCTGCATGTCACGGTAATGTTCTTCCAGTTTATTGGCAATTTCTATGAATTTTGCATAGCACTCCGGCAGATCCTCCTCCAGCTTCGTAATGGGCTGGGGAGTACGGATTCCGGCAACCACATCCTCGCCCTGTGCATTAATCAGGTATTCCCCGTAAATCCCTTTCGCGCCGGTGGAAGGATTCCTCGTAAATGCCACGCCCGTCCCGGAAGTATTTCCCATATTTCCGAATACCATCGCCTGTACGTTGACCGCAGTTCCCCAGTCACCCGGAATATCGTTCATCCGGCGGTACACGATTGCCCTGTCATTATCCCAGGAACGGAACACGGCTTTTACCGCTTCCATTAACTGCACTTTCGGCTCCTGGGGGAAATCCGTTCCCATTTTATCTTTGTATACCTGCTTGAATTTTCCGATTACTTCTTTTAAGTCCTCCGCCGTCAGGTCCGTGTCAAACTTCACGCCTTTGCTTTCCTTAATCTCGTCCAAAATCCGCTCAAAATAAGATTTCGGGATTTCCATTACCACATCGGAAAACATTTGGATGAACCTCCGGTAGGAATCGTATGCAAACCTGGGATTGCCTGTCTTCTTCGCAAATCCTTCCACTGCCGTGTCCGTCAGACCAAGGTTCAAGATTGTATCCATCATTCCCGGCATGGAAGCCCTTGCGCCGGAACGTACCGATACCAAAAGCGGATTCTCCGTATCGCCGAACTTCTTTCCCTGCTTTTTCTCCAGCCCTTCCAATGCCTCGAAAATCTGTGCTTCGATTTCGCCGGAAATCGTTTTTCCCTGACTGTAATAATCAGTACATGCTTCCGTCGTCACCGTGAACCCTTGGGGAATCGGAAGCCCAAGCCGTGTCATTTCAGCCAGATTCGCCCCCTTACCCCCTAACAGGTTTCTCATGTCTGCACTGCCTTCTTCAAATAAGTACACCCATTTCGCCATAATTTCCCTCTCCTTAATATAAAATTACTGATATTTAACAGTAGTATACCATATTTTTACATAGTATACCACTCACTTAGCAATTCTTTTTTTCCGCCTTCCACGGGGACACGATAAAAATAGTCGTTATTTCCCGTTTTTTCGTTTGTTTCTGCAATTGCCTCATAGTAAAGCCATCCGTCCCCCGGCAGAAAATACAAAATCCCCCAGTATTCCCCTTCCTCCATTGCCGTAACCGTCCTCTTTTCCCCGCCATCCAGCGTCACCGCAATGATTTCCCCTGCTGCCGCGGCATATACTTCCCCGTCCTGCACCAAAAAAGAATAATTCGCGGACCCGGTGAAATCCATGGGAAGCACATCCTCCACTTCCCCCGTTTCCGCACTGCGGATTTCCAGCCGGTACACAAACGTACGGTAATCATATCCTTCCGGTTTCTCCGACAGCGTAAAGCAATAGAGTCTGCCGTCCGTGTAAGCCGCATGTTCGATATACCCCTCCTCATCCACCGCGGCAAAATACGCCAGAATCTCGTCCCGTCCTTCCTCCAGGTGCACACGCCCCAATACATTCTGCTCCTTTTCCCTGTCGCTTCCGCGGTAATACAGATATGTCCCGTCATACCCCAGGATGCCCTCGATACGGTCCGAGGAAACTTCCCCCTTTTCCCCCGTCTCCACGTCCGCCCATACATACCGCATGAAATGGTTCCCGTCATAACCGCATCCATAGAAAAGTTTATTTCCAATCAGCTTCTCATACCCCGCTCCTGCGAGGAAGACATCATCTGCCAACACTTCCACACCGCTTCCGTCCATATTGGAACGCTTGATTTCCATCAGCTCGTCCGTCAGGCTCTCAAACGCCTCCTGCACTTTTTCCACATAATAGATTTTTCCGTTCCATATGGTGAAAATATTGCTTTCCACCGGGATTTCTTCCCCGAACAAGCCATGGGCGCCACAATACACGTTCCCTTCATAAGCACACAGGTTCTTAAACTCCCTGACCGGGGCAGCCACACTGCCTTCTTCCGCCCCGTCAGACTGCGTTCCCGCTCCTGCCCGGTCCGCTTCCCCGTCGGCCCGGTTCTTCCCCATTACCAATACAGCCCCCAATACCAAAAGCAGGACCGCTGCCGCGATCCGCTTTCCTTTGCCGTATACCCGTCCATTGCCATTTTTCCTTCCCATTCCGGTACCTCCCCGCCCAAAAGACTCCCAAAGCGTGTTTGCAAAATGCTTTCCGCAAGATGCCGTCCCAATTTTTGCAGACCCACCCTGCGCAAAACCGTAAAATCATTCTCCAGTCGTTCCTTACCGGATAAAATTCGTTTTCACCGGAGTCTCCGGTTCGGGAATCGCAATGCCTGCCTGTTTTCCGGCCTCCAGGCATTTTAACAGCCACGCCATGTTCCTGCCCAGCACGCGCATGTTCTGCATCCCCTCCAAATCCTGCCGCACCTCCTCCGGCGTGTTGCCGTGTACCATCGTCCAGTATTTGGAGGACACGACAGGCATATTCCGTATGGAAAAATATTTGCCGATTTCATCAAGACTCGCCGTGGTTCCTGCCCGTCTCGCAGACACCACCGCCGCTGCCGGTTTGTAGGAAAAACATTTTCCCGCATAGAACATCCGGTCCAGCATCGCTATGAGGGAGCCGTTCGCCGATGCGAAGTAAACCGGGGAACCGATGATGTACCCGTCCGCCGTCTCCGCCTTTTCCAGCGCACGGTTCACAGCGTCGTCGCCAAACACACACCTTCCATCCCCTTTGCGCGCACAGCCGCCGCAGCCGATGCATCCCCTTACCGGCTGCTTACCCATTTGGAAGATTTCCGTTTCAATCCCTTCCTGCTCCAGCGTTCCGGCCGCCTCACATAATGCCGTATAAGTACATCCGTTTTCGTTCGGACTTCCATTGATTAACAATACTTTCATCCTTATTTACCCCTTTTGGCATCTTCCTGTTATTTTATTTCTGTTTTATAACTATTCCTGTTTTCCGTATTTTATACCAGGCCTCCTTTTCGGTTCCTGGAGTGTGTTTGAAAATTACTTTTTGGAAAATGTCGGAAATAAATTTTCAAACATGCTCTAGCCCACCTGGATTACATACTCTGCGGCAAACCGTTTTCCCGCTTCCACCGCGTTTCCCCATTTGCGTTCTTCCAGCGTCCCGTCAAAATCCACGTGATCACACAGCCCGTACCAGGGTTCGATACAGACAAAAGGCGCGTTCATCCGCTCCGGCGTCCAAACCGCCACCACCGGCGTATCAAACGAAACTTTCACGTAGGGTTTCTTATCCGGGGTCAGAAGGGAAATCTCATGCACCTGCCCGTCTTCCATAACCATGGCATCCCGGTCAAACAGCTCCGCCTTCACCGGCAGAAGCCCGTTCTCCAGTTCGTGTACCACATGGTGGTCGTCCACCAGCCCGTCCCTGCCGATGACCGTACAGCGGATACAGTCCCTGGCATCAAAACGCAGGAAATAATCTTCCCGCCTGTCTTCCGGGTATAACGGACAATTAAACGCCGGATGCCCCCCAATGGAAAAATAAATGGTCTCCTCCGAAAAATTTTCCACCCGCCAAAGTACTTTCAGCCGCTTCCCGTCCAGCCGGTAACCGATTTCCAGCTTAAAGTCAAACGGATATTTTTCCTTTGTTTCCTCGTCGGCATCCAGTATGAACCATACCTCGGATGCCTCATGGGAAACCAACCGGAACTCCATGTCACGTGCAAAGCCGTGTTTGGTCATCGGATAAGTCTCCCCGCCAAAACGGTATTCCCCGTTTTTTAACATGCCGATAAACGGGAACAGCACGGGGGATGTCTTTCCCCAATATGCCGGATCCCCGCACCACATATATTCCGTTCCGTTTTCCACGCTGCGCAGGGATTTCAGTTCCGCACCATGGCTGTCCACCGCTGCCGTAAGTTCCCCATTGCTGATTTCACAAACTGCCATACTCTTTTCTCCTTCCGTCCATTCGTTTTCCTTGCCGCCCGCACGCTTTTATTTCCCGTCTTTACCGGTAATGTCCACCGCATCCACATCCAGTGCCTCCATGGTTTCCACCACTGCTTTCGCCGTCCTGGAAATACGCGAAATAATCCATATATCGGATATTCCGTCAAAAATGAGCAGCACACCGATGAGAATAATCATCGTACTCACCACTTCAAAAGGATTGTAGACCAAAAGACCCCCAAATCCTGCCGTCGCGATGCCTAACAAAAGTGCTACCCACCATTTATCATAATTCTGTTTCCAAAGCCCCACTGCCTGCATCACATCATGCACCCCATGTATGATGATAATGATACCGACCACCACGGGAATAACCATGATCAGCATTTCCGGCTTCAGGATAATCCATGCCCCCAGCACAAACAGCACAATCCCTACCAGCATGTTCAACTGTGCCAAAAGCGTCCCGTCCCTCCTTGTAAAAAACGTAATCAGGTCCACCAGCCCTGTTAACGCCAGCACACAGCCAAGCCCGGTACAGACCACCCTGGATGAAATATCCGGCCACACCACAAGCGTCACTCCGAACAAAACGCAAAGAATGGCAGATACCAGGCAATTTGCCTTTAAGGTTTTCAAAAATTGGTACATCCAAGTTCCCTCCTTATTTTGGGGTATACAAAAAAACTTAAAACCATTATACCATAAAAAGGGAAGTTTTCAATATCCGGCAACGTATGGCACTATCCTACTTTATATCCCGTCCCCCATACCACCTTCAGGTAATGCGGCTCCTTCGGATTCCTTTCAATCTTTTCCCTGATATGTCTGATATGTACCGCAATGGTATTGTCTGCGCCGATTGCCTGCATATTCCAAATGGACTCATAAATCTGCCCGATGGAAAGCACCTTGCCTTTTTCCTTTACCAGCAGCCGCAGGATCTTATATTCTATGGGCGTCAGGCTGACTTCCTTGCCTGCCACCGTTACTTTCCTCAGCACGTCATCGATAACCAGCTCATCGACGCGGTAAATCCGGTTAATGTTCTCGCACATATTGGCGAGCTGGGTATAACGCTTGAACTGGGAATTAATCCTCGCCATAAACTCTAATGGATGGTAAGGATGAATAATATAATCATCCGCCCCCGCGTTAAGCGCCGCAATCTTCATCTGCTCCGTATTGTTTGCCGACAGTACGATAATCGGCATCTTATCCACCCTCCGTATTGCCTTTAACTGTTCCACCCCATCATGTTTTGGAAAATCCACATCCATTACCACCAGATGGATGTCTTTTTCCGCGACTCTTGCCACTACGTCTTTCAACTCCTTTGCAACCATCACCTGGTAGCCTTCCTGTGCCAGAAAAATCTTCAGCACTTCCATGTTTGTCTCGTTCTGGTTGTAAATCAATACATTTTTCATTTTGGTTTCCTCCTCTCAAAAAAACCCTTCCGGCGGTATCCCCGCCGTTTTCTCCCTACTCATATACACTTAAGTCAATACTGTCCATAATCTCTTTTGCTTCTTCTTCCGTATAACCCATGAAATCGATAAAAGCCTCATAATTCCCCACGCTCACCGCCGCATGGATTTGGAGCGTTTCCTCCCCGGGTTCCCTTACGGAATCAATCAGGGTATAGGTGTAACCCTGCGGTGTGGTATGGCTTCTTTCATTGCATACGCCGCCAGGAAAAACCTTGGACGACGCATGTCCCTGCGTGTTCCCGTAATCGGTCCGTTCCAGCCAAAGCACTTTCCCTTCCGCGTCATAACGCGCCATCACCCAATCCCCGCAGACCGTAATGTCCGCATATTCCACATCCACCCCGATATCCGCAGCAGGCACGGAGAAAATAAAATCTTCCTCCGCCATACATGCTTCCCATGAGGAATAATTTTTCACCGGAATTTCCTCTGTGAAAACTTCCTCCTCGCTTTCCGTTTCCGTCAATGCTTCTGCAGCACATGCATCCGCTGCCTGTGCAGTTTTCAAGGCCATTTCCTCCTGCATATCTGCCACACCCGCACCTGCCGCTTCCGGCGGCATCTTCTGCATGGATATCCCGTCCGCGCCTGGCATATCCACCATTTCCGTATCCGCCGTCGCAGCAGCCACGGATGCCGTATCCTCCATATCCTGCATATCCTGCATTTTCCGGCTGTCCGCGGAGCCGGGTGTCATATCCGGCGGCACCCCGGCGGCAATCCCGGCGCCGCCGTCCTGTGCCGTCATGTTCCCGACTGTCAGGACAGGGGGTTCCAGTGTCTCCTCCCCGTCTTCCTGACCGCCTGCGGAAACCAGTTCCACTTCATCAACCAGCACAAAAGACTGGCCGGTTCCGCCTTCGCCACGCGCCATGGTTGCGCTGTCCCCCGATTCAAATCCCCATTCGTTCACCTTAATGACATTGCCGATGTACTCCGCCGCTTTCACCGTGCCAAACCCGCACAGGAAAATGACGCACGCCGCCGAAAATGTCACGGCAGTCGCCCGCTGCACCCTTTTTACCACACGCCTTCTGTGCCTTCTTTCATCCAACACGGAAAAAGCATCGATATGGATTTTTTCCATGCCAAACAGTTCCATATCCTGTACGGCCAATTGGTATTCGCTTTTAAAATCATTCATACCGATACTCCTCCTTCAAATTTTTCTTTAGCATATCCCGTCCCCTGGTAAGCTGGGATGTTACCGTAGACTCTTTACGCCCCGTGGCAAGCGCAATTTCCTTTATACTCATCTGCTGGTAGTAAAACAGATGGATGACTTCACGGTATTTCACCGGCAGTTTCATGACCGATTCCATGATTTCCCGGCTCCGCTCCTTTTGCAAAACCGCGTTTTCCATACTGCTCTCCGCCCCCGCTTCCCCATCCACGGGCAATTCCCTGACAGGCAGGTCTTCCCGGTGCCGGTACCAGGCGGAGCGCCATACTTTCCGGCAGCCGTTTAACGTCACTTTAATCAGCCACGCCTTTTCATGTTCCGCCGTACCAAATTCCTTCCTGCCTTTAATAAACTGGTAAAATGTCTCTTGTACTACATCCTCTGCATCCTGACTGTTCCTAAGCTGTAAAAATGCAATCCGGTACAGCATGTCGCTGTATCTGTCTATTTTCTGCTGCAGCAAATCCATGTCACCGGACTTAGAAACGGTCTCCTGCACTCCTTCGTTCTTTTTCTCCATATGTACCGTATCCCGTATGCTTTCCTCTAAGTTGCCATGCCAGATTCCCGGTTCCCCACCGCTTCGCTTATCCGGTTTTACCTGTCCCTTTTATCGGTCCAAACATCTTTTCCAATATCTGTTCAACATCTTCCAATAAGTAATATCCCATACAAATCAAAAATACTGCAAAATTATTTATTATTTTTTTCTTATTTTTACCGTAAGTTTTCCAGACGTGTGTTGGAAACATTCCCCGAAACCATTTCCTCCTTTTATATTAGACGCATAAAACGGCGGAAAAGTTTCATAAATTTATATAAAATTTAATTCCATTCCATAAAACACCATACTTCCCGTAAAATTTAACCGGAAAACAACATTCCCCACTGCCGGTCAGTGGGAATGCCGTCCCCTAAATTCCATGACGAGCCCCGTCAGACAGGTATCCTCATAAGTTGTTCCCGCGTAAACATCCACAATCTCGAAACGGCACTCCAACGTTCCTCCGTTCAGCACCTTAATGTCATCCTCCGGCAGCAGAAAATACTGGGGCAGTATGGTATCCTCCAAATCCAGATAGGCATAGGGCTTATCTTCCACGTACATAAGCAGTCTTTTCACCCTCCCGTTTTCTTCCCATGTCTTTTGGTTTTTCGCATAACCGTTGACAATACAGATTTCCGAATAACGCATGAAACCGTCATACTCTTTTTTTTCCGGTTCCCGGAAATCCCAGCGCAGGGCTTCCCACTTATTGTCGATGGAAGATGTGCAGCTTTGCCGGTACGTAATACTCTCACCGATTCCCGTTCCTTCCACACCTTCCGCCCACGCTCCGAAACGGTCCTGATACAGTACGTTTTCCGCCTCATACCTTCCGGTGGCAGAAGAAAGCTCGGAAGACGCTTCCGCTTCCTGCGAAAAATCAGTAACGCCACACCAGGACGAACAACCGGGCCACTGCCAGTCGCTGTAACCGAAATTGGGCGCCTGTTCTTCCTCCTCAAACGAACACCAACGCTCCTCATAATAAATGCGGCTTAAATCTTCGTATATATTATCCCCGTCATAATAGTCCCCATAGAAAAAATTCCGCACCTCTGACCGCAGTACCAAAGGCTCCGCCGGATAACGGACTACCGGTTCTTTGGACAGGATGATCTCCATGGAATCCATCCCGTTTTCCTGCGCATACCTGCGCACCAGGTTGTCCTTTCCCTGCGGATTCTCCCCATAACACAAAAGGAAAGATTCCCTGCATCCTTCCAATGCCCCTTCTTCCAATACCGTTCCCACATCTTTTGCCAAAACCGCCCAAAGTTCTTCATTTCCCGCAAAAGCACGTTTCCCCACATGAACCGGATGGGCGGGCAGCTCCACTTTGATAAACTTACAGTTTGCAAACGCTTCCTCTCCGATTTCCCTTATCCGTTCCGGGAAAACAGACCTGCACCAGCTCGGATCCCCGTATTTTTCGGGAACGGTAAAACAGCAGCCCGTATCCCGGAACGCTCCGTCCGCAATCACTTCCACCGAGTCCGGCAGCTCCACCTTTCCAATCCGCAGTCCCGCAAAAGCATTTTCACCGATTTCCTTTACCGTAATTCCCAAAATCTTCTCCGGAACGGAAATGGTAAGGCTGCACGTATAGCCGGTCCTGCCTTCCGCCTCTTTTTCCATATACCGCTCCACATACTTTCCGTATTCCTCCGACAGTCCGGTAATCACCAGATATTCCCCGTCACCGTCCGGTTTTTTTTCATAGGCAAACAGGTTCTTTCGGTTCCGGCTCCAAATCCCCGGCATCATCTTTTCTGCCGCCGTCTCCCAAACCTCTGTGGATTTCCACGGACGCGTCCTTACCGTTTCCGGTTGGGCATCCGGCGCCGGCATCTTCCCCTGTGGCTTTCCTGTCCGTGCCGCTCCTTCTTCCCCGTCCCCTCCGCAGTCCAACCCCTGCATATCCAGCGCTTCCGCCTTCCCTGCCGGCAGAATCATCCAAAAGGCTAAACACAGGCAAAACGCCATTATGATTTTTCCCTTCCACTTTTTATTCCGTTTCCCGTTCTTTTTGAAAATTATTTTTATGTTCTTTTTCATCCCCATCCCCCATCTTCCGTATACCGCTTCCCGCCGGACTGCACGACTGCCAAAAAAACTTTATCTTTTATTATAAACCCAAATTGCATCATAGTTGCATCATAACAGGGGATTTGGGGGGCTTTTTTTGTTTTTCCGCCTGTTTTCCCGTACTGGGTAAATAAGAATGGGGCAATACTTTTGCCAGCGGATAGAAAAATGTTCCCGTTTATGGTAATATGGTGAAACAGTAAAATAATAATACGGTAAGATAAAATCAGTCAATACCCCCGATACAGGAGACAATCCTGCCCTGAAAAAGTATGAAAAAACATCTGATTGGAGGACACAAAGCATCATGAACGACTATAACGACATCATCAACCTGCCGCACCACGAATCCACTTCCCACCCCCGTATGTCTGCCATAGACCGGGCGGCGCAGTTTTCACCTTTTGCAGCGCTTACCGGACATAAGGCTGCAATCAGAGAAACAGCGCGGCTGACGGATGCAAGAACGGAATTGGATGAAATGAAAAAAGAAGAACTGGATGGCAGACTGAAGATTCTCCGGGAACATCTATCCATGGAACCGGAGATTGCCATCACTTATTTTGTTCCCGACGCGAGAAAAGAAGGCGGTTCTTACCTCCGTACAATCGGGACGGTTAAGAAACTGGATGATATGGAGCATAAAGTCATCATGGCAAACGGGACATCCATTCCCATGGATGATATTTACGAAATTGAGGGTTCCATTTTGGAAGACACCGGAAATGCATGAGCAGACAGGCTTACCCTGCAGGCTGCATCCCGCCTTCAATTAATTTCTTCGTCTTCCATTTTCCCCCATAATAACGCACCACCGGTATCACGCAGCCGCAGCCCCATGACAGCGGCGTGGCAATCCATATGCCCGTAACGCCGATTACGGAAGAAAGCAGATAAGCAAATACGATACGCCCTGCAAGCTCGGTCAGCCCCGCCACCATACAGGTGTTAACATCGCCGGCTCCCCGGATGACATTCTGGTAGCTCTGCATCACACCGGCAATCAGGTAAGCCACACCGATGACGGACAGGTAAACCGCCCCGATTCCCACTGCCTGCGCAGACTCGGAAGGATCCAGGAAAATTCCCATCAGTTCCCGCCGGAACGTGAATACCAAAACAGCCACCATACTGCTCGCCGTAAGCATCATCCCCAGCGTCTTTTTCAGCCCCTCATGGATGCGCCCAAAATTGTCCTGTCCCATATTCTGCCCGGTAAATACGGACAGTGCCGTCCCGATGGAAACAATGATTTGTATTGCCATGCTGTCAATGCGGTTCGCCGCCACATACGCCGCCATAACGGATGCCCCGTAAGAATTGACCAACCGCTGGACACTCATACCCCCCAGGGAAATCATGCAGGACTGGAACGCCGCCGGGAACCCTGTTTTCATAATAAGCAGGACAAAATGACGGTCCGGTTTCACCCCCATGCCGGAAAGTCCCAGCAAGCGCCGCTTTTTCACCAGATAAACGATGCAGATTACCGCCGATAAAAACTGGGACAGCACCGTGGCGTATGCCGCACCTGCCACTCCCAGCCCGCATACCGTAATCAAAAACAGATCCAGCCCCACATTCAGCAGGGAGGAAGCCACAAGCGCTGCAAGGGGCGTGCGGGAATCCCCCGTACTCCTGAGAATGGCAGCCGCGCCGTTGTACGCCACACTCCCGCACACGAAACTGTACAAAATATGCAGATATTCCGCCGAATACCCGATGACATTTTCGGGAACACCCAAAAGCGTCAGGAAAAAACGGGACGCAACAATACCAAGCAGGGAAATGACTGCCGTCATGCCCCCTGCTACCCAAATCAGGGAAACTACTGTTTTTTTCATTTTTCCCGTATCCTTACAGCCGAAACACTGTGCGACAATCAACCCTGCTCCATTGCACAGCCCCATCACAAGCGCAAGCAGAAAAGCGGTCAGCGTCCCGGTACTTCCTACTCCCGCCAGCGCTTCTTCTCCCAAATACCTTCCCACAATCATGGTATCCGCCACATTGTAAATCTGCTGGAACAGACTGCCCGCCAGCATCGGCGCCGCAAATCCAAGAATTAATTTTGCCGGCGCTCCCTGTGTCATGTCCTTCATTTTCCCTCCGTCCTCCGTTCCCGCGGGTATATCCGCATTTCCTCTTTTATGTATTTTATATTTTACAGCATTCCGCCCCGCAGACAATAAAATATACTGACCTGCTTTTTGTATGATAGCGACTTTTTTACTTTTCACAGATAAGGAAAACTGCTATAATACCTGTTATCCCAAAAAGTTCCGCAGATGGCATAAAATCCTCTGCCATGGAACCGGATACCATACAAGCAAAACAAAAATACATAAGAAACAGGGAAAAAAGGAGGTCTCCCATGACAGAAACGTCAAGACATGCGCGGATTTTCATGGATTATCCACAAATCCCGCTTATTTCGGCCGCAGACTTTGCATCCGTCAAACCGCCCTATGTGCATTTTAAACGCCGTTACCACGAATACATTTTCTACTATATCCTCTCCGGCGAAATGTTCCTTACGGAAGGCGGGAAAGAATACCATTTAAAGAAAAACGACACCCTCCTGTTAGAGCCTTCCATGGAGCACCATGGAAACAGACCATCGGTATGCCGCTTTTTCTATGTCCATTTTTCATGGGAAAACGTAAGAATGCAAGACGGGCAGAACCGGGAAAGCGGCATCTGCTTTCCCAAATCCCACACCATGGAAACCGCACAGGGCATCCTTCAGGCAAGAGAGGACACGGAACGGATTGCCGCGGCTTTCCACGGCATGGAACCCCATGACAGACAGCGGGCAGCCTGCCGGTTACTGGAACTATTTTTCACGGTATCCGAAGACTATGCCCAGGGACTCTCCCACAGGGACATTGCGGTCAGCGGCAAGGCGAAGCAGGTCATCCCCGAACTGCTCACCTACTTAAACCGGCATTACGCGGACCCGCTGTCCGGGGACCTGCTTGCACAGCAGTTTCACTACCATTTCGATTACTTAAACCGGCAGTTCCGCAAATGGACAGGCAAGACCATCTTCGCCTACCTGAACGGCATACGCACCGAAAGGGCAAGACAGCTTTTGGAAACCAATTTTTACACGGTGGAAGAAGTGGCAAGGCAGACAGGCTTTCATGACATTTACTATTTTTCCAAAGTATTCAAAAAACAGACCGGCATGACGCCGGGACAGGTGCGCAGACAGGCGCAGGGCTATCCTGTGCCGTAAAGCCCCGCTCCTATCCGGGCGGGATACGCAATCACAGGTTCCGGCAGTTACCCGCAGTCCTTCTTTGCCTGCCTGACCTTCCGTTTCGCCCAAAATGCCTCCCACTCCACGTAAGCCACCCATCCCATCACCGCCCCCACGCAGTTTAACAGGATATCATCCACGTCGAACGCCCCGAACGCGCTGAACAACTGGAACACTTCAATTCCCAGCACAAAAAGAAAGGCATTCAATAACAACACAAAAAAGCGCCGGCTTCCGGGCTGTACATAGGGCAGCAGGAAGCCGAAGGGAATAAATGCCACCACATTCCCCACCAGGTTTTCAAAACTGTTCAGTTTATAAGAATAATCAATGTACATCTTTATAGTCTTAAACAACGTAAAATTCGCGGTATCCAATCCCTCCAAAATCACGTCTTTCTCCCAACTGTCCACGATGGCGCGCAAATCCTCCCACGGATACTTAAAGATGATTACCTTTATAACCACCGCAATATATAGAAAAAACACAATTTTCATGCGTTTCGACTTATTCACTGATAACGAACCTCCACTAGCGTTAATCCCACGGCAGGCGCCAGAAAACCGGTATCCTCCCTTGTTCCCGCGTCAAACAATCCTTTTATCTGTTCCACATCCCGTTTATGCATCCCCGCTTCCAGCAGTGTTCCAACCATAATACGTACCATATGATACAAAAATCCGTTCCCCTTAAACGTAAAGCGCACCTCGTCCCCACAGCGCTCCACATCAATGGAATCTACGGTCCGCACCGTGGACTTCTTGCTCCGCTTATTTGACGTAAACGCCCGGTAATCATGGGTTCCGCACAACACTTCCGCGCAGCGGCGCATGGCGTCCATGTCCAGCGCGTCCGGCACCACATAAACATACCTTCTATCAAATATATGTGGCACATCACTGTTTAACACCCGGTAAAGATAAGTTTTGCCTTTGGCATTTAAACGGCTGTGGAAGCGTTCCGGCACTTCCTCCGCATGGATCACCGCAATGTCCTCCGGCAGGTAGGCATTCATGTAATCCATGATTTCCCTTGGCGTCTTATCCGTTCCGATATGGAAATTCGCCACCTGTCCAAACGCATGGACACCGGAATCCGTCCTGCCGGAACCGTTCACTTCCACTTTTTTTCCGCACATCTTCGTAAGCAGCGTCTCCAGCTTCCCCTGAATGGTATTGCCCGTGCTGTCCTGCCTCTGCCATCCCTGATACCTTGTCCCTTCATATTGAAGTATTACTTTTATATTCCGCAATTATGCAACCCTCCATGGATTTTCTTTCCCTTCCAGGAACAGCTTACAGCCCGTCAGGGAGTCCCTTACCACCGTTTCCACACAGTCATCGGTATAAAATGCCATGTGATGGGTCACGGTAACATTGGGAAAGCCGCGTAAAACCGCCAGCTCCCTGTTATCCAGCACATCCGATTTCCTGTCATAATAATAAAGTCCGAACTCATTTTCCACTACATCCAGCCCGGCAGCGCCGATTTTCCCCGCTTCAATCCCCGCAATCAATGCCTGCGAATCGATCAGGCCGCCCCGCGCCGTATTGACGATCACCACACCGTCCTTCATCCGCGCAATGCTTTCCTCCCCAATCATATGGTAATTCTCCTCCGTCAGCGGCGCATGGAGCGTAACCACATCCGCCCGCTTCCACATCTGGGCCAACGTCACATATTCCGCATATTTCTTCACTTCTTCTTTTTCGTACAAATCATAAGCCACCAGCCTGCAGCCAAACCCGGACAGACTGCGGATAACCGTCTCCCCGATTCGTCCCGTCCCGATGACTCCCACGGTCAAATCTTTCAGCTCCCTGCCCTGTATCCCTTTCAGGGAATAATCCTGGATATTCGTCCTCTCGATAATCCGCTTCGCGTTGCGGATGGACATTAAAATCAGCATCACCGCATAATCCGCCACCCCATGGGGACCGTAAGGCGCATTCGCCACCGTAATCCCAAATTCCTTCGCCGCTTCCAAATCAATATGATCGTACCCAATCGTCCGCGTCACCAGATAACGCACCCCCCTGTCGCGGAGCCCTCCCAGCAGTTCCCTCGTCATCTTCGACGTCAGGATATCCACGCAGGCGCTCCCCTCCGCCAGCCCAAGATTCCCGGGCTCCGGCGCATCCGGGCAAAGCACCAGCTCCAACCCCAGCTCCTCCCCATACTTCCTGAAAATCCCCTTCTCATCAAACTCCCTGCAACTATACACTGTAACCTTCATATCCGCAAACCTCTCCCTAACGCATGGTTATAAAAACACACAAATTACCGTTTCCGCCTCCGCTCCTCATACTCCTTCACCCCCGCCATATCTTCCTCCTCCAGCCGCCGGAAATTATTAATCCCCGCCAGCAGAATCTTCAGGCTGTTAATGGTGGTATCAAACACCCCTTCTTCATACATATTCACCAGAATAATCCCAATCGGCACTGCAATAATCATACCGAACACCCCTGCCGCCTTATATCCGATAAACAACAGGAACAACGTCGGAATGGGCGGAACACCCACGGAATCCCCCACAATCTTCGGCTGGATAATCTGCCGTGCCAACTGCCCCACACACCATATAATCAAAAGCCCTACCGCCATCTTATAATCCGAACTCAGAATCTTAATCACCGCCCAGGGAATCAGTACCGTCCCCGTCCCGAACACGGGAAGGAAATCCAACACCGCAATCCCCAACGCAATCAACAGCGTATAATTCACGTTTAGCACCGTAAATCCCACCACCAGCAGCAGGTACATCCATATTTCAATCTTAAACTGCGCCTTAAAATATCCTCCCACGGCGCGTTTAAAGCTCCTTGCCATCATATCCCACCGGTAAATCAGCGCTTCCGGCATATGCCTCTTTACTTTCACGGACATATACTCCCTTTCCGCCACGAAGAAATAGGCGGAAAGCAGGCACATAATAATCCCGACCAGTACCGTTGGAAGGTTCTTTGCAAAATTCCCGACGGCCTCAATGGTCGGCGTCCCCGCCTGCCCCACCAGTTCCCCCACAAACCCTTCCATCTGCTCGCCGATGTCCGCAACGGCGTTCCTGATGTCTTCGGGGAAACGGCTGTAAAGCACATCTAAATTCTTCCCGATGGTACGGAAGTCCTCCTCGGCGCTGTTCCACATCTCCGGCAATCCGTTCACCAGCCCTACGGCCTCCTGAATCACCTTGGAACCGATCAGGTACCCCGCAAGCACTACCAGCGCAATAACCGCAATGATGACAAACGCAGTCCCGGCTTTCCTGCGTATCTTTAACTTTGCTTCAAAGAAATGCACCAAAGGATTGGCAATCAGCGCAATCATCCAACCGATGACAAACGGCATAAAAAACACCAAGACCCTCGGCAGCAGAAAAATAAGAAACAGCAGGATGACAAGCGCAATCCCCAGATTCATAAATACTTTCCAGTAAGTCCTCGCCGATGTTTTCACCGGGCATCCCTCCCATCCGTTTCCTTTCCGGCTGCCGCCATCCCCGTATCTTCCCCGTCTTTGCCTAAATACCCATCCAACAGCCCATAGATTTCCTCCCTGCCCTGCTTCGACAAAGCGGAATAAGGGATTACCACCGTACCCGGTTTGGCACGAAGCCCCTCTTTTATTATCTTCAGGTGCTTCTGCATTTGGCTGCGTTTGATTTTGTCCGACTTCGTGGCAATAATCACGGGGTCATGACCCTGCCGGACAATCCAGTCATACATGAGCCGGTCATTTTCCGACGGCTCATGACGGATATCCACTAACAGGAACACCACCCGGAGCATCTTACTCCGATGCAGGTAGTCTTCCACCATCTTCCCCCACTGCGCCTTCACCTTCTCATTGGCAGTGGCATACCCGTATCCCGGCAAATCCACGAAATAACATTCCCCGTTAATGTTATAGAAATTGACCGTTTGGGTCTTTCCCGGCTTGGAGCTGGTCTTCGCCAGCGATTTCCGGTTCATCAGCCCGTTAATCAGCGAAGACTTTCCCACATTGCTTTTACCTGCAAAGGCAAATTCCATCAGGGTATTTTCCGGCATCTTACTCGTCACGCCGCATACCGTCTCCAAATTTACATTCTTAATTACCATCCCAACCCTCCGCCTGTTCCTTTCCCGTCAGGGCGTCTTCTCCTGCCGGATGGGATTTTTTCCCCTTGCCGGAAGATTTCCCCCCTTTGGAAGCGCCGACTTTCCCGGAAGAAGTCTTTCCGCCCTTGCCGGACGGAATTTTCTCTGAATCCGGCAGTTCGGTAAACGCATAAGCCAGCACATCTTCCATGGTTTCCACGAAACGGATGGTGAGTCCTGCCTTGATTTCCCCGGCGATTTCGTCAACGTCCTTTTCGTTCTTCACCGGCACCAGTACGGTTTTAATGCCCGCCGTCTTCGCCGCCAGTATCTTTTCTTTTAAGCCTCCGATAGGGAGCACCCTGCCGCGCAGCGTGATTTCCCCGGTCATCGCCACATCCGCCCGCACCGGAATCTCCGTCAGGACGGAAAGCAGCGCCGTCGCCATGGTAATACCGGCACTGGGACCGTCTTTCGGCACCGCACCCTCCGGTATATGGATATGAAAATCGTTCTTCCGGAATACCTCCTGCGGTATTTTATATTTCTTGCTGACCGAACGCACATAGCTCATACCTGTTATGGCGGACTCTTTCATCACATCCCCTAATTGACCCGTTAAGTCAATCTCTCCTTTTCCCGGCATACGGTTCACTTCCACCTGAAGCGTCTCGCCGCCCACGCTGGTCCATGCCAGTCCGCGGACGATTCCCACTTCGTCCTTTTCGTTTGCCTTCTCCGTACGGTACCGCTCCTTACCGAGATATTTTTCCAGGTTAGAAGCCGTCACCTTCACGCCGGATTTCTTCGTGGTCAGGATTTCCTTCGCCGCTTTCCTGCAGATACTTCCGATTTTACGTTCCAAATCCCGGACTCCGGCTTCCCTCGTATATGCGCCGATAATTTTTTTCAATGCGCTGTCACTGATGGCGAGCTGTCCTTTTTCCAGTCCGTTCTTCTTATACTGTTTCTCCACCAAATGTTCCCTGGCAATATGGAATTTCTCGTTTGCCGTATAACTCGTCACCTGGATTAACTCCATGCGGTCCAGCAGCGGCCTCGGAATCGTCTCCGTGGAATTGGCGGTAGCGATAAAAAGCACCTCGGACAAATCCAAAGGCAGTTCCAC
>ERZ808054.1005-NODE-1005-length-19179-cov-4.533295_pt1 | contig 19179 bp, 17 predicted proteins | sample MGYA00380201_ERZ808054 | MGnify/ENA primary metagenome ERZ808054 (study PRJEB31490, sample SAMN06133419) | mouse gut metagenome | isolation source: Z5_2 | host: mice | place: China: Chengdu | collected 2015-05 ... | reverse complement strand
AGCAAAAAAGCCGCAGCGTCCACCGGCGCCATCAGCCCGTAAGGCTTGGGCAGGAAAGCCGCCACAAGCAGGATGGGCATACAGCGCAGCACGGCTTTGGAACACCGGCTGGCAAGGCTCCTGGAAAACCACATGTTATACAAGTCGATGGGACGGCACAACTCATAGGAAACATTGCCGTCCATGATGCAGGTAAAGATATCGTTATCCATCATCCACGCCATGAACAGGGCAAGGAATGCCTGCTGCATCCACACATAGGCGCAGGTTGCTTCGAACGTCATGGGAAAACTGCCGTTGTCCGGCGTTTGGTAAAAGGCGCGGAACATCAGGATTTCCATGGCGCCCCATACAAACTGGGTGGCAATGCCCGCGAATGCCGCAGTACGGTATTGTAATCCCATGGTAAAATGCAGCCGGAAAAACGCGAGGTATTTGCCCATGCCGGACAGGCGCGGAATGCTTCTTACGGGGATTTGTCTGTCTGTTTTGATATTTTGGCGCATTTATTCCATCCTCCCCCTAGATACCGTGGCTGCAATAAAAAGCAGCCAGTGCTTCTTCCGTGCTGTCATAATCCTGCCGGATATCGTCCATGCTGCCGTCCAACAGGATTTTCCCCTTGCCGATCAGGATGATCCGGTTGGTCAGCGCTTCGATGTCCTGCATGTCATGGGTAGTCAGGATGACCGTGGTGTTTTGTTCCTGGTTCAACTGCCGGATGAAATCCCTGACTGCCAGTTTGGACACCGCATCCAATCCGATGGTGGGTTCGTCCAAAAACAAAAGGGGAGGACTGTGCAGGAGGGAAGCGGCAATCTCGCACCGCATCCGCTGTCCGAGGGAAAGCTGCCTTGCGGGGGTTTTTAACAGTTCCGAGAGGTTTAACATAGCCGTAAGCCGCTCTAAGTTGTTTTGGTAGGTATGGGTGACAATCCGGTAGATTTCCTTTAGGAGCTCATAAGAGTCCATGACGGGTACGTCCCACCATAGCTGCGTGCGCTGTCCGAAGACCACGCCGATGCGGCGGGTATGCTCAATCCGGTTTTTCCATGGAGTGATTCCGTTGACGGTACAGACGCCGCCGTCCGGCGTAAGGATACCGCTTAAGATTTTGATGGTTGAACTTTTACCGGCGCCGTTGGGACCGATATAGCCCACCATTTCACCGTCGCCAATAGTAAAAGAAACGTCGTCGAGGGCATGGACATACTCGTATTCCCGGTGGAACAGGGCTTTCCATGCCGAAGAAAATCCGGCGTCACGTTTCGAGACCTTATAGGTCTTGCTAACATGTTCCAATGTGATCATAGGTGCTTCCTCCTGGTAGTAATGTGTGGTTACATCTTGCCAAGACGGTCTGCTATCGTTGGATTTTGCCAAAGAATTACCGCAGGTAAGTGGCGGTTTCCGTGAATCATGCGCCAAGGGGATGTGCGTCAGACGGATGCGCATCCGGAAGGTTTGGTATTTTACGGAAACCGAAAGGAGTATCAGAATAGCACAATGGGGGGGAGTTGTCAAGGGAAAATTTGATTTAAACAGGAGCCTTGTAACAGTTCAGCCTGACCTCAAAGGGAAAACCGCCGACACGGAGAGACTGGCGCAGAAAAACATTAACTGCCGCAGTCAGGTTCATACCTAACTCGCCGTAAAGCGTTTCACACTGTTTTTTGACGTCGCTGTCCATACGGACGCTGAAATTTGTTGTGCCCCTGAAGTTCCATTTAGAAATAATGGTATCGTTTTCTCTTTGCGGCAAAGAAACATCCTGTCAGAACCGCTGCCAAAAGTTCCGCAGCGACAATTGCCAGCCATATGCCGTCTATGCCGATAAGCAAGGGCAGGAGGAAGACGACGGCGGTTTGGAACACAAGGCTGCGCAGGAAGGAGATGATGGCGGAGACCGTACCGTTATTTAATGCCGTGAAAAAAGCCGAGCCCCATATGTTCAGACCCATCAGCAGGAAAGCCAGGGCGTAGAGCCGGAAGCCGTGGCTGGTAATGGCGAAAAGTTCCGCATCGTATCCGGCAAAGATCCGTACCAAAGTACCGTTTAACAGTTCTGCAAGAAGGGTGAGGAGCAGCCCGCCGCCGCCCATGCATACCAGTCCCTTGCGGAACATGTTCTGCAGTTCCCCCTGGTTTCCGGCGCCGTAATGGTAGCTTACCACCGGGGAACTGCCGATGGAGTAACCGAGATAGATTGCCATGAAGATAAAATTCACATACATGATGATGCCATAGGCAGCCACGCCGTTTTCTCCGGCAAGCCTCATCAACTGGAAGTTATAGAGGATGTTTACGACGGAGGCGGAGAGGCTGGAAACCATTTCCGAGGAACCGTTAATACAGGTTTTGACCAGTACGCTTCCAACAAATTTGGTCCCGGTCAGCCGGAGGAGGCTGTCATTTTTCCGTGAAAAATAAACAAGGGGAACAACGCCGCCCACCCATTCCCCCATGGCGGTGGCGATGGCAGCCCCGGCGATGCCCCAACGGAATACCGCAATAAAAAGAAAGTCGAGGATGATGTTGGTACAGCCTGCGCATACGGATATTTTCAGGCTCATTTCCGGTTTTTCCGCAGTGACGCAGAAGCTGTTAAAGACATTCTGCAGCACAAAGGGCGTGGTGGAAAGAAACAGAATTCTGCCGTACAGCACACAGTTGTCAAATAATTCGCCCGTGGCACCCAACGCGGCGGCAATCTGCGGCGCGAAACGGAAGCCTGCCAGGGACAGAAGGAAACTGAAGCCTGCCGTTACGTAAACCAGCATGGAAAAATATTGGTTTGCCAGTTCTTTTTTCCCCTGTCCCAGCATCATGGATACGAGGGCGCTTCCTCCGGTACCGACCATAAAACCGACGGTTCCAAGTGCCATGGCGACGGGCATAATCAGGTTGACTGCGGCAAACGGTGTTTTTCCCACAAAATTGGAAACAAAGAAGCCGTCCACGATGCCGTAGAGAGAGGTAAACAGCATCATCAGGACCGGGGACAGGACAAAGCGCAGCAGACGTCCATAGGTAAAATGGTCGGATAACTGGATTCTGTTGTCCCGGTTTTTTTGGCTGCGGTTTATGTATTTTTGTTTAAAGCGTCTCATGTGTGCGTATCCTCCGTTTTCTGATTTGAATCCAGCAGTTGTCCCGTGTTTTTGCGGAGCAGTCCGGTATATTTTGCGGTCAGCGCAAGCAGGCTGCGGGTTTCATCCGGCGACATTTCCGCAAAAATCCGGTTTTCCGCTTCAAATACCGGGAGAATATATTTTTCCGCAAATTCCTGTCCGGCAGTCGTCAGGCGCAGATGCATGTCACGCCCTTTTCCACGCGTCAGGGTGAGAAAACCTTTTGTTTCCAAATTTTTAATGGATGAATTGACGGTCTGTTTGCTGATGTGATAATGGTCGGCGATATCCCTCTGCAGGCAGCCGTCGCCAAATTCCACAATGCAATACAAAATGTAAAAAGCGCTGTCAGGCAGACCTGCGCGGAGTGCCAGTTGGTGGTAAATACCGTCCATTTCCCTGTATAAGTAGTTAAATTCCTTAAGTTCCCGTCCGGGTTTTGGCTGCATGTGCATATCCTCCTCATAAGTCCGATTTCGGAATTAATACAGGAGTATTATAGTCCGATTTCGGAATTGTGTCAACCAGGTATTTTTTATATTTCCAATAAGGAACCGCTTGGTATGGAATGTTATGTTCTTGGGTGGGTGTGGTGGATTCATTTTTAAGAATGCCGGATGATGCAAAAAGGATGCAAAAAAGATGGAATTCTGATGCAATTGGATGGTAAAATGGATAAATGTATTTCAGGATGAAAAGGAGAGGGAGGGCATATTTTATGGGGAACAGGGAAAGAAGCGGATATGGCGGGAACGGCAGGAGCAGGGGAAACCTTTGGGACGGTATAGGCAGGAAAACATGGCACAGGCGGGGGACGGCGGCGGTTTTGGCAGCTTTGCTTTTGGTACAGCCGCTTTTGGCGTATGGGAAAGAAGATGGAACGGACCATACGGATGCGGGACAGGGTGAGATCCGGGTGGAGGATCAGAGCCAAAGGTATCCGTTGCTTGGCGGATACCCGGAGGGAGACAGAGAGGATTATATCGCGTTGTCGGCATCGTCGGAAACGGCTTATGAGGTAAAGCAGGGGGATACGCTTTGGGGGATAGCCAGGCAGTTTTACGGCAGCGGGGGCGCATGGGAGCAGATTGCGGCGGCGAACCCGGATGCAGTGGGGAAGGATGCCCTGATTCTTACAGGGGCAAAATTGTGGGTTCCCCAGGTTTTTTATGTGGAAAAACAGGCGGCGAGCCTGGGCGGTTTTTCATCTCCGGCATGTTCTTATGATATGCCGGCTAATTGGGCGTATGCTTATACCGACTGGGAGGTTTGTTTGGAATCCATTTACTGCCGGGAACAGCCGGACAGCGAAGTTTGTGTCCATATCACGGAAAACCGGATGTTCCCGGACGGCGTGGGAGACGGATGGGAAGAAATGCAGGAACAGATACAAAAAAGTGCACAAAAGGCGGAGGGCGTGGTTTTTTCCGGTCTGCAGTTTGAACGGTATTTCAGGGAGGACGGCAGGGAACTGCTTTATTACAGCTTTGTCTGCGGAGCCGGGGAGGAAGACATCCGGTTTGCGGTGGCTTATGTGGTCGGGAAGAATTACCTGGCAGAGTTTATCGGGACCTGCCCGTTGGAAGAACAGGGCGGGAAAGCATCCTCTGCCCATGCCATCGGGGAAATTACCCGTTACATGGCGGCTTCTTTTACGGAAACGGATGAGGAGAAAACATGGTCAAGTTTAAAATACCGTCCGTATCTGGGATATGAAGATTGGGCGTATGAGGATTTGCACAATCCTTTTGCCATGGCGGCGGCAGCCTATGCACCGGCGGAGGAACCGGTATTGGAAGGCAGGGATGAGGAAATTATGTTTGTTTCCAAAGAGTGGGAAGATTTTATCCGTATGGTTACGGCATATCATTATGACATGACGGATGAGGAATGGGAGGCATTTTCCGAAAGGCCGGTCCGTACTGCCGATGTGGCTTGGATTACGGAGGTATCGATGATGGAAAGTCCCATTCCGGGAAGGGATACGGTGGCGGTGGAAGGGCTTTACCCGAAAAATGCGGAATGTGCCGACTATAACCTGACGACCCTTGAGGATATTGCGGTACTGCCTAATCTTGAGAAACTGGAGCTGGAAATCGGAAGCGTGTCCGATTATGAAGTATTGGGGAAATGCCAGTCATTGCGGGAACTAACCATTGTATCGGCAAAGCCGCTGACGGATGTGGAATGGCTTGCGGGGATTCCCGGACTGGAGTCTTTGGCTTTGCGCATCAGTATGTTTACGCATTTGAATGAAATGGGATATGAGAAAGAGGGCGGCAGTACGTTTGCAAAGGAGGGGGAGACGACAGACGCATCCGGTAAAGGGGACGGCGCGGAAAAAGGGAAGGAAAGCGGGAATGATTTGGAAGATACGCTGGGAAAATGCACTTCCTTAAAATATTTGGAATTGGAAGCGGGAACAGACGATGTGACGGATTTTGGCTTTTTGGGGCAATTGCCAAATCTGTATGCATTCCGGCTCTGCGCACCGGAAGACGAAGGGGAAGATACGCCGGACAGGAGCGGTCTTTTCGGGGAAGATGATTATCCGCAGGTACAGTGTTTGGTGGTGGATGATGAGTGGCTGCGGAATCCGGAATAATACATGAAATGCTTTGGTTTCCATGCCTGACAGTTGAACAGACTTTACACCGGCAAACAAATCCGCTATAATAAAACATACCAATTAACAATTACATCATTCAAAAGGCGGTGCAAAAATCACCCGATAATGAAGAACTCAGAAAAGTAAGGGACATCTTTCAGTCAATGTTAGAGGATGGTAACTAATTCAAAGTACAATCAAATATCAGTAACCAAACAAACCAAGGTGTAAAGCCCGTTCCGTTAGCAAGGCTTTGCACCTTTTTGGAAGATGGCGGCAGAAGGGGAATCCGGCAGGAGAAAAGGAGAAGGGATGCAGAATATGAAATACAAATATTTGTTGTTTGATTTAGACGGGACATTGACCGACCCGAAAGAGGGGATTACCACATCGGTACAGTATGCCTTAAAATTTTTTGGTATTGAGGAACCGGATTTGGGGAAGCTGACGCCTTTTATCGGACCGCCGCTTAAAGAGAGTTTTATGGAGTTTTACGGGTTTGACGGAGCGCAGGCCCAAAAAGCGGTGGAAAAGTACCGGGAGTGGTTTGCGCCAAAGGGAATTTTCCAAAACGTCGTCTATGAAGGAATCCCGCAAATGTTAAAGAAACTGAAGGAGAACGGGAAAGTGCTGGCGGTGGCTTCCAGTAAGCCTCAGGTGTTTGTGGAACAGATTTTGGAGCATTTTGACATACGGGAGTATTTTTCCGTGGTGGTGGGAAGCGCCATGGACGGTACGCGGGTGCGGAAGGAAGAAGTGGTGGAAGAAGCGCTGCGGCAGTTATGGAATCCGGCAGACCCCGGATTTGGACTCCGTACGCCGGAGTCATCCTGCACGGTTATGGTGGGAGACCGGAAGTTTGACGTGGAGGGCGGCAGGGAACACGGGCTGGTAACGGTGGGTGTGTCGTTCGGTTATGCGGGGGAAGGGGAACTGGAAGCTGCGGGGGCGGATTATATCGTGGGAACGGTCGGGGAATTGGAAAGGGTTTTGATGCAATGAAGGATTCTGATGTAAGGAAGGGTTCTGATGTGAAGAAGGGTTCTGGCGCGGGGAAAGAGTTCGGTGTGACGGGGGAGGACGGCTGGCGGAAGAAGACGGCAAGTATTTTGCTGCCGTTTGCGGTTTATTTTGTGGCGCATGATTTGGCATCCGTGTTGTTTGCATTTTTGGTGGGGGTTGGGAGGAATGTATTCGGGGAAGGGTATTGGGGATTTGTGGAAGAACATTCGGCTTCGGTGCACGGGATTTTGAACGGGTTGTCGCTCTGTACCGGAATGGCGGCGGTTTGGCTTTTGGCAAAGGGGGAAGTGCGCCGGGGATTATGCGGGGCAGAACGTCGGAAAGATGGGAACATGTGCAAAGATGCCCGTTTTTTTCATGGGACAGGCGTCCGCTGGGCAGATTATGCGCTGCTCGTGGTCTGTGCGGCGGCATTGGCGGTGGGGATGAATTTGCTGCTGACGCTTACGGGACTTACCGGCATGTCGGAGAATTATACGGAGATTTCGGCAAGGCAGTACGGGGTTCCGTTTTGGCTGGGGCTGCTTCTGTATGGGGTAGTGTCCCCGGTGGCGGAGGAAACCGTGTTCCGCGGAGTGATTTACCAAAGAATGCGCAGATACTTCCGGGCAATGCCTGCCGTCCTGCTTTGCGGTATCCTGTTCGGGTTTTACCATGGGAATCTGGTACAGGGGGTGTACGGCTGCGTGCTCGGAATTGCGATTACCCTTGTCTGCGAGTGGTACGGGAGTTTATGGGCGTCTGTGCTGTTCCATGGGGCGGCAAATACGGCGGTGTTTGCGGTGAGTTATGGGAAAGAAGCGTTCGGCGGTGCGGCGGCGCCTGTTTGGTGTGCCGGACTTCTTATGGCTGCGGCTGCGGCAGGCATTTTCATGGGGAAGATGCGGTGCGGAAAGGGAGAGGGATTTGGAAATGGGAAGGGAAGCGAAAAAATGTAAACAATGCGGACGGCGGGGAGTGCAAAGAGATATTTGACCTGTGCATGGAACTGATCCGGTACCGTGACATTGATACGTGCCAAATTGCGGAAGCGGCATGGAAAGAAGGAATCATCCAGTGCCGGGAAATATATAAGGATGCCCCGGATTGGGTTGTGGATGAGATGATAAAGATGCTGGGGGATGACGCTACGGACTCCCGCACGGCCGGATACCTGCTGCTGTGTCTGGCGCAGGCAGGGGGTGGGAAGGTATTCCGGGCGTTTCTTGATTTGGAAAGGCATCCGCGCAAATGGCGGGAAAAGCTGTATGCTGGCCCAGCGGTGTACGCGGCATATGGAGGCTGGTCTTTTGACTCTGACGGGAAATTCCTGGAGACAAATTTCGGGAAATGTTATCCAATGGTAAAGGGAACGGAGGAGGAAAAAAGGAAAAGCCCCGTAAAAATCGGCGTGGGTACGGCAGAAAAGTGTCCCCATTGCGGCGGCCGGATCATGAACCTGCTGGAAATTGACGGACGCGATTCCCGCCTGGATTTCCTGGGGATAGACGGGAAGGTGAAGGCAAAGTGCTGTCTGAACTGCCTTCCCTATGGAGAAGGGGGATTCTGTCGTTATGAAATCGACGGGGAAAGCGAAATCATCCCTTATGAAAAGAGCGGTTTTGAAGTCTGTCCGGAAGATGGGGATATGGAAGAACTGGAAAGCAATACGTATGTGCTTGGGGATGCGCCGGTTCCTTTGCGGTATGCCACGGATTGGGAAGGCGGTTCTTCCATAGGCGGGTTTGCTTTTTGGATTCAGGACTGTGAAATCAGGTCCTGCCCCGGCTGCGGGAAACCGATGAAATACCTTGCCCAAATACAGTGGGATACGGTGATGGACGCCATGGAAGGCAATGCCTATATTGAAATCTGCAGGGAATGTAAAATTATGGCGGTGCTGCACCAGCAGACGTAAGAAGGGGTTCCGGCTCAGACACCATTAAGGAATTAGTTTTTTTACTCCTGAAGGCATCTGACCAGGCGGAAAACCTGCTCTGCCGTTTCACACAGGTTTTGGCTGGCGCGAAACGGCTGCATGGCTTCCGGCAGGGTCTGTATGGTGCGGAGAACCGGGAAAAAGGCATCGATGCCGTGGGTGTTGCAGGCGGAAGCGTCTTCCGTGGCGCACCCGGAGAAGGCAACGACCTTTTTCCCGTATTTTTTTGCCAGTTTCGCCACGCCGACGGGGGCTTTGCCGAACACGGTCTGTCCGTCCAGCTTTCCTTCGCCGGTGACAACGATGTCGGCATCTTTGATGTAAGATTCCAGCCCGGTTTCTTCCAAAACAATCTGAATACCGGATTCCAATACGGCATTGGTATACGAAAGGAAGGCGAATCCGAGCCCTCCGGCAGCTCCCGTCCCGGCAGCTTTCGCGTCGGCATGGGGATATTTTGCCGCGGTAAGCGCGGCGTAACGTGCCAGCCAGCCGTCCATTTGCGCCACGGTTTCCGGGTCTGCCCCTTTTTGGGGACCAAATACGGCGCTGCAGCCCTGTGGACCGCACAGAGGGTTTGTCACATCGCAGGCGATGCGGAAGGTGCATTCCTTTAGCTGCGGCAGCATGGCGTTGTCCGTAATGGTTTCCAATTCGGCAAGTCCTTTGGCGCCAAAGGAAACCGGTGTCCCGTCTTTTTTTAACATGCCGAATCCCAAAGCCGTCAGCATTCCCGTGCCGCCATCGTTGGTAGCGCTTCCGCCGATACCCATGAGAAACCGGCGGCAGCCTTTGGATATGGCATCCTTAATCATTTCCCCGACTCCGTAAGTCGTGGTGTACAGGGGATTCCGGTACGGTGCGTCCACAAGCGTGATGCCTGCCGCGCCGGACATTTCCATGACGGCGGTGTGACCGCCTTTTTTTCCGTTTTTTATGATTCCGTAAGCGCATTCCACGGGGGAGCCTAAGGGTCCCGTGACCCGGATGCGTTCCAGCGCGCCGCCCATGCCTTGGGTCAGCGCTTCCACCGTGCCTTCCCCGCCGTCGGCAAGGGGGCGGACTTGGATACCGGCATGTGGAACGGCGCGTTCTATACCTTTTTTCACTGCATTACCCGCCTCTAAGGAGGACAGGCTTCCTTTAAAAGAATCCATGGCTATGACGATGTGCATTGTGCTTTCTGCTTCCTTTCCGTTTGGCAGGACAGTATGAATTTCACATAATATAGTTTATATGATATCGGTAATCGTCCGTTAGACCGGCTGCCTGTTTTGTGTTTTCATTTATTATTATACACTGGCCTATATCGGTTGAAAATGCAATTTTTTTTGAATTTAAGCAAAATGGAATGGCGTAGTTGGTTCATACCATGCCGGCTTCGAGGTGTCTTCGCACATTATATGTGCGAAAATCCCAAGTGGTACAGCGCCAAAATGCGCATTTTGTGTGCATCGCGAAGCGTGTTACTGGTCACGGAGTGAACAGTAACATGGCGTATGCCGGTGTATTGGTAAATGATGCAGAAATGATGCAAAAAGGATGATATTATGATGCATTGCCATTTTATAATATGGGAAAATACGGACGGAAGGGCGTGCGGAAATGGGAGAAATAATAAAGGAACGGCTGGGCAGAAAAAGTGGAAAATGGTTGGCATTGCCGTTGGCGTTGGCTGTCTGCTTACAGGCAGGATGCGGCGGAACCGGAACAGGGGGCGTGCCGGCGGAGGAGAGCCGTGTGGAAGAAAGGGAAAGCGCCGGAAATTTTATGGAAGAAACAGGGGAAGGGGAGAAGGAAACAGAAGAAGGCTTGGAGAACGAGCCGGAGAAAGAATCAGAGAACGAGCCGGAAAAAGAATCGGAGAACGGGCCGGAGAAAGAATCAGAAAATAAACCGGAAAATAAACCGGAAAAAGAATCGGAAAAAGAAGCCGGGGATAGTCCCCGCGTTGTGGGAAGAAAAGTACCCGCAGGGAATTTGGAGCTGACGTCCGTATCGCTTCCGTTTCATGAGCAGGAAGCTGGGGAGGATACGATGGTTTCCGTCGGAAGCCTGGAGATTATCCTTCCGGTTGGCTGGGAAGCGGAGGAAAGGGTATCCGGCGATGGGGTGGCACAGTATGTCCTGAAGGATGTCCATTCCCGGTGTGAAGGCGGCGGAATCGAAGGGCATAAGGACGGCTATGAACATGACATTGTGATTACGCCTTACCGGATTGAGCGGATGCCGGAACGGAATTGCCAGTTGGCGGCGGAAATGAGCGGGTATTTTCCGGTTCCCTTGCTGTGGGGAATTGCGGGAAGTACGGGAAATACGAAGACCGGTGAGATTGACGGCTGTTGGCTGCAGGGGGAAAATAAGGAATTGTGTGAACAAGAATATTTTCTTTTTTCGGAAAATGGGTCGGGGGGAATGGAACTGTTCCATATCAGGGAGGGGGGATACCAAATCACTGCCTATGGAAATGAGATTGAGGCGTTTGATGATTTTATGGATGGCGGGTTGGTGTGGACAAATGGCGGAACGTATCCCGTTCATCGGATTTTGGAAAACCGGAAGGAGGCATATTTCAGGCTGGACGGGAATAGGAATGATCCCCTGTTTTTGGTGGCACAGGACGGAACGGAGAAAATAACGGTATACCGGATGGGGGATTACGGTACGCAGGTGTGCACCCAAACACTGGATGGTGTTTTTTCATTGGATTTCATGGGAATTGCGGATTTAAACCAGGACGGTTATGAGGATATCGTGTGTAAAAACTGGGTGCTGGATTCGGCGGACAAGCCGGATGATTGGGAAGAAGATGATTTTGACGGTTATCTGTGGGATGCACAAAAGCATATGTTTTCCTATGTGGATGGCAGGGAAATGCTGGAGAAGTATGGTTCTTTTTGGGAAGAAATGTGGGAGGGCTGGGAAGAAACGCGGAATTATGCGGGGATTGTACCGGAGGAACTTACGGATTATGTGGCGGAATATCTGTTAAAGAGCAGGGAGGAATTGCAGTCTGCCATGTCGGCGCTTGTATCGGACGAGGAGCTTTCTTTGGAAGAAGTGGAGATGCTGGCAGAGGAAAATGCGGAGATTAAGAGGGAGTTTCTGCGGACGGTGTCCCAACATTCCGGGATCGGGATATGGCTGTGGGTGGATGCGGACAACGACGGTATCGGGGATATCTTTCTTTGTCAGTATTTGGGCGGAACATTGGGACCGGTGTCTTATTATCTTTTCCGGGGGACGGAAGACGGACATTATGTGCTGACAAGCAGCCATGAACAGCTTAAGGAGGAATTTGCTTTCCTGCAGTGGGAAGGGAAGAATTATCTGGCAAAGACTACCTGGGATTTTGGGAAGAAATGCGTAAACGGGATATCTCTGGAACGTTATGAAAACGGCAGGCACCGGGGCGGGGTATGGCTTGCCGTCACCGCTAAAGAAGGGGAAAATGCCCGCAGTATCATTACGTCTTATGTGGCGGATGAAAAATACCGGGATTTGGCGTCGGGGATGGAGGAATTTGCCAAAATGTATGAAATCGGATCAAGGACGTCCGGCGGAACGGCGGAAGAAGCATGTGGGGATTCCGGGCATGACAGAAGATGCGATATGGACAATGACGGCGCTTTGGAAGAATACCGCGTATCCCTTTGGCAGACGACGAATTATTACACGGTAGACAGTCTGACATTCCAATCGGAGGACGAAAAATTAAGAGGAAGAATTTATGACATGATAAGCAGAGAAGATGCGGCAGGGATTCCTTTGAATCTGTGGGTGGACGAAACGGAGTACGGAAACGTGGTTTATATCCTGTATGAGGAAGGGCTGTATGATTTCCATATCTGCGGATACTTACTTACGGGGGAGGGCAGGAAGCTGCTGCAGGTGGACTGCCTGACGCAGACGGAGGTGACAGCGCAAAAAGTGGAAACGTTGGAAGGATATACCATGAAGGGATAAAGGCAGGGGGCAGCCCTTTCCTTTCGGGGAATGGGGCTGCCTCCCGGTTTCGGATTTCCGTTTTCCGTTCCGGGAACCGGTAGAAACCGGTATGCCGGGGAACGGAGGCGGGACAGGAAAAGTCCAAACAAGAAAGGTTCAAACAAGAAAGGCATGGAGGTTTTCATCCAGCCGGTTGGCAAGTTTGGATAAATCCATGGTAAGGTTTTCCAGATTTTCAATTTCCCGCATCATCTGCTCCGTCACTTCCGCCGCATTTTTAGACAGGTTGGCATTATCCACTGCGGATTCCGATAAATCGGAAATCATATGGGACATATTGTCTTTAGCCCGGTTCATGCTGGAAACGTTTACCTGCATGTCGGACTCCTTTTCCGTGATTTGGATAATGTCGCGGTTCATTTCTTCAAAAAAACGTTTTGTTTTATCCACGTTTTCTTCCTGGTGCTGCAGGGCGTTTTCAATACTTCCCATGACTTTGACGATACCGTCCGTTTTTTCCACCAGCGAACGGATATTTTCTCCGATTTTGGAAGCCGAATGGTTGGATTCTTCCGCCAGTTTTTGGATTTCCAGTGCGACGACGGCGAAACCTTTGCCTGCGGCGCCTGCCCGTGCGGCTTCTATGCTGGCGTTGAGGGCGAGAAGGTTGGTTTCCTCGGCAATGTTGGTGATGTAATCCGTTACGCTTTTAATCTGCTGCACCGATTCGTTTGTGACGGTAACCTGACGGCTGATTTCCTTTACGGCTTCCCTGGATTCTTTGCTGCTGTCCGAAAGTTCATCCAGGATTTTCCTGCTGTTTTGGGAAAGCCCGGCGATGTTGCCGGAAAGCAGGGTGACATCGTCCAACTGCCGTAACATTTGGTCGATGGCGCTGCGGGTGGTCTCCACATCGCTGGAAGCGTTTTGGGCGGCTGTTTTCTGGCTGTTTGCCTTTCCGTGAATCTGCCCGACGCTGTCGTTCATTTCCCTTGCGGCAAGGACATTCTGTTTTAACATGCCGCTTAGTTTTTCCGCCGCTTCCGTAAGCTGCAGCATTCCCGCCTGTATGTCGTTTAACAGGTTTCCCACTTTATTGCGCAGTTTTTCCGTTCCGGAAGCCAGTTCGCCGAATTCGTCTTTGGATTTGATTTCCGTCAGCCTGTTGTCGGAGAGATCCCCTTCCGAAACTTTGAGGAGTACCCGCCGTACATTGTGGAGGAGTTTCGTCAGACCTCCTATGTAACGGAAAATGAATGCCCCTACCATGGCAAGAACCGCCGCGGAGACTAAGGCGCTGGTCAGGATGTAACGTTCCATCATATGGTCCAGTCCGTCGGTGGGGATGGATGCCATCAGCGCGCCCGTTACGGTTCCGGCGCTTGGCTGGACGATGGGAATGATATAGGCATGGCACATGTTACCGTCGATTTCGATGTTGCGGTACCAAAGCTGTGCCCCTTGCCCAAGTGTGTACCGGCGGATGTTTTCCCCCGCCGTCATGCCAATCCAGCGGAGTCCTTCCTCGTTGCAGATGGAAGTCATGACTGCGGTATCCTGGTAGAAAAAAGTGATATCCATGCCGGTCTGTTGTTTTAAACTGTCTACCACGGACGTTTCCTGCGAGACGTTGAAATTCATTCCCCGCCATACGTTTCCGTCCTGTTTTAAGTCATAGTCCCCGTAGCCTTGGCTGGTATACAGGTTCATGGCAGCCAGGGCGCCGGATTTTAAACTGCTTTTTGTCTGGGTATACATGCCCGAACGGAACTGGATTAATCCTATGGCAAGGGAGAGTACGGTCAGCAGTACAAGAGGTACGCAGCAAAGGGTAAGCATTTTTTGCTTGAATTTCATGTCCGTTCCCCCCTTACATCGATTCTTTGGTAATGACCGTGACGCCGGTATCCGTCTTTGTGTTTGTGTCCGTATAGGTTCCTTCCAAAGACCGGATGGCGATAGTCATGCCGTCATGCCCCATAACGCTTGGGTTCTGCTGCATGGTTGCATGGATGACGCCTTCCGATACCAAAGCGAGCACGGCGTCGGAGGTATCGAAACCGACAATGACGGTTTTGGCACCTGCTTCTTTTGCCGCTTCCCCGACACCCACGGTGGTTCCTTCGTTTGTCCCGAAAAAGCCGACGTAGTTTTGTGACAGACCGTCTGCTACCGCATTTTTTACATTGGCGACATCGTCCTGCATGTATACGGTTTCTGCCAGGGTGAAAGCCGTTCCTTCAAAGGCTTCGCGGAATCCGGTTTCCCTCGCCACACAGGAAGCCGTGTCCACGGTTACGCCCATGATGCCGATGGTGCCTTCCGTGATGCCCTGTTCCTGTAATGCCGCTTTCATCGTTTCCCCTGCCGTTCGTCCTGCCGCCACGTTGTCGGTGGAAAGTGCAGTTACACAGTCGTAGGTGGCAGCGCTGTCCACGTAGACGATTTTGCATCCGGCTTTCGCTGCTTTTGCAAGACTTGCATTCACCCCTTCCGCGCTGTTGGCGGCAATGAGGATGGCATTGGCGCCGTCCGCCACGGCAGCGTCCACACAGGCGCTTTGCAGTGCGTCGTCGTGGGCATCGGGTCCCGTCCATTTATAAGTGATATCGCCCAGTTCGCTGACCGCCTGCAGGCAGCCGTCATCGATGGATTTCCAGTAGCTGTCCGTTAAATCCATGGTAATCAGGTATACGGTATGTTTTTTGCCGGAAACGGCAGTATTCCCGCCGTCCGGCGCGGCTGTATCCTGCGTTCCTGCGTCCTGCTCCGCTGTCTGCTGTACGGGCGCTGCGGACGACTGCATGGGTTTGTCCGGCATGATGATTTCAGGCGTGGTTGCCGCCCCGCATCCTGCCAGCGAAAGCCCCATGAATACACTGCATAGTAAAGCTGTTTTTTTCCCCATTATGGTACCCCCTTTTCTGTCTGTTCCCAATCAAATTTCAAACTGTAAAATAAGATGGGAAATAATTAGTTTTACCTACATATTGCAAATATGTTCATATTGCAAATATGCTTATATTATAAGCCAGGATTTATCGGAAAACAATAGTTTTAGGTAAAATTAGGTAAAAATATTTAGTTAAAATAATTTAAATAAATATAAAATTTAGCTATATTTAATTTGGAAATAAGATTGTAATAAGCTATCCCGTTTAAAGGAAACGGAATGGTACAGAACTCATTGAGAGACAGATGCGGCAAAGATGCGGTTTATTCCCGCGGGCAACGAGCCAAGCAGCCGCACTCGTGCGGATATTTGGCGACTGCCGCGAGGGTCAATACCCTGCTGCCTGCAGCGGGGTTGTTGACTCCGCGGGCAAGCCTTTCTTCTGCAACCATGTTATGTTATAAAGAACAAAACTTATTATTGTTTTTGAGTTGGTCTATTAGAATTTGAAAAGGTTTTGTAATGTATTTATCCCTGTGAAATAATGCTAACATCTGATTTTCCATTTTCATTTTGTCCAGGCTGATTAGACGTAGTTTTTTTAGGAGCAGAGAATCCGACAATAATTTTTCCGGTAATACCGTAATGCCTAAACCGGCTTCCGCAGCTTTTATCAGGGCAAGCGAATTAACGCTTTCCCAAACCGGCTCCGCTTTTAAGTTGGCAAGCGCAAGCGTATTGTCTAACGTATCACGGATTGCGCTTCCCTGTTCACGAAGCAGCAATGGATAGCGGCATAATTGGTCTGGTGATATTGTTTTTGCGGATAAATCAAAATTTGGTGCACAGGCAGCACACAAATTATACGAGCCTAAGAGGATTGTCTGAAAATTTCCCTTTGGCGCAGTGCCTTCCCAAAATGCAATGTCAGCATTTCCGCGTTGTAAAATATCAATGGCGGTATTGGCGCTTGCAACCCGGACTGAAAGCTGAATTTGGGGAAAAGAAGTTTTCAATTCTCTGAGTATTTCGGGGAGCAGGAAAGAGGCAATTGTAATACTTGACACAATATTAACGGGAGTATTTTCTTCCAAATGGTTCATTCTTCTGTCTAAGTTCCTGCAAGCCGTTAAAATACTGCGTGACTCCTCTAAAAGAGAAGCACCGCAGCGGGTTAAGGCAGCTCCTTTTGGCAAACGCTCAAAGAGGGCAGCTCCTGCCTGTTTTTCAAGTTCTGCAACGGCATGGGAAACTGCGGATTGCGTTATATTCAGCTTTTTTGCAGCGCTTGTAAATGTTCCGGTTTCTGCTATTGCTTCTAAAATCTCCAAATACCGTATAACCATTTTTTCTCCTTTTTGCACATGAATAGAATAGATGGGATATATAAAATTATATCATTTTACTGATTGCAAAACAAGGGATATAATAGATGAAACAGGAGGTGGTTGATCTTGAAACAGAGTACGAAACTGTATGTATGGCTCTTGGCAGTCAATTTGTTCATAAGTGCTTTTACTTTTGGTGGCGGCTATATAGTAGTTCCGATGGTTCGCCGCTTTTTTGTCGCAAAAAAGCATTGCTTTACCGAAGAAGATTTGGTTAATATGGCGGCCATAGCACAATCAGCGCCCGGAGCGATTGCAATCAATCTTTCTGCTTTAGCCGGATACAAAGCAGCCGGGACTTTGGGGGCTTCCATAAGCTGTATTGCCGCTGTCATTCCCCCGTTAGTTATCCTCACGGCTGTTTCGGCATTTTATAAAGTATTTATATCAAATACGGTTATAGTTGCAGTTTTAAAAGGAATGGAAGCGGGCGTAGCCGCTTTAATGGTGGATTTAATTATAGATATGTGTTCTTTGATTTTAAAGAAAAAGTCATTGCTTTTATCTGCCATGATACCGTTGTCATTTATAGCAAATTTCATACTAGGCATAAACGTGGCTTTGATACTTCTTTTTTGCTGCCTTTTATGTATTTTGCAAGTACTTTGTAAAAAGGGGAAAACCAAATGAATATCGTGTGGGAGTTATTTATTACATTTTTAAAGATAGGATTATTGAGCATTGGCGGCAACCATTGGCTGTATATTCTGCGGAGTTACCGTTTCATTGGTTTTATATAAGTTTTTCCAAACGCATCAGAAATCCGCATATGTCCTGGAAGTACTGAATGGGTTAAAGTCTGCTTCATTAGGTTTGATCATTTCGGCAGCGTCTACGATTTTGTTATTAGCTTTCTATGGCAGTAATATATGTGGGATAGATTTTTTAACGCTTAATTGGATGGCTTTACTTATATTTTTAACCATGCTGTTTATATTGCGGAAATGGAAACCCAATCCGATTGTAATCATTTTTATAAGCGGTATTGCCGGATTTGTATTTTATCGGTGATGGTCTGTCAAAAGACACAGGTGCAGGAATAGAAAGGACAGGAAGCGGTTTCCGTTCGGGAAATCCGCTTCCTGTTTGGACTTGAATTGGGTGGATGGCAGGGACGGGAATCATTGTCCTGTGTCAGCGGCTGTTTTGGCTGCTGCCTCGGCTTTCTGCAGGGAAGTCCTGATGGCATCCAAAAGGACCATGGAGGTATATTTGTTGTCGTCCGCATAGGTGATTCCGTCGAGAGACTGGTTCTCGCATATTTGGATGACGAGGTCTTCAAATGCCGGCTCGATCAGCGGATACATGGCAGTTACGGCTTCATCCAGATTGACGATGCGGATGTTATTGATATTGGATTCGTCCACCGTAACCTCAATATCCACCACGTTATCGTTTAAAACAAGGGAAGTCGTATAGACGCCGGGCATATAAGAGTTCGACGGCTGTATGGTGGTTGTATCTTTATCTTTATTCCTGGGGAGGAACATAATAATTAATAGAATGATGAATAAGATCCCCAGAACGGCAAAAATGCCGGTATATATTAATTCTTTTAAATGAAGTACAATGATTTTTGTTTTGGAACCCATAATCATATTCCCGCCTGTTTTCTTTTTACTATCTTATTAAGGAGATGCGGGTTTTATGACAAGAGTTATTTGGGAACCCGGGCACAATTAGAAATAGCCCGTTTTTGCCATCGGGTTTGAACGACTGACCAAATAAAAAAGAGAAATGTTATACTTGACAAAAAAGGGTGATATGTTAAAATAAAAGAAAAATTTTTAGGAGGATTTTTGCATGTTAAGTGTTATTGTAATGGAGAAAATTGCAAAATAAATATTGCAAGGGCAATTCTGTTTTTTGTACGGGAGTGCGTTTGAAAATTGCTTTCTGCCAAATGTCGGGAATGAATTTTTAAACACGCTTTAGGAGTCTGCCCATTTGTTGACGGTTTAAGCTGTCAGCATTTTCGCCTTACAATTGCTTAATATTGTGGTATCTATTATAGGGAATAATATAAGCATGGCTGTATGGTCATGCTGTTTTTTCCCTTTCAGAGATATATGAATGAATCATATAGATGGAAAGACCATGGTATCCGTTGCTTTTCAGGCTGCCATGGTCTTTTTGCATGTTATGGGTAATTATGCGGCAGCGTAGTAAAACGCCCGTAAGATGTTGGGCTTACGTTTATTCCCGCGAGCAACGAGCCAAGTGGCTGCTTGCAGACATTTGGCGACTGCCGCGAGGGTCAAATACCCCGC
>ERZ808054.1004-NODE-1004-length-19194-cov-5.421457_pt1 | contig 19194 bp, 30 predicted proteins | sample MGYA00380201_ERZ808054 | MGnify/ENA primary metagenome ERZ808054 (study PRJEB31490, sample SAMN06133419) | mouse gut metagenome | isolation source: Z5_2 | host: mice | place: China: Chengdu | collected 2015-05 ... | reverse complement strand
TATTGACTATGGTTTCGCAGAGGCAGATACAACCTACGGCAAACTTGGCGTTAAGGTTTGGATCTACAAAGGCGAGGTTCTTCCTACGAAGGGAAATAAGGAAGGGAGCGATAAATAATGTTAATGCCTAAGAGAGTAAAGCGCCGCAAACAGTTCCGTGGGAGCATGGCCGGCAAAGCTTTAAGAGGAAATACAATCTCCAACGGTGAGTATGGCCTTGTTGCTACTGAGCCGTGCTGGATTAAGTCCAATCAGATCGAGGCAGCCCGTGTTGCCATGACCCGTTACATCAAGCGTGGTGGTAAAGTCTGGATCAAAATTTTCCCGGATAAGCCGGTTACAGCAAAACCCGCTGAAACCCGTATGGGTTCCGGTAAAGGTGCTCTTGAATACTGGGTAGCAGTTGTTAAGCCAGGCCGTGTGATGTTTGAGATCGCTGGCGTTCCTGAAGAAACAGCAAAAGAGGCTCTTCGTCTTGCCATGCACAAACTTCCGTGTAAGTGTAAGATCGCTTCCAAAGCAGACTTAGAAGGCGGTGATAACAGTGAAAACTAATAAATATGTAGAAGAATTAAATGCGAAGACAGCAGCAGAGTTAAACGAAGAATTAGTTGCAGCGAAGAAGGAACTGTTCAATCTGAGATTCCAGAACGCAACCAATCAGTTAGATAACACAAGCAGAATCAAAGAAGTTCGTAAGAACATCGCCAGAATTCAGACTGTTATCACGGCAAAAGCAAAGGTTGCTAACTAATTCATAAAAGCTGGCCGAAATTCGTATATCGAATCCATTGGCTGCTATTATGACACACGCCGACGCGTGTAACAAACCGAAATTTGAAAGGAGATTATCCGTCGTGGAAAGAAATCTTAGAAAAACACGTACTGGTAAGGTAGTTAGCAACAAGATGGAGAAAACAATTGTCGTTGCTATCGAAGACCACGTAAAACATCCGTTAATCGGTAAGATTGTTAAGAAGACATATAAGTTAAAAGCTCATGATGAGAAAAATGAGTGCAATATTGGCGATACAGTAAAAGTGATGGAAACAAGACCGTTATCCAAGGACAAGAGATGGAGACTTGTTGAAATTATCGAGAAAGCAAGATAAAAGAAGCGATACAGAGTGTCGTTTCGCAGCGTAAACGTGACGGAGCGTAAGGGGCAGACCCAACGCAGCGCGGCCTCGTGCAAAGTGAGGTCATTGGCGCGTTTCACGTGGTGAGCGGAGCGAACGAAAAGGAAGGAGTATTTAGAGCATGATTCAGCAGGAAACCAGATTAAAGGTTGCCGACAATACAGGTGCAAGAGAACTGCTTTGTATCCGTGTTATGGGCGGCTCTACAAGAAGATATGCTAATATCGGTGATATCATCGTAGCTTCCGTTAAAGATGCAACACCAGGCGGCGTTGTTAAGAAGGGCGATGTTGTAAAGGCCGTTGTTGTTCGTACAGTGAAAGGTGCACGCCGTAAAGACGGTTCTTATATTAAGTTCGACGAGAACGCAGCAGTTATTATCAAGGATGATAAGACTCCAAGAGGAACCCGTATTTTTGGGCCGGTTGCAAGAGAACTTCGTGAGAAGCAGTTCATGAAGATTGTATCTCTGGCTCCGGAAGTATTATAAGGAGGTGCCAGATAATGCATAAAATCAGAAAAGACGATATGGTTAAAGTTATCGCAGGCAAAGATAAAGATAAGACCGGTAAGGTCCTTCATGTCGATACAAAGAAGAACAAAGTTCTGGTTGAAGGCTGCAACATGGTGACAAAGCACACCAAACCGAGCCAGACAAATCAGAACGGCGGTATCGTTCACCAGGAGGCTGCCATGGACATCTCCAACGTAATGCTGCTCGTTGACGGAAAAGCAACAAGAGTTGGCTTTGAAGTTAAGGATGGCAAAAAGGTCCGCGTTGCCAGAACAACCGGAAAAGTAATCGACTAAGAGCAGAGAGGAGGAAAACAAGGTGTCTAGATTAAAAGAAATGTATCAGAACGAAATCGTTGATGCAATGACAAAGAAATTCGGATATAAGAATATCATGGAAGTGCCGAAGCTTAATAAGATCGTTATCAATATGGGCGTAGGCGAAGCAAAAGACAACGCGAAAGTCCTTGACTCTGCAGTTCGTGACCTGGAAATCATCACAGGCCAGAAGGCAGTCCTGACAAAAGCAAAAAAGTCCGTTGCTAACTTCAAAATCAGAGAGGGTATGGCAATCGGATGCAAGGTAACTCTTCGTGGAGAGAAGATGTACGAGTTTGCAGACCGTTTAATCAACCTGGCTCTTCCCCGCGTGCGTGACTTCCGCGGCGTAAATGCAAACGCATTTGACGGCAGAGGCAATTATGCACTTGGCATTAAAGAGCAGTTAATCTTCCCTGAAATTGAATACGATAAAGTTGATAAAGTAAGAGGTATGGATGTTATTTTCGTAACAACTGCCAAGACCGATGAAGAAGCCCGTGAACTTTTGACATTATTCAATATGCCATTTGCAAAATAAGTAGGAGGATTTATCCATGGCTAAAACTTCAATGAAGATTAAACAGCAGCGTCCTGCAAAGTTCTCCACAAGAGAATACAATCGTTGCAGAATCTGTGGTCGTCCGCACGCATATTTGAGAAAATACGGCATCTGCCGTATCTGCTTCCGCGAACTGGCTTACAAGGGCGAGATCCCGGGAGTAAAGAAGGCTAGCTGGTAGGCATTGAGCACTTAATGAGCGCGAGCCGCAGGCGAAGTGCGAATTTAGTGCGAAAGCCCTTCGCGAACCTTAGCGAAGCCGAGCCGAAGGCGAGAGCAGAGCTTAGTTGAGCGAAGTGTAGCGGTAGCCAGTACGTAAAAAGACGTAAGGCGCGAGCCGCAGGCGAAGTGCGAATTTAGTGCGAAAGCCGTTCTCCGGCCACAGGATCATCTCCTCAGAGGCCGAAGAACACACCTGTGCAGCGCAGATAATGATATCTGCGAACCACAGTGACAAACCAACAATCCACAAGGAGGAAATATAATCATGACTATGAGCGATCCGATTGCAGATATGCTTACAAGAATCCGTAATGCCAATACTGCAAAACATGATACAGTAGATGTACCGGCTTCCAAGATGAAATTAGCTATCGCTGATATTCTTGTAAGAGAAGGATATATTAAGAAATATGATATCGTTGAAGACGGCGGATTCCAGACAATCCGTATTGCTTTAAAGTATGGCAAGGATAAAAATGAGAGAATCATCTCCGGTATCAAAAAGATTTCCAAACCGGGCTTACGTGTATATGCCGGTAAGGAAGATATGCCAAAGGTACTTGGCGGACTTGGCATTGCCATCGTATCCACCAATCAGGGTGTCATCACCGACAAGCAGGCCCGCGAGCTGGGCGTAGGCGGCGAGGTTCTGGCATTCGTTTGGTGACCGAAAGCAGCTTAGTGAGCGCAAGCTGAAAGAAAATTTTCCATGATGTTATCACCCGCCGCCTGCAAAACCCGCTTTTCGGGCAGGGCGGTGTCCGGTGTGGCCTTTGTATGCCAAAGGCAAATAACATAGAAACTGAAAACAGAGTGTGTAAAAGCATGCTCCGAGAATTTAAGTAGGAGGTAAATGGCATGTCACGTATTGGTAGAATGCCGGTTGCGATTCCCGCAGGTGTAACTGTGACAATCGCAGAAAACAATTTAGTGACCGTTAAGGGTCCGAAAGGAACACTGGAAAGAACTCTTCCGGTGGAAATGGAAATCAAAGAAGAAGATGGACACATTATCGTAACAAGGCCAAATGACTTAAAGAGAATGAAATCTCTTCATGGTCTCACTAGAACGTTAATCCATAACATGATCCACGGTGTTACCGAAGGCTATGAGAAGAAGCTGGAAGTTAACGGTGTTGGTTACAGAGCCGCGAAGCAGGGCAAGAAATTAACACTTTCCCTTGGCTATTCCCATCCGGTAGAGATGGAAGACCCGGAAGGTATTGAGACTGTTCTGGAAGGTCAGAATATCATCATCGTTAAGGGCATCAACAAAGAAAAAGTTGGCCAGTACGCTGCTGAAATCAGAAGCAAGAGAGAGCCGGAGCCGTATAAGGGCAAGGGTATCAAGTATGCTGATGAGGTTATCAGACGTAAAGTTGGTAAGACTGGTAAGAAATAATGTAACTGTGAAGGTACAACAGTTGCGAAATAATTAAGGAGAGTGTAAAAATGGTTAGCAAGCAGTCAAGAAGCGAAATCCGCAAAAAAAAGCATTATAGATTACGCAATCGCTTTGCCGGCACAGCAGAGAGACCGCGTTTGGCAGTATTCAGAAGCAATAATCATATGTATGCTCAGATTATCGACGATTCCGTCGGACATACTTTAGCTGCAGCTTCCACTGTGGAGAAAGAGATCAAAGCTGAGTTAGAGAACACCGACACCGTTGAGGCAGCAGCATATGTTGGAACTGTAATCGCAAAGAGGGCAATGGAAAAGGGCATTAAGGAAGTTGTTTTCGACCGTGGCGGTTTCATCTATCAGGGCAAGATTCAGGCCTTGGCAGACGCAGCTAGAGAAGCTGGTCTGGAATTCTAGTAGGGAGGAGAATACAGCATGAAGCGTACAATCATTGATGCAAGTCAGTTAGAATTGAATGACAAAGTTGTTGCCATCAAGCGCGTATCCAAGACTGTAAAAGGTGGACGTACCATGAGATTTTCCGCTCTGGTAGTAGTAGGCGACGGCAATGGACACGTAGGTGCAGGCCTTGGTAAGGCAGGCGAGGTTCCGGAGGCCATTCGTAAGGGTAAAGAGGCAGCAATCAAGAACATGGTTGAGGTTCCGAGAGACGAGAACAACAGCATTCCCCACGACTTCCTTGGAGAGTTCGGTAGCGCATCCGTACTTCTTAAGAAAGCTCCGGAAGGTACTGGTATTATCGCAGGCGGTCCGGTTCGTTCCGTAGTAGAGCTTGCCGGTATTAAGAACATCCGTACCAAGTCTTTAGGCTCCAATAACAAGACAAACGTAGTTCTGGCAACCATCGAGGGTCTTTTAAAGTTAAAGACTCCGGAAGAAGTTGCAAAGAACCGCGGCAAATCTGTTGAAGAAGTTGTTTGCTAATAGGAGGATAATGAAATGGCAGAGAAGTTAAAAATCACATTGGTAAAATCCCCTATCGGTGCTGTTCCGAAGCAGAAGGCAACTGTTGAGGCGCTTGGTTTGAAGAAGATGCACAAGACAGTTGAGTTGCCGGACAATGGTGCAGTTAGAGGCATGATCCAGAGTGTAAGACATCTGGTTAAAGTTGAAGAAATCTAATCCGATAGAGAGTAAGGAGGTGCAGTGATGAACTTATCTAATTTACATCCTGCTGAGGGTTCCAAGCATAGCGATAATTTCAGAAGAGGCCGCGGCCATGGTTCTGGAAATGGTAAGACAGCCGGCAAGGGCCACAAGGGTCAGAAAGCTCGTTCCGGAGCTCCGAGACCTGGCTTTGAAGGCGGTCAGATGCCTTTATACAGACGTATTCCAAAGAGAGGATTTACAAACATCAATTCTAAGAATATCGTTGGAATTAATGTAAGTGCACTTGAGAGATTCGAGAACGACTCCACAGTTTCTGTTGAGACATTAATGGAGAGCGGTATCGTAAAGAACCCGCAGGACGGCGTTAAGATTCTTGCAAACGGCGAGTTGACAAAGAAACTTAACGTTAAAGCCAATGCTTTCAGTGAGGCCGCAAAAGCCAAAATTGAGGCAGTAGGTGGAACCTGCGAGGTGATCTAATATGTTAAATTCAATACAAAAAGCATTTAAGGTGAAAGAAGTCCGGGAACGGCTTCTTTACACCTTCATGATGCTTGTTGTTATCCGGATTGGCTCCTGCCTTCCGATTCCGGGTGTGGACCCCAGCTATCTGAAAACCTTTTTTGACAATCTCCAGGCTTCCGGCATGGGATTTGTCAATGCGGTGACGGGAGGTTCTTTCTCCTCCATGTCGCTGTTTGCGCTGAGTATCACCCCATATATCACATCTTCCATTATCATGCAGCTTATGACCATTGCTGTTCCGAAGCTTGAAGAGATGCAGAGGGAAGGCGAGGATGGAAGAAAGAAGATTGCAGAATATACAAGGTATCTTACGGTTGCATTGTCCCTGTTTGAGTCCAGTGCCATGGCAATTGGTCTCGGCAGACAGGGTCTGCTCTATGAGGATCACAGGAATTTCTGGGGCTACCTGACTGTTGTGGCAGCCATGACGGCCGGTTCTGCTCTCCTTATGTGGATTGGAGAGAGAATTACGGATAAGGGAATTGGAAACGGTATCTCCATTGTACTTCTTATTAATATCGTATCCAGCCTTCCGCAGGATGTACTGACTTTGTATGAGCGCTTTATGGCCGGAAAGTCCGTGGCGGTTGCAACTGTGGCAGCCATTATTGTGCTGGCGGTTATTGTCGCGACGGTTGTATTCGTTCTCATTTTAAATGGTGCAGAGCGCCGAATCCCGGTACAGTACAGCAAAAAGATGCAGGGACGCAGAATGATCGGTGGACAGTCCACCTACATTCCGCTTAAGGTAAATACCGCCAACGTAATTCCGGTAATTTTTGCCTCCTCTATCATGTCTATGCCGGTGATGGTGGCACAGTTTTTCCAGGTGAACTATTCCACCATCGGAGGAAAAATTCTTCTGGCGTTAAGCTCTTCCAACTGGTTTAGACCGGAGAGTCCGGGATATTCTGTTGGTCTGCTGTTTTATATCGTATTAATCGTACTGTTCGCATATTTCTATACGTCCATTACGTTTAACCCATTGGAAGTTGCAAATAATATGAAGAAATCCGGCGGCTTTATCCCGGGCGTTCGTCCTGGCAAGCCAACCTCGGACTTCCTCACTAATATTTTAAACTATATTGTTTTCATCGGGGCGGTTGGTCTGGTTATTGTATGTATCATTCCAATCATGGCATCCGGCCTGTTCTCCGTTGGCAGTCTTTCCTTTGGCGGAACATCCTTAATTATCATCGCAGGTGTAATCCTGGAAACCATTAAGGCTGTGGAATCTATGATGCTTGTAAGAAATTACAAGGGATTCTTAAATGATTAATCGGAAGTAACAGCTCAGAGGATATCTGAATTGCTGTGACTGGAAACATGACAGCGGTGTAAGCATTCGAAACGGGCGGAAGTTTTTTCGCCCGCTTTTTCGAATCACTGTTTTTTGTGGCTCATGAAACCTATGGAGGGATAAGTATCCCGCGGGCATACCTGTATGTGCAGAAAGAATGCACAAGAAGGAGGAAACAGCCTCCGGGTATCCCTTAACGCGCGGAAAAGACGCGCAAAGGAGGAGGAAGCATGAAGATCATTATGTTGGGCGCACCTGGTGCCGGAAAAGGGACACAGGCGGAGAGAATTGCTGAAAAGTATCAGATCCCGCATATTTCAACGGGGGATATTTTCAGAGCAAATATTAAGCAGGGGACCGAGCTTGGAAAGAAGGCGGGGGCCTATATGGAACAGGGACTTCTGGTTCCGGATTCCCTGACCGTTGATCTGGTTATGGACAGAATCAGTCAGGAGGACTGTAAGAACGGTTACATTCTGGATGGTTTTCCGCGTACCATTCCTCAGGCGGAATGTCTGGCCGAGGCGCTGAAGGCCAGAGGAGAAAAACTGGATTTTGCCATTGATGTCCATGTACCGGATGAAAATATCATTGCCCGCATGTCAGGGCGCCGTGCGTGCCCGAACTGCGGTTCCACATATCACATTGCATATGCGGCTCCGAAAAAAGAAGGTGTGTGCGACAGGTGTGGTTCCGCCCTTATTTTGAGAGACGATGACAAGGCAGAAACTGTGAAAAAGCGTCTCTTCGTTTATCATGAGCAGACCCAGCCGTTAATTGATTATTACAGCCGGGAAAAAATACTCCATACTGTGGACGGTACAAAAGAGCCGGATCATGTTTTCGGGGATATTACAAAACTTTTAGGAGCTCAGGGAAATGGCAGTAACGATTAAATCGCCCAGAGAAATAGACCTGATGAGGAGAGCCGGAGAGATCCTGGCGGCTACTCATGAGGAACTTAAAAAAGCCATTCACCCGGGGATATCCACTCTGGACATTGATAAGCTGGGAGAGCGGATTATCCGCGGATATGGCTGTATTCCCTCCTTCAAAAATTATAACGGATATCCCGCGTCCATTTGCATATCTGTCAATGATGAAGTGGTTCATGGAATTCCCAACCGCCACCGCATCTTAAAAGAGGGAGATATTGTGAGTCTGGATGCAGGCGTTATCTATAAGGGGTATCATTCTGATGCGGCCAGAACCTGGGCTGTGGGTGAAGTGTCACCAGAGGCACAGACGCTTATGAATGTGACAAGGCAGAGCTTTTTTGAGGGAATCCGGTTTGCAAGGGCAGGGAATCATCTGAACGATATTTCTGCTGCGATCCAGTCTTTTGCCGAGAGTTTTGGCTACGGCGTGGTTCGTGATCTGGTGGGCCATGGAATTGGGACTCATCTTCATGAGGATCCGGAGGTACCAAATTTCGCGATGAAGAGAAAAGGGATTCTTTTGAGACCCGGCATGACTCTGGCTGTTGAGCCTATGATTAATATGGGAGGCCCGGATGTTCTTTGGATGGATGATGACTGGACTGTGGTGACTGTCGATCATTCTCTGTCCTCCCATTATGAGAATACGATTCTCATTACAGAAGGAGAGCCGGAAATCCTTTCTCTGTCAGCTTTTGACAGGGAACGCGGGGCGTAAGGAGGGACTTCCATGGAAATGCATCCGGGATGGAGGGCCATGTCTTTGGCCGGAAATGACAGAGGACGGATTTATGTCATAAAAGAAGATAGTCCTCAATATGTTTTTCTGCTGGGCCCAAACGGAAGGACACTCCGAAAGAATAAAAAACATGTCCAGGTAATAAAGAGAATGAAAGACGTCGTACAGGAGGTAAGAGAGTAGTATGTCAAAGGCAGACGTAATTGAGATCGAAGGCGTTGTTATTGAAAAATTGCCCAATGCCATGTTTCAGGTGGAACTGGAAAACGGCCACAAAGTTCTGGCAACCATCAGCGGAAAGCTCCGCATGAATTATATCAGAATTCTTCCCGGTGATAAGGTGACACTGGAGATGTCTCCCTATGATCTGTCCAAAGGCCGTATTATTTGGAGAGATAAATAAGGCACATAAGAAGCTTGTGGCATCCGCCTTATGAAGATTCCAGGTAAAAAATGTTTATGAAAACAGGTTTTTGGCGCTTTTTACCCGGAATCTTCGCAAGGCTGAACTGTTACCTCAATAAAAAAAATATGGAAAATGCTTGATTTTCCGGAATAAAGATGTTATAATGCTCAAGCGAACTTTGTTGGAACGCTTGTATTATGCCCTTTTTTAGGGCACTTATATACAGGTATGGCAACCCGTAATGCCGCTTCTTTGGGGATCGGAGCTGGTGTGTATCCGATATGAAGGAATGAGGCGGACTACGAAGGAAAGGAGAATTACTGTGAAAGTAAGATCATCAGTAAAACCGATTTGCGAAAAGTGTAAGATCATTAAAAGAAAAGGCAGTATCAGAGTAATCTGTGAAAATCCTAAACACAAACAAAGACAGGGCTAATGCCGCTTGATCGCCCATATTTTTCGCGCGGCTTTGGTATGACTCGCCAGGGTGCGTTGTTCGTACCGGCAAACAATATTTCTACTAAATTAAATGGAGGTACACTCATGGCTCGTATTTCAGGTGTTGATTTACCAAGAGAAAAACGTGTCGAAATCGGCTTAACTTATATCTACGGTATCGGTAGAGCAAGTGCAAACCGTATTCTTGCTGAGGCTGGTGTAAACCCTGACACACGTGTTAAGGATTTGACCGATGACGAAGTAAAGAACATTGCAGCAGTGATTGCTGAGTCACAGACAGTAGAAGGCGACCTGCGTCGTGAGATCGCTTTAAATATCAAGAGACTTCAGGAAATCGGCTGTTACAGAGGCATTCGTCATAGAAAGAGCCTTCCCTGCCGTGGTCAGAAGACCAAGACAAACGCAAGAACATGTAAAGGTCCGAGAAAGACAGTAGCGAACAAGAAGAAATAACTGTTTCGTTAAGTAACAACAGAGATGAATCACGTTGCATGTTTTAAAGACAGGAAACAGGGTTCAAAATTCAAGAAAGTAGGTTAGTTTAAAATGGCTAAAAAAGTGTCCACTGCAAAGAAAGTGACAAAAAAGCGTGTAAAGAAAAACGTTGAACGCGGACAGGCGCACATCCAGTCATCTTTTAACAACACAATCGTGACATTAACAGATGCACAGGGAAATGCCTTATCTTGGGCAAGTGCAGGCGGTCTGGGATTTAGAGGTTCAAGGAAATCTACTCCATATGCAGCTCAGATGGCTGCAGAAACTGCAACTAAGGCAGCTCTTGTACATGGTTTAAAAACCGTTGACGTTATGGTAAAAGGACCGGGTTCAGGACGTGAGGCAGCCATCAGGGCATTACAGGCATGTGGTATTGACGTGACAAGCATCAGGGACGTGACACCGGTACCCCACAACGGATGCCGCCCGCCGAAACGCCGCCGCGTATAACGGCATGTGCAGACTGTATGCGCAGCCTGCAGGATGATAACAAGTTGGAAGAAAACGTAAGGGAAACCGGATACGTTGTAAACAATAACGGAACATAAGCCGTCTGACGGCGTTTGTTAGGAAAGGAGCCCGAAATGGCAATTAACAGAGTACCAGTTTTAAAGAGATGCAGAGCTTTGGGACTTGAGCCTGCATACTTAGGATATGACAAGAAATCGAACAGAACATCTGCAAGGGCAGGTAAGAAGATGAGCGAGTATGGTCTCCAGCTTCGGGAGAAACAGAAAGCAAAATTCATTTACGGCGTTCTTGAGAAACCGTTCAGGAATTATTACAAGAAAGCGGACAGAATGAAAGGCATGACCGGTGAAAATCTGATGGTGATGCTGGAACGCAGGCTGGACAGCGTAGTATTCCGTATGGGATTCGCGAGGACAAGAAGGGAAGCGAGACAGGTGGTAGGACACCAGCATTTCCTTGTAAACGGCAAACCGGTACAGATTCCTTCTTATCTTGTAAAAGCCGGAGACGTGATTGAAGTGAGGGAAAAGGCAAAATCCTTACAGAGATATAAAGATATCCTTGAAATAACTTCCGGAAGGCTTGTACCCGAATGGATGGATGTAGACCATGAAGCGATGAAGGGAACGGTTAAAGAACTCCCGACCAGAGAAATGATTGATGTTCCTGTTGATGAAATGCTTATAGTCGAGTTGTACTCTAAATAAAATGAGGTATTTAGCAGCAAGCGGGCTGTACCCGCTTGTTTGCATACTTGGTTATTTAGGTGCAATGGTTCGTAAAGGAGGGTATTTGCAGTGTTTGAATTTGAAAGACCCAATATTGAGGTTGTGGAAATCTCTGAAGATAAGAAGTATGGCAAGTTCGTAGTGGAACCTCTGGAAAGAGGTTATGGTATTACACTGGGTAATTCTTTAAGGAGAATCATGCTTTCCTCCCTGCCGGGCGCCGCAGTAAGCCAGATTAAAATTGAAGGCGTACTGCATGAGTTCAGCTCCATTCCGGGCGTGAAGGAAGATGTCAGTGAGATTATCATGAACATCAAGTGCCTTGCCATCAAAAACAGCAGCGATACAAATGAACCTAAGACGGCATACATTGAATACGACGGGGAGGGTGTCGTAAAGGCATCCGACATCCAGGTGGATCAGGACATTGAAATACTGAATCCCGACCTGACCATCGCCACACTGAGCGGCAAGGATACCAAGCTGTACATGGAACTCACCATCACAAAGGGCAGGGGCTATGTGGGATCTGACAAGAACAAAACGGACGATCTGCCAATCGGTGTTATTGCGGTAGATTCCATTTACACTCCGGTGGAAAGGGTAAACGTAACAGTGGAAAATACCCGTGTCGGTCAGATTACCGATTATGATAAGCTGACACTTGACGTATTTACGAACGGAACACTGGTTCCCGATGAAGCGGTCAGTCTTGCTGCAAAAGTACTTAGCGAACATTTGAGTCTTTTCATCGATTTGTCCGAAAATGCCAAAACCGCAGAAGTTATGGTGGAAAAGGAAGACGATGAGAAAGAAAAAGTATTGGAAATGAGTATTGACGAACTGGAATTGTCCGTTCGTTCCTATAACTGCTTAAAGCGTGCAGGCATCAACACGGTGGAAGAATTGACCAACAAGACTTCCGAAGACATGATGAAAGTCCGTAACCTGGGACGGAAATCCCTGGAGGAAGTGCTTGCAAAATTGAAGGAGCTTGGATTGCAGTTAAATCCCAGCGACGAGGCATAGGAAGCAGGCCGGAGGAAGCGTATCCGGCAGTAAAGCGGAAATGAAAACGCATACGGAGTAAGTCCAAAAGGCATGTGTGTGCGGGCTCATGGATAGATGGAACATGCGTCCGGTAAGTAAGTCCAAAGGGCGTGGCCGGGCGTGCCATGGGGAATATTCCCCAATTGAAAGAAAGGAGCCGTAAAAATGGCAAAATACAGGAAACTGGGAAGGACATCTTCCCAAAGGAAAGCATTACTCAGGAACCAGGTAACAAACCTGTTGTACCATGGAAGGATTATTACCACACAGGCAAAGGCAAAAGAAGTCCAGAAGATTGCGGAAGGTCTGATTGCTTTAGCTGTGAAGGAAAAGGATAATTACGAAACCGTTAAGGTTACCGCAAAAGTTCCCCGTAAGGACAAGGACGGTAAGAGGGTAAAACAGATTGTTGATAAGGATACGAAAGCAGTTCTTTCCGAAACACACCGTGACAAGGACGGTAAGATTTTAAGAATCGAAAACGGCGTTACGGTAACGGTTTATGACGAAGTGGAAAAGGAAATCAAAAAAGACCTTCCTTCCAGGCTTCATGCAAGAAGGCAGATGCTTAAAGTTTTGTACAGCGTAAAGGAAGTTCCTACAAAGAACGCTGGCAAAAAGAAGAATACGAAGGAAATTGACCTTGTAGCAAAGTTGTTTGATGAGATTGCACCGAAATATACTGGGCGCAACGGTGGTTACACCAGAATCATCAAGATTGGTCAGCGCAAGGGCGATGGCGCTATGCAGGTAGTGCTTGAGTTTGTATAATAAAAAACCGTATTTTGATACGCAGATGCGCTCCCAGCGATTGGGAGCGTTTTTAGCATAATTTATCATGAAATTGGTAATCATTCAGAAATATAGGAACTATTGTGATAAGAGCAAGCGCCCATACTTCTGAATGGCTATCTGTGAAACTGAATTTTCATAGTCTATGCACAGGAATTGTAGTGGGATTATTGAGAGGGACGTGTGTATGATGAATCAAAACGGTAAGATGACAAGGAGAGAGGCATGTTATGTTCTGGGTGTTGGAGAGAATGTCTCGGAGGAACAAATTAAAAGAGCGTACCGATATAAGGCAAAATTATATCATCCAGATGCGAACCCAGATGCAGATACAAAGGAGTACTACATTAAAGTACAAGATGCGTATGAATGCTTGATGAACAATCCAAGTACAACAACACAGACGATGAGACCAGCATCGAATGTCAATGCACAGACGGCTCGATCTGGAGCTGGCGGCAATTGGCAGTACAATTCGCCGTTTCATCATTCGTTTGTGTCAAATCCGATGGGAGCGGCTTCCTACACGGCAAATACTGCCAGTGCCAGACCAGCCAAAGTTTATGCAAGTACAGCTTCGGCAAAAGCAAGCTATAAAAAGCAAAAAGACAAGGAACGGGAACGAGAGAAGCTTCAGAAATGGGATGAGGAGTACAAGAGTAATAAGAAGCGGCAGCAACAGACGCAGCTCTACGGGAAAGAATATACAGACAAGATGACAGGAACCTCCAAAAGCAAGGAGGAGGAAGTGCTTGAAAAGATTCGGGCGATCTGGCTCGCAGAGACGATCAAGCGGCAGATTGAGCTGGATAAAGAGCACAAGGAAGTACTACAGCGCAGAAAACTTTATCAGGCATTTATGCAGCAGAATATGCAGGAGGATGATGCGCGTAACAAGTAAACTGCACTGTGGCGTTATGGAGGAAAATGATGGGGATCATTAAAGTCAGAGATTTGGTATATGAGTATATCAGACGAGATGAAGAAGGAAATGTAGAAGGCATAACGACGGCTATAGATGATGTTGATCTTGATATTGAGCAGGGTGACTTTGTGGCGATTCTAGGGCATAACGGTTCTGGCAAATCAACGTTGGCAAAGCATCTGAATGCAATTTTGTATCCCGCAGAGGGAACAGTATGGGTGGATGGAAAGGATACGAACGAGGAAAAGTATGTGTGGGATATACGCCAGACAGCCGGTATGGTATTTCAAAATCCTGATAATCAAATCATCGGACAAATTGTTGAGGAAGATGTAGGATTTGGACCTGAAAATATGGGGGTGCCGACAGAAGAAATCTGGGAGCGGGTTGAGGAGAGCCTAAAGGCAGTGGGAATGTATTCATATCGCAAATTTTCACCCAATAAGCTCTCCGGCGGGCAAAAGCAGAGGGTGTCCATCGCAGGAGTGATCGCCATGCATCCGAAATGTATTGTTCTTGATGAACCAACTGCAATGTTAGACCCTAAGGGACGCAAGGAAGTAATTCGTGCAGTTAGGGCGTTAAATGATGTGGAAAAGATTACTGTGATACTCATCACGCATTATATGGAAGAAGTTATTTATGCGGATAAAGTCTATGTGATGGATCAGGGAAAGATCGCATTGCAGGGGACGCCGAAAGAGGTTTTTTCTCAAGTGGAGCAATTGAAGGAACTTCGTTTGGATGTACCGCAGGTGACACTTCTGGCATATGAGTTGGAGAAGGAAGGATTTGCAATGCCAAAGGGAGTGCTCACGAATCGGGAGTTTGTGGAGGCTCTGGACCAATGTACGCGCTAGATGTAGGAAATAAGGAAGAGAAAGGGCGGATAACATGCCGATTATATTGGATAATGTAAGTCATATATATGGAGAAGACACTGCCATGGCAGTCAGGGCTTTGGACAAGATCAGCCTAGTCATACCTGATGGACAGTTTATCGGCTTGATTGGTCATACAGGTTCAGGAAAATCTACGTTGGTACAGCATCTCAACGGACTGATGAAAGCGACATCGGGCGCCGTTTACTTTAATGGGGAAGACATTGATTCAGAAGGGTTTGACAAAAAGAAGCTGCGCAGCAAGGTTGGACTGGTTTTTCAATACCCTGAGCATCAGCTATTTGAGACAGATGTGTTCTCAGATGTGTGTTTTGGCCCCAAAAATCTGGGATTGTCAAAAAAGGAGATTGAGCTGAGGGCATATGCGGCATTGAAGCTTGTAGGGATGGAAGATGATTATTTTTATCAATCGCCTTTTGAGTTGTCTGGCGGTCAAAAAAGGCGTGTAGCGATTGCCGGAGTTCTGGCGATGAAACCAGAAGTACTGATATTGGATGAGCCGACGGCAGGACTAGATCCCAAGGGGCGTGATGAGATTCTAGATCAGATTGCAAAGCTGAAAAGAGAGACGGGGATTACGGTTATTTTGGTGTCACACAGCATGGATGATGTGGCAAAGTATGTTGACAGAATGATCGTGATGAACAAAGGACATGTGATGTATGACGACGAGCCGAGGGAAGTGTTCAGACAATATCAGGAGCTTGAAGCAATTGGGCTTGCGGCGCCGCAGGTGACATACATAATGAAAGAACTGCGGGATCACGGGTTTGATGTCAGTGATGATGTTACGACAATCGAGGAAGCCAAGCAAGAAATAATAGCATACTTTAAAGAAAGATAGGTGTCGGATTATGCTCAGGGATATCACATTAGGACAGTATTATCAGGCGGATTCTGTTATACACAGACTTGACCCGCGGGTAAAGCTGGGGACGACGATTATTTTTATCATATCGCTGTTTGTCTTTCATGGGGTTGGCGGATATGTGGCAGCGGCATTGTTTTTGGCGATGGTGATCAAGCTTTCTAAGGTGCCGTTTCATTTTATGATCAAGGGGATGAAATCTATTGTTTTTCTGCTATCGATCACCGTGATTTTTAATTTGTTTCTGACGCCTGGTCAACCCATTTTCCGACTGTGGAAACTCACTGTCACACAGGAGGGGGTCAGGCTTGCGGTGCTGCTGTCAATTCGATTGGGCTTTCTGATTATCGGGTCATCTGTGATGACGCTCACAACGACGCCCAATCAACTGACAGATGGCCTTGAAAAGATGCTCAAGCCGTTGAACAGACTGCGGGTGCCAGTGCATGAGATTGCGATGATGATGTCGATTGCACTCAGGTTCATACCAATCCTGATGGAGGAGACGGATAAAATTATGAAAGCTCAACTTGCAAGGTGTGCGGATTTTGAGAGTGGAAATCTGATTAGAAAGGCAAAAAGTCTTGTACCACTGCTTGTTCCTCTTTTTATATCGGCATTTCGGCGTGCAAATGACCTCGCGATGGCAATGGAGGCGCGCTGCTACAGAGGAGGAGACCACCGTACAAAGATGAAACCGCTGCACTATGAGAGAAGGGATTATATTGCTTATCTGATTGTGTTGTGTTATCTTGTGGCGGGCGTTGTTCTGGGGAAGCTTCTGCCGATATTGTTAGGAAGTGTAGTGGCATGAGATGTGTATTTATTGAGTAGCGTTGTAAAGAGAGAAGAAATGCGGCTGGTCAGAGAATTTAGAGGGGATAGGATAAATGAAGAGGGTTATGCTCACAGTTGCCTACGATGGCACAAATTATCACGGCTGGCAGCTACAGCCCAATGTACCGACGATCGAATCTGTGCTCAACGAGAAGCTGAGTGGACTCTTAAAGGAGGAAATCAAGGTTATCGGCGCATCCAGAACGGACACTGGCGTACATGCGTTAGGAAATATCGCAGTGTTTGATACCACGGCGAGAATGCCAGCGGATAAAATATCTTATGCGCTCAACCAGAGGCTTCCGGCAGATATACGGATTCAATCCTCCTGCGAGGTTGCACAGGATTTTCATCCCAGACACCAGACTAGCAAGAAAACATATGAATACAAGATTTTAAACAGCGCATTTCCGATACCTGTGTACAGGTTGTATACACATTTTACATATGTTCCGCTGGATGTGGCAAAGATGCAGAAGGCGGCAGCGCATCTTGTAGGAGAGCATGATTTTAAGAGCTTTTGCAGTGTGAATACTACCGTGGAGACATCAGTGAGGACGATCTATGAGCTGACGGTGGAAAAGTCACAGGATATTATTACCATACGAGTGACAGGATCAGGGTTTTTGTACAACATGGTTCGCATTATAGCAGGTACTTTGATCGAGGCGGGAAGGGGCAGCTTGAATCCTGACGCCATGCCAGACATTTTGAATGCCTGTGACCGCGCGAAGGCAGGACCGACTGCGCCGGCTTGCGGGCTGACGCTCGTAAAGTATGAGTTTTTTGTGTGAAATTAAAATGCCCCATTCTGGATAGAGAGGTCACAAAAGCAGGTCGAAGGGAATCCATGAGAAAAAGAGCATATACCTATTCTGAATGGAGCGGTCGTAAAGGCAAATGAAAGGGAGTCTGTGAGAAAAGAGTATATACCTATTCTGAATGGAGCGGTTGTAAAGGCAAGTCAAAGGGAAACCGTGAGAAAAAGAGCATATTTCTATTCTAAATGGAGAGATCGTAAAGGCAAATCAAAGGGAGATCGCGAAAAAGGAACATATCGCCAAAGAACATATTCACATTCGAAAAGGAGTGCTTGTCAGATGAGCGAAAGGGAGATCGCTAGAAAGGCTAAAATTTGGCAATTTGGGTATTGACACGCCAGGAACCGTATAATATAATAACTTAATGTGGCGACATGCGATTGTATTCTATCAAAGCCCCGATAGTTATGATGATGTCAGCCAGGGATCTAGGTGACTTGTGGATTGCTGTGATGCGGCCGGACATTCCGTATCAGGAGATTCAGACAAGGATATCCGTCAAAGGAGAGCCGACAGGCTAAGTATATGGAGGTAACATAATGAAAACATTTATGGCTAGCCCAGCTACAATTGATAGAAAGTGGTATGTAGTAGACGCTACGGACATGACATTAGGACGTTTGGCATCAGAGGTTGCAAGCGTATTAAGAGGAAAGAAGAAGCCTATTTTCACTCCTCATATGGATACAGGTGATTATGTGATCATCATCAACGCGGAGAAGGTTGCAGTGACAGGTAAGAAGCTTGATCAGAAGATCTATTATCATCACTCTGATTATGTTGGCGGAATGAAGTCTGCGACATTGAGAGAGAAGATGAGCAAGAAGCCGGAAGAGGTGATCGAGCACGCAGTAAAGGGAATGCTTCCAAAGGGACCTTTGGGACGTGAGATGTATAAGAAACTTTTCGTATATGCAGGACCAGAGCATAAACATGCAGCTCAAAAACCTGAGACATTGACATTTTAGTCAGCGTGATAGATAAAGGAGGAAATGAAAATGGCAAAAGCATCAAATGCTTCAAGATATTATGGAACTGGCAGAAGAAAGAAATCTATTGCCAGAGTATATTTGACACCAGGTACAGGCAATATCACAATCAACAAGAGAGGGATTGACGAGTATTTTGGTTTGGAGACATTAAAAGTTATCGTTCGTCAGCCTTTGGCAGCAACAGATACTGTTGATAAGTTTGATATCCTTGTAAATGTTAAGGGCGGTGGATACACAGGACAGGCAGGTGCAATCAGACACGGCATCTCAAGAGCACTTTTGCAGGCAGATGGAGATTACAGACCTGTGCTCAAGAAAGAAGGTTTCCTGACACGTGATCCTCGTATGAAGGAGAGAAAGAAATACGGCCTCAAAGCGGCTCGTCGCGCTCCGCAGTTCAGCAAGCGTTAAATTTTATCAAAATGGCTCAAAAAGCCCGGAAAATCAAGGTTTTCCGGGCTTTTGCTTTTGATAAGGTTTGATGCAGTTTGACGCTAAAAAGCCATTTTTCACCAAATTTATAGTGGTTCCCAATAGGATAACCGGGAAAAAAGAGGGTAAAATGAGGGTCAAGTGGTTACTGAATATTCTAACGCTTCGGAGCCACCGTTTTATCGCTTGAGAGCCACCTCGGATTTTAACACTTTAGAGCCAC
>ERZ808054.1003-NODE-1003-length-19239-cov-27.728421_pt1 | contig 19239 bp, 19 predicted proteins | sample MGYA00380201_ERZ808054 | MGnify/ENA primary metagenome ERZ808054 (study PRJEB31490, sample SAMN06133419) | mouse gut metagenome | isolation source: Z5_2 | host: mice | place: China: Chengdu | collected 2015-05 ... | reverse complement strand
TCCCTGTATCTTTTTGAATAGCTCATGCCCTTAGTCTACTCGTTATCTTACCTTTTTTCAACTGCTTTTACTATATAAGCAAATCAGGGCAAGGCCGAAAGCATCGGCCTTGCCCTGTCGTTTTTCTGACAACAATTGAGGAGGAGCAATATGAATTCCATTGAGAGAAACGATATTTTTATGGATAACGTGGGCATGATCCGCCGGGTAATGCGGCGCAACTGGGCACTAATCTGTGCTATGCACCTGGACTGGGATGACGTGTATCAGGAACTGGCCATGGCCGCCCTGAACGCCATCGAGACCTTCGACCCCATGCGGTCCGAGTGCATCCAGGCCCATATCTGGATGAAACTGCAGTATGCCGTACTGACAATCAAGCGGCAGTACCGGCCCTGCGGGCTCACTGGCTTTGGCAATCGGGAGCGGCCTGTTGTCGTGTCCCTGGATCAATCGGAGGGGATGGACCGGTTCCTGACCACGGAGCCCGAAAAGGAGACTGTGGAACTATCGCCTGCCATGCGTCAGGCGCTGTCCCGTCTGGATGGAGAGGAGCGCAGAGCCGTTATCCGTTACCTGAACGATCAGGAGTCCACGCGGGAGCGCACAGTCAAGGCCGCCCTGGATAAGATCAGGGTCTTCTACTTGGCCGCAGTTCCAGAAACCCGATATCCTGTCGGGGCGTGGTAACAACACACATAAAAATGAACAGGAGGTTTTACTGTCATGACGGGAGCTATTGTCGACACAACCACAGTTTCTTTGAAGGACTATATTATTGATTTGGACAACACACAGAAGAAGCCTGCTGTTGTCTATGAAGTGGTGCTGGAGAACAACACCGACTTCATTCTGCGGCGTCAGACCCAAAGGGTGTGCAGGGAGTTGGTGATTCTGGTCAGCCAGGGCCTCTACTATATCCGTGACTGCAAAACCGGAGCCATTGATCCGGTGACCAACGCAAGCCTGCGCTCGTTCCTGCGGGATTTAAAGGGCAACTTTATCAGTTTTCAGCAGGTAAACTGGCTTGATGCCCTGTTCAAGGAGTCTGCCGACTATATCACCACCGTGATCGAAGATGCAACTCTTTCGGATATGTGCCGGCATAACGTACCCATCAGCAAGGAGGAACCCAGACAACATGTGCGCTACTGGGAGCAGAACAAGCGGCTGTTCACACGGATTGCCCAGCTGTTCCCCACACATGGCACTGCCAGTGGGAAGTATCAGAACAGTATCCCAATCATTTTTTGGATCGAGGAGCACTACGGGGCAAACGAAGCGATGTACTTTGCTGAACAGATGGTTCAGTCAGGTGTGCGACATATGGATTTTAGTTCCCGTTACCATTACGCAGAAAATCGGATGATTCATGCGTTTGTTGAGGTTATGGAATCGGGGTACAACATCAATCTGCGCCGTTTTATCGACTATATCTGTTTCGACCTTTACCGGCAGGGGTATGGTGATGTGAATGGAAACTTTTTTAGGGAGTATATGGACTACCTCACCATGCAGAAAAATTTCTATGGGAAGGTCAAGGAAAAGTACCCGGAACATTTCAAAACCGCCCACGATGTGATGGCGCTGAAGGTCAACCTAGCTAAAGCAGCAGAGCAGTGCCAAAACTTCATGGAACAGGCCGAACAGGTCAAGGATCTGGAGTATAGCGCCCAAGGCTACTGCGTTGTGGTGCCCACCGAGCCCCGGGAATTGGCAGACGTGGGGATCAACCTTAGCCACTGTGTAGGCGATTATATTGACCGTGTCGCCTCCGGAGAATGCCATATCCTGTTCCTGCGGCGCAGAAGCGCACCAGAACAGTCCCTTGTGACGCTTCAGCTGTGTGGCCAAAGCATCTGCCAGGCGCAGGGCGTAAACCGGCGCAGCATCACCCAGGAGGAGCGGAAGTTCCTGAACTACTGGGGGCGTGAAAAACAAATCAATATCGAAGTCTAAAGCTGAACACAAGCCGGCAGAGGAAAAAGAAAAGCTGGTGCCGGACTACATGACGCTTACCCGCGTGGTGGGCCGGAATATCCACTATCTGACGGCCTGAAAGGTTGATGTTTGAGGGGAGGAGGCCAAGTGCCTTCTTCCCTCATGTTTCGTATCATTCAAAAATCGGAGGGTATTTATGACATTCAAAGAATTGTTTCAGACTGGGCAGTGTTCCATCAGCGCCATCGACGCATGGGTTGAGATTTGGCATAAAGAAAAGGCCGTGCAGCAGTCCCTGCAAGATCTTTTGGGGTTAACTGACAAGGAATACGGGGTCTGGCTGATGCAGGGGAACGCTGGCTTGGCACATCTGCTCAACGACGGACATACGTCAGAGTATGAAGCGGTCTATTTGGGCTGGGACGAATTGACGGCGCAGCTCCAAGAGATCGTAAATACGGAATTGGGTTCTGGCTACACTGTCACACTGCGCAGACAGGACTATTATTATTGGGATATGCAAATTAAAACTGACCTGGAAATGGACGAGACGCTCAGCGAGAAAATCTGTGAGCGCCTCGGTCTGCAGGATGTGGATGTGTCGATGTTCCTTGATGATGACTGGGTGGACAGTAACCACCTCTTTGGACTGCTCTCCAAACTGACCCATCGAGAGGTCACCTCCAGCCATGCCGACGACTATGGTGTTTGGATCATCTGCAAGAGTTTGGTATGGAGCAGCCCAGAGTTCACAGAACACCTTCTTGTAAAATGCGAGAAGCGGCTTCGCCGCGAGATCAAAGACCGGCATTACTCTTCGGTTGATCCGGACACAGCCTGCCATCAGCTGTTTGGTTTTATGGAGGCGCTGACGATGCTCGGCCTTTTGGGCCGGGATAAGTTTTTCGTGATGCCTGACCACTTTGCGGATACAGTTATTGCTCAGGAGGTGTGTCAAGATGAAATGTGAGCAGCCGATGTGTTGGTGCTGTGCATGGCGGCACATTATTGGCCCTGGAAATGATCCAACACTCAGTTGTGGGCATCCTTCTGAATATGTAAGAAGACAATTTCGGGGCAGCCCTACTGCAAGAACCTGCAAAGAATATGTCGAGGATGACCCGCGCATCAAGATAAAGATCACCCGGGATACCAGAGAAACTTTCATGAGGGCTATCCACCAAATGGCGGTAGATAGCGGACATTTTGCTGAAGCTGAGGCAATCCTGGATTATTTTCTGCCGGATACGCGGAATAGTCCTGCCGAGATTGCTTCCGATGCCTTTGACTTCATCACCAAAGTCAATTTTGGCGGCAATGAAGGCATTTATCTCGACTGTTACGCTGAAGGACGCATTTCAGAAGACGGGGAAAAGGGCCTGTGGCATCTTGGAACCTATAAAACGCTGGGGACATCCCTGTCTGATATGCAGATTTTCGGAAAGCTGGGCGGGACTTTGACCTTTTTTGCCCGTAGGTACCTCTGGGATAATTCTGAGCGGTTCCTTACCGATAGGGAGCTGAGGGTACATGCTATCAAAGAGAAACATAAGGAGGCAAGGTATGAGCTATAGTACATGGCACAATTATGGCTACGGGATATGCGTTGATGATATCAAAACAAGGGACGTGGAGCGCCTGGAGCAGCTTTTGGCTATGGCGCCGAAGTTCAGCGGCGGGCTCCATGAGTGGCTGTCTAAAAGTGAGATTACAGAACCGGTTTGGGACGATTACATGGAGTATGACCAGGACTTTTGCCTTGGGCTTGCCACAATTCTCAAAGAGGTCATCGAAGAGGCCGCGGAGATTCAAATGACCGCCTGCGATGATTTTGATAGCGTTACCTACCTGCTGTATTCTCCAAGCTATCCCTGGCAGCTAAAGGGAGACGAGCGTGATTTGACCGAAGAACAGCTAGTACAGCTATTCGGCCGTTATGTTCGGATCCTGACCGATGTTCCGATTGATGTTGACTATCAATCAGTGGAAAATGGCGGATGAAGAAATCCAGTCATTGCGAAAAAGGTTGTTCCTGTGTATAATGGGACCATCCAGAAAGAAGGGAGGACCAGGCAATGGCAACTCATGGTGGAAAATCGGACTACATTTTGCTTAATAAGGATCTCCCTATGCTGGCATTCCACTGTCGGCGCAACGAGTTCGACGAGCCGGAGTTTTTTGAAGACCAGTGGCTCACCGCACTCCGGCCGATTGGCTACCGAGGCCTGCCGTCGTTCCTGGACCAGCGGAAGGCTCCCAAGCACCGCAAGCACATTCAGCAGCTATTGGAGCAATATGGCTGTGACGATCCGGAGGGGTTCCTTCGTGTCACCCACGCCCTGTCCCTGAACGATACCTTCTGGGTGCGGGAGGCGGATTCCTCACTGACCTGGCGGGAGGTTTCCCTCTATACCAACCCGTTCAGCGAGATCATCAGCGAGGCTGCCTTTGACGGGATCATCAGTGAGACAGACCTGTCTTCCACATCCCCGGAGTTTGGGACAGACGGATATTACGCTAAGTGCTGGAAACGGGAGGACAACGGCATCTTTCTCTACAAGAGCGGTAGCGCACACTATGAGATCGAACCGCTTTCTGAGTATCTGGCTGCGCAGTTGTCCGGCCAGCTGTGTCCTGGGGCAGTCCCTTATGACATGGACTACTATCGGGAGAAGCTGGTCAGCAAATGCCCGCTCTTTACCAACGAGACTGTGGGGCTGGCAAAGGCCAGCGCGGTCTTTTGTGGAGAGGAGCGTACCATACCAGAACTGCTGTCCTATTTCGAGAGCATTGGCAGCGGAGACGCTTTCCGGCGGATGTGTGTACTGGACGCGGTGATCCTGAATCCCGACCGCCATTACGGCAACTTTGGTGTGCTGTTTGACACGGATACCTTGGAGATTCAGGGGATAGCTCCGGTGTTTGACCACAACCGGAGTCTGCTGCCTGAGCTGGACAACGAGCAGCTGGCAGACCCAGCTTGGCATCTGCGGCGCCGCAGGCCCAGACTGGGACAAGACTTCATCCGAAACGCCAAAGGCCTGTTGACGGACGATATTCGCCGGGACCTGACGGAGCTGCGGGACTTTACGTTCCAGCAGCATCCCCATATCCTTGCAGAGCAAGAAAGAGTAGACGCCCTGTGCAAAATTGTTCAAGGGCGGATACACCTGATTTTGTCGGAGTAAAATCACTACACTTTCAAGAAGACTGTGGGCATTCCCCACAGTTTCCTTGTGCTATCTGAAACAGAAGGGAGGCTGTCATCTGCTATGATGACGAACCAAAGGAACGCATGAATGAAAGGGATTCCGCCGTAGCCGGCATTGTGGTAATGTGTATAACTGGCTGTCTTATGAAACGGAGTTATCCATTTGTGGAACTCATTTGCTCCTTCAAGTGACTATTCCAATATAGATAAGGTCCATTTTACGGGTTGATGTATTTGGAAAACCTTTCGTTTCAGCATTGACGCGGCCCCATAAAGATGATATAATCCAATCATACAGTATCAGTGCCGCAGGTGAAGTGCGCCTAGTTTTCCGTGTACCGAAGTGCCATTTGCATGTTTGCAGATGGCACTTTTTTTGTTTTCCGGGCCAATTTCATACTGGCAAATGCAGCGTTCCGAAAGGGGCGCTGTTTTTGTATATTCAGGGCAATCAGCCACAACAAAACAGAAAAGGAGCGATTAAAAATGCTGAAACAATGCCAAGACAGCTATTCCACCCAGTTCACCCAGTTCCTGGCCATGCTGGCTCACCATGAGGAGAGCCGCAAGGCCAGCCTGTGGGAACGCATTGAGGTCAACCGTCTGCGGGTGGCCGCGCTGGATACGAAGTCCCCTCTCTATGAGGACAAATCCGGCTTCGACCCCTCCGTCAGCCAGGATGCCATTGCCGACACAGCGGAAAACCTGGGCTTGGCTATCCAGGTGGGAGGCCGGTACTTCCCCCTGCGGGATACCGCCTACAAGAGCCTGTTGGATCGAGCCAAGATCAACGGCACCGCTCTGCCCAAGCTCGCAAGGGCGAAGCTGGCCGAAGTGCTCAATTCCTGCCTGGAGCTGCACAAGGACAGCGCACTGCTGCTGATCCGGGACGAGAAGGTGTCGGCAGCCCATTCTGGGGACAGCCGGGACTACTCCATCCTGGAGATTGACCAGCTGCTGGACGGGCTGCAGAAGAAAATGGACGAGCGATTCTCGGGCAATGAGTTTGAGACCGGCTATTCTGACCACGCCATCACCAGCGCGTCCTGGAAGTTGCCTGGACAGAAAGAAGACCTGCTCAGCACCTATGAAAAGATGCTGGAGGCGGAGGGTAAGAAGGCCCTGGCGGCCAAACTGATGCCGGGCATACGCTTTTCCACCTCGGACACCGGGGTGGCCTCGGCGAAGGTGTCGGCACTTCTGATGGGCCTTCAGTATCCCATCCACATCGGCGGCATAGTGGCCGTCGAGCACCGCCGGCAGTCCAAAGTCCCCGATTTCGTGGACAGCCTGGATCTGTTGTTTGCCCAGTTTGGTGACTCTGTCGCTAAATTGAGCGGCCTGCTCACCGTCCATCTGGACAACCCGGTCAATGCCATGGCCGCCGTGTGTAAAAAGCTGGCCATGCCGAAGAAGGCCGCGATGGAGGCTATTGCCATGTTCGAGACGGCCAATGGCGATGCCCCGGCCTCCGCCCATGACGTGTTTATGGCCATGCAGGAGATTCCGTTCAACCTGAAAGTCAGCGGTGCTCCCGAAAACAAGCTGCTGTCACTCCAGGAGAACATGGCCCGGGCGCTCACCCTTCGCTGGAGCGACTATGATCTGGCAAAGAAGGTGAGCTGGTAATGGCCACACCGATCATTTTGTGCGACTGTGCAGGAATGTCCGAAAAGCGGTGGCTGGAGTGCCGGGAGCATGGGCCCAAGGGGGACATTGAATACACCGTGGGCGGCAGCGACGTGGCTACGATCTTTGGCCTGTCACCATGGATGACCCCAAAGGAGCTGTGGATGATCAAAAAAGGTCGTATGAAGCCGAAAGATAAGCCCAACCCTCTGCAATTGGAGATGGGGCATCTGCTGGAGCCGATTGCGGCCCATTTTTATGCCCAGCGGACCGGGGACACCGTCACTGATGACACCAATATGTATCAACATGCAGACTTTCCCTATGCCCTGGCCGACATCGACCGGCGCATTACCCGAAAGGCTGACGGGGAACCGGGCGTTCTGGAGTGCAAGAGCTGTACCTACCACAAGGCCAGCGACTGGGCTGATGGAGCTTACCCGCTCTACTATGAGTTCCAGCTACGCTATTATCTGGCAGTTATGGATGTGGATTTCGGTGCCTTTTCAGCACTTTGGGGCAATAACCCTGATTACGACCTGGCTACGCCAAGCCTTATCCGGGATAGGGCAAAAGAGGACATGATCTTTGAGCGGCTGGATCAGTGGATCTGGAGCTTGCGTCATGATAAACCGCCCAACATGACAGAAGTGGAGCCGAAGCTGGCCCTGGAGTCTCTGGCCCGTATCTGCGGCCCGAGTCAGGCAAGCCTGCCGACGATTGAGTTCCCCAGGAAATACGAAAAATCTTTGCGGGGGATCGCCACGCTTCAAGATGAAAATACGGCGCTCGGCCAACAGATCAAGGATAACGAGAAGAAGATCATGGCACACAGTGTTCGTATCGCGGAACTGATGAAAGCCCATGAGCATGGTGTGCTGACCACCACCAAAGACAAGCTGCTGGTGGATTTTGTAACAAAAACCACACGCCGTGTAGATTCCGGATATCTCAAGAAAGAGCACCCCAGTATCTACGCAGCTGCGCTCAAAGCTTCGGAGAGCCGGAAAGTCAAGGTTTCTGTTGAACCGGTATAAGAAATATCAAAACGCACAGGGAGAGCCACAATACTGGCCTCCCTGTGCCATCTTTTAAGAGGTGACAGCATGGTACTCATGAAAAAGGAAACTCCCGCCCGGCGTCTGTTCTCCAAACGTGTGGATAAGCGGTCCCGAGCTGAGATGACTGCTTATCTGGCGGGCCATTTTCGGTATGATACATTGCGTAGTTGGAACCGAAGCACTTCATACGCCTGCAATATGAAACTCTACAATCTTGGCCTCGACCGTGAGACGACAGACAAGCTATGGGATATAATCCAGGTACCTGAGTTTTATGACCGGCTCAATGAGCTGATCGACGATTTCAACCGCCAGCATAACTACATGTGGCAGGCCAGCTGGAACGGCCACAGCGGCGGATATCTGGTGCTGTACCAGGGCGGGACCGAGCCTGGCAAGTACCGCTCCTACTGTACCAAGTGCGGACAGAAAAATTATTCCTCGGTAGCAGAAACCGGAAAGCGGTGCGGGGTATGTAATGAAGAGACCCGTGTTGACTACATCAAACCGCCCATGCAGATTTTTTCTTTTCCGGGGCGGGGCATTGATATGGACGAGGACTTTGAGGACTGGTCCCTCTATGAACTCCGGCAGCGGACAGAGCTGGTACAGGAATTTGACCGGCTGGCCGATGACATTGTTGCTGAAGCTCTGTATATTGCCCAAAACCACTCGGTGGAGGAGCGGACCGTCTATATGCCCACTACCGAACTGGTACTGGCGTAGGAGGGTGAGATGAAGTGTAAATTTTTCAGACTGATTTATCCCAAAAATGTCGAGGACGCCAAGAGCGGCAGTTACACCGTGGCGCTCTATGTGCCCTGTGAGACTGTACTGGACAGCCAGGGAAACAAGCTGAGCAGTATCACTGTTGTGGGCTACTACCTGCCCATCATGGAACGGATGAAGGTGGACATGACCGGCCGGTGGAAGAAGGATGCCAAATATGGGCTTCAGTTCATGATGGAGTCCTATGAGGATATCATCGAACCCGGCAAGAAGGGGATCGTTACCTATCTCGCCTCCGGTTTGATCCGCGGTATTGGCAAAAAACTGGCTGAGCGCATTTACAACACCTTTGGTGACGATACCCTGGAGGTGCTGGACAACGACCCAGACCGTATCCGAGAAGTGCCAGGCATCAGCAGCAAGCGCTTTGAACAGCTCCGCGACTCCTATATGGAGACCCGGAGCGCCCGGCGGATTATTACCCTGTTGGCCCCGATGGATATCAATGCCGGGCAGGCCGTCCGATTGCAAAAGGATCTGGGCATCCGAGCGGAGGAACTGCTGAAGGAACGCCCCTATGAGGTGTTTGAACGGGGGCTGTTGTCTTTTGATGCAGCGGACCGGCTGGCAGAACGCCAGGGCATTCCCAAGACAGCCCCGGAACGGGTTGCCGCCGGGTTGCTCCACACATTGGAAGTGGCTGAGCAGAAGGGCCACCTATGCCTGAACAAAGAGCACTTTGTCCAGCAGGCGTTGGAGTTGCTACGTACGCCGGGCCTAAACCGCATGACGGTTGCCAACGCGGCGTTTGAGATGCTGAAAGCAGACCGGCTGGCCCTGTATCAGAGCCATGTTTACCGTCCGGTTATGGCGAAAGCTGAAGACGGTGTTGCCCAGTGTGTTCGAGAAATGCTCCAACGGAGCAGCCTGCCCTATATCGGCGACTTAGACGATGAGATTGACCAGCAGCAGGAGGAACTGGGCTTCACATTGGCGGAGGAGCAGCGGCAGGCGGTTAAGACCGCCCCCACATCCCCAATCTGTATTATTTCCGGCGGCCCTGGTACTGGCAAGACATCCATTCAGCGTGTTTTTCTGAATATCTACCGTAAGGCGTTCCCGGATGCGGACATTATCTGCTGCGCACCCACAGGCCGTGCGGCCCGACGACTGGAGCAAAGCAGCGGCCTTCCCGCCTGCACGGTCCATAAAGCGCTGAACCTGACTGCCGGTGATACAAACACCCTGACCATGCCGGAGCAGGTAGACGCCGATCTGGTACTGGTAGACGAGATCAGTATGCTGGATATGGCTATGACCTGGTATCTATTCCATGCGCTGCCACCCATGTGCCGGCTGGTATTGGTGGGAGATGCTGACCAGCTTCCTTCTGTAGGGCCGGGCGCGGTACTCAGTGAGCTGCTGCGCTGCGGCAGAATCCCGATGGTGATGTTGGACAAGGTGTTTCGCCAGAGCGAGGGCAGCATGATCGCCGAGAACGCCCGGCACATCCGTCATGGCGATACGGACCTCCAGTTTGACGGAGACTTCCAATTCTGGGAGTCCGCCGATATTCAGCAGTCCGCCGAATGGCTGGAGCGGTTGTATATGCAGGAGGTTCGCCGGTATGGCGTGGACAATGTTGCGCTGCTGACTCCGTTCCGTGCAAAGACCGAGACCGGCGTGCGAAGCATGAATGAGCGGCTGCGGACCCTGGTCAATCCACCGGGCGCAAATAAACCGGAGCTGTCCTTGGGGCAGCGGATCTTCCGGCTTGGTGACAAGGTCATGCAGACCAAGAACCGGGAAGAGGTCAGCAACGGAGACATCGGCTATATCCGCAAAATTGAACGGGATGATGATGGGTTCCTGGTGGAGGTGGATTTCCATGATGACCGCATTGTGGCCTATGAGGACAATGAAAGTCTGAGCCATTTGGATCTCGCCTACGCCACCACCATTCATAAGTCCCAGGGCGGCCAGTATGACTCGGTGCTGCTCAGTATCCAGAATTGCCATGGCCGTATGCTCAAGCGCCCTCTGGTCTATACCGGCCTTACCCGAGCCAGATGCAGAGCGCAGATTGTTGGTGACTGGCAAGCGGTCATCCGAGCCATCCAGACGACGGATACGGAGCGGCGCAACACCCTGCTGGCCGCCCGTATTATCCAAACGGCAACATAGTGAAGGGAGGAAACAAATATGGCCACTGTTCTTGAAAACTACTATAATCTCCGCAGCGAGGTAGACCAGCGCATCGCGCAGGGCGGTGCGCCGTCCGATGCAATCTGGTGGCATGGTGAGATCGTGTACCGGATCGGCGTGCTGGAGACCTGCCAGATGTTCTGCAGGACGGCTCCGGTCACCATGGAGGCCCAGTTTTTGCAGGGACACTATAAAATGCTGGACGCCTATGTGCAGTGCCTCGCCCTGGAACGCCGTTATGGGCCTAACCGCGGACCTGACACGCAGAAGGAACGGGATGCTGCCCAGAACAATCTGGGGCGGGTGATTGAAGATTACCGCAAGCGTTTTTCCAGCTTTGCGCCGTCCGCTCCGGAAAGCTACAGCCGGGAGATTGGCAGAGTGATTCAGACGCTGCTTCCCGCATGGCTTCAGTTCCGAAACACATTTGTACCCATTAAAAAGAAGGAAAAGGAGGCGCCTGCGTCATGACTACGGACAACACACAAGCAAAGCAGACGGCCATGGAGGCCTTGCAGAAGATCAACGCTGTGGAGGGCTTCGATCCCTCTGCACTGGCGGTGGAGTATACCGACCTGAACAGCGCCAATAGTGGTGAAAAAAGGCTGCGGCTTCCGGTAATGGTCCAGATCGGCTGGTTCCGGCTGAAATATCCGGAGGGGCGTATCGCGGTTTCCGTTACGGCGGGGAAGGACTGTTTTGTGGCGACAGCCCGGGTCTATCCCCACTATTCCGCACCGGTGGATCAGTTCCTGGCCGAGGCGACTGCCTCCAGAGGTTATCTACCCGATAAACCTACTGTCTCACCCAGAGAGTGGGCGCAGACCGCTGCGGTGGGTATTGCCCTGCGTAATGCAGGCTTTGGCCTCCAGTTTGGGGCCGCCGGTGATTCCTTTGATGCACCGGCTGTGGACGAACTGGGCGGTATTATGTGGAGCGGCAATCCTGTGGATGCCTCCATTGGGAGCGCCCCACCTGCCGCACCTGCCGCTCAGGCAGCCCCGAAGCCGCAGGAACCTGAGTTGTCGCCTTTTGAGCAGGCACTGAGGGTTTCGTGCCCGATTGCCAAGTACAGCGGGAAAACGCTGGGGGAGGTTATGCAGATCGATCCGAAAGCGCTGTATTGGGTTGCCACCAAGTTTACCGGCAATGCCGAAATTGTGGCTGCAGCCAAGCTGATCTGTGACGAGGCGGTTAAAACTACTGCTTGAATGAACAAGGGGGCCGGTTTTGTACCGGCCCCCGGAAAGGAAAAGGCATGAAGCAAATCATTCGCCCGATTTTCTGCGTCATGGGCATTGCAGGTGTCGTGGCTATCTGGCTGTGGGTGATGATTTCGGCATACAAACCGGCCCCATATCCGGTATCCTACTACACACCGGACTATGCGGAATCTTATACTGTGGGGAGCTTTGACCAGCTCCAAATCTGTAAGGTCTACTGCCTGTCCCCGGACCGCATCTCCACTGAGAGTTTTCAGGAGTATGGACGCTGCTTTTCGCTGCTGGAATTGACAAAGGAAAGCTGTGATGAAACGGATATCTATACTGCGGTTTTTCGGGAAACAGAACCCTTATCATGAAATGAAGAATATAAAAAACGGGGCGACGCCACACAGGACACCGAGGAAAGGGGTTGAGTGGTAATGGAACTGCGCTATCAAATGAACGATATCCTGCCGCTCCTGTCAATTCCACAGCCGCCTATGGGACGGAGTTCCTATAACATCCCCTGCCCAGTCTGTGACCATATAGGATCAAGGAAGCGGCACCTCAATATCAACCTCAAACGAAATGTGTTCCGATGCCCCAAATGCGGCCAGTTTGAGGGAGGGGTTTTTGACCTCTATGCCTACTACGCTGGCGTGCCACGGGATAAAGTGCGCCAGGAACTGATGGACCGGCTGGGAGGAAAAGAGAGCAGCTACTCTGGTAAGTCGGCTGGGAAGAAGAAAGCGCAGTCCAGACCAAAACCAGCAGAGACGCCCCAGGCTCCACTGGTCGGTATTGAGACAAGGGACCGCGTCTATCGGGCGCTCCTGAGTAAATTGACATTGGCTTCGGATCATCGAGACAACTTGCGGGGACGCGGCCTGACCAATAAAGAAATTGACCGGCTGGAATACCGTACAACGCCTTTGGTAGGGTTCCACGCATTGGCAAAGGAGCTGATTGCGGAAGGACACGAACTGTTTGGAGTCCCTGGCTTTTATCGGGACGAGGATGGGCGCTGGACAATGGCGATCTACATGCGGGGTATTATGATCCCCTGCCGGGATCGGCTTGGCCGCATTCAGAGCATCCACATTCGCCTGGACAAAAAGATGAAAAAGGGCGGGAAGTTTCTTGCCTTTTCCAGTATAGATAAAAAGGACGGTGTGGGTGCTGAAAACTGGTGTCATATGGCTGGCCCTGTTCAGGAGTGTGTCTATCTTATTGAAGGTTATATGAAAGCGGACATCGTCCATTTCTTCACGGGGCAAACAGTTCTGGCTATCCCCGGCGTTACCTCCCTCCACTATCTGGAGAAGACGCTGAAAAAACTGACGGAGCTGGGGGTTCGCCATGTAATGACCTGCTTCGATATGGATTATCTAAAAAACTGGCATGTAGAGGCGGCCTATAGCAATCTGATACAGCTTTTGAGTGGGCTGCCGCTGACCTTTGGTACCTACCTGTGGTCGCCGGACCACAATGGATTGGATGACTTCATCTGGGAGTTTTTCATGGAGAAGCGTCCTCTGGACTGATAGTATCCGATAGTTAAGGAGCGGGACAAGCGTCTCGCTCCTTCTTTATCCAGTTTGTGATTACATGTTTACTTTAGATTTCGATGCGTTTCAATCCTATGCCTCGCTACTGTCAATATCATTCCAGCACAAACGATCCAAATTACCGCATAATTTTTCGTAACCTGCAACCAATGCCATTTGCTTATCGCTTAATTCTAAGGCAGATAGGAACTTATAGACAGAATCATATCGATCCATCCAGTTATCCCAAGCTGTAGTTTTTTCTTCATATGTTGCTTTAGTAGTAACATCAGCAAGTGAAAGATAAGAAAACAACATCATAATTGCGATGACAATATAAAAATTAAGTTTCTGATTTCCAAATGTATAATCATATACGGCTTGAATGCCATCAGAATCTGATAAAATTTCGCCATATAACCCAGTAATATCGGGATGCAGTAGATGCCCAAGTTCATGGGAGAGTATAAATACGGTTTGAATCTGTTGCAACATCATTAGTAATTGGTATTGTTCTTTTTTGAACGCAGAAAGCGGGTAAAGTGAAGAGAAAAGGTTTACACTCTGGTTGTATCGGAACTTGTTCAGATAGGCTGCCAAAACAGCACTCGAATCATTAAAATGTTCATCATAGCTGCTGGAACAAAGAGCATTTGTGTTAAGTAAGTCAATGAACTTTATTAAAGGCCACCCTAAAACAATAAATACTTCATCATTTACTGTATCATTTTTAAGGGAAAGTTCACCGGTAACAATGACGTGATAATTTTTCCCTTTGATGGCCTCAAATCTGTTTGCCCTTGACATGATATTTTTGACAATAAAGGTATAGCAAGATTCAATTTCGGAATATGGCGTACGTTGATGAAGTTCACGAATAAATTCCTCATTAAAAATTTTGCGTTCCATCAATGAATTTATCCGAGTAGCCCGTTCTACAGAAAATGCTACATCTTGCTCAGTCCTTTTTCCATCCAAAATTACTTTTTCGGAATAAAGAATTTCAATGAGATCCGTTTTCATCCGGCAAATCCCTTCCACTTTTAGAAAACAGTTCTTCAATTTCTTTGATTTCGTTCATAGAATAGCCTTTATAGGTGTGCTCTTCACTACCGATTTTAATTGTAAGTGATTTGTTGCTATTCCGTTCAAGGTAATTCTTAATTACACTAGCTATGGTTGTTATAATGCCTGGAGCAGCGGCAACGATTGCGACAATTATCTCCGTAGAGCCTAACAGACCAACAGATTTGACAATATTGATGTCGCAATCGTTTGATAACTGCTTTTTTAACTCTACAGACAGATCTTCATTCGTATCTGTCAAAGCAAATTTCAAAACATACATTATCTCGTCCTCCAGTTTTTGGTACATTAATGCTGCGTTAAATTTGTTGAAGAAAAGAAACGGGAGAGTGGACAAGCAAAAAACTTTGGCTTATTATACCAGAATCCATTACTTTCTGCAACGGGAAAATGTCAATTCTCTTTACAAGTAACATAGATCACTCAGCAATTAAACTTTTCTACAAATGCTCATTTTTGTTGCAAATGCGTATAAGTCGCCGTGTAATAAGACATCTGAATGAATAGGAGTGACCATTATGCTATTTGCAATCGACCATGGCAATTCCGCCATCAAGACCCCGAGCTTTGTCTTTACCTCTAGGCTGACGGATTATCCGGTGAAGCCCCCGGTGGAGACTGATGTACTGGAATTCGGCGGTACCTTCTGGACGCTGTCCGGTGAGCGAATCCCCTATATGCGGGACAAGACTAAGGACGAGCGTTTCTTTATCCTCAGCCTGTTTGCCATCGCTAAGGAGCTGCGGCAGCGGGAGGCCCTGCAGCCTATGGTGGAAGCGGAATTGGCTATCGGACTGCCCCCGGAACACTATGAGCTGAGGAATCGCTTTGCGGAGTATTTTAAGCGGGGGACAGTACAGTTTAAGTTTAACGATACTGCCATTAGCCTGATGATCCGTCAGGTGCTGGTCTACCCGCAGGCTTATGCCGCTGTGGTCCCCCAGGCTCAGATCATCCAGCAGAACCCCCGTACCTTTGTGGTGGATATCGGCGGCTTCACCACTGATGTGCTTCTACTGCGTGGTGTCCAGCCAGATATGCAGTTCTGCCGCAGTCTGGAGATGGGAGCCATCCCCATGGCCAACAGCATCATCGGCAGGGTCAGCGCTCTTCATGACATTAAAATTGATGACGACCACATCGCCGATGTAATCCAGGGCCGCCCCACAATCCTTCCCAAGGATGTGCAGGAGGCCATCCGCGCCACGGTGAAAAGTTATGCGGCCGGTATCCTGGACAAGCTCCGGGAGCTCCAAGTGGATCTGCGTGCAACTCCTGCTATTTTCACCGGCGGAGGTGCTGCGCTGTTCCGCTCTTTCCTTGAGTCATCTCCACAGGTAGCTAAGGCGGAGTTTGTCGCCGACCCCAAGGCCAACGCTGTGGGGTACGGTATGCTGGCCACCGCCCAGTTGCGCCAGATGCAGGCCCAGAAGGTCGGTGAAGGCTTTGCGCAGGGATGACAGATTTCGATTTTCTCTTCAATGGCGTGCTGATACAGAGGAAAAGGCCAGGGTAGGCGCTCTTATAGAGCAGCTGGGAAACAAGAAAAGTGACTTTATCGTTATGGCTGTTATGGACTACCTTCAGCGCCACCCGGATATGGACATACTTGGCGCAAAGATTAAGATTACATATCAGCCGCTTCATACAAAGGAGCAGCTTTTGACGATGGTTCGGGATATGGTGAAAAGCTCCATGAGCGAGCTCCTAGGGGGAACGCCTGTCCCCACGGCGGGGATCAACCAACCATCAGAAGCGCCGCAAAGCCCTAGCGAGCAGGACATTGACGCTATGGTGGCAAGCCTAAAGCTGTTTGAGCAATGAAAAAACTGCCTCACGGCCCTTGTTAGGGGTCGTGAGGTATTTTCATGGAAATGGCAGGATTGTGGGCAGATCATGGGCAGACGCTCGGGGATAGGAGTGAGAGGCATGAAAAGCCTTTTGGGAAGGCATCCCTGTACCTTGATAAACAGGTCTATGGACCTCATAGAGCCAACGGGTACGTTAAGTATATGGTCCAGCCGTATTGGGCAGACCAGAGCCATGATCCCACCAGGGAAGGAGGAACAGGGAGAGCCGGATGCCGCATACAAGCAAGCTGTGGCAGCTTGAGGCCATGACCCATATACCGAATCATGATACACTGCCTTGGCTATGGTCCGAGCGGTAACCAATCCGTCGCAGGCTGTAGGAGGCACCGAGTAAAGCCACGGAGGTAAGTCCTGTGGAGCGGTTTAGCCGGCCGCCGCCCGTTGCTCATACATTAACTAATTCTAAACAGGAGGTATTGAAAACCGCCAATAGGGAGGCGGGGTTTCATCCTATAATTATGAACGAAACGAACTCCATTAGGGGTCCGTTATATGCTGACAGTTCGGGAAGCTGCAGAGTATTTCGGTATCGGTGAACATAAACTCCGCGATCTTCTTGACAAAAATCCCGAAAAAAACTTGTCAGTGTGGAATGGAAATCGTCAGCTTATTCGCCGCAAAAGGCTGGAAGAATATCTTGATGATTGCGATTCCATTTGATGATGTGATTCTATTACTTGAAATCCAATGAAGGACGTGGTATAATATCCAAGCCCTGCCATGTCCTTTTCTGAAAGGGGTATCCATGTCAGAAAAGAGACGAGACAGCAAAGGCCGTCTCCTTAGAACAGGAGAGAGTCAGCGTGCCGATGGAAAGTATGAGTACAAGTATGTGGATGCGAAAGGGGTGCGAAGGAGCCTATATAGCTGGAGATTAGTTTCAAGCGACAAATTACCGCCGAAGAAGCGTTCCTGTGAAGCTCTCAGGGATATGGAGGCAAAGGTACTTCGTGATACGCAAGATGGTATCAACTCATTTGTTGCCGCCAGAATGACGCTCAATGATTTTTGGGAAGACTATATCGCAACCAAGTACGAGCTCAAGGCATCTACCCGGACAAATTATAAATATATGTACGGAAAGTACATTAAAGAAAATATTGGGATGCGGGATATTGCCAGTATCAGGTACAGCGATATAAAGAAGTTTTATGGCGAACTGCTGAAGCACGGATTTAAACCAAACAGTGTCGAAATTATCCAGACCATTTTGCATCCGGTGTTTAATGTGGCGGTCAAGGACGGTTACATCCGTATTAACCCTACTGACGGGGTGATCGCTGAGATTAAGAAAAGCCATGATTGGGAAAAACCCAAGCGCCACGCATTGACAGTTCCTGAGCAGGAGGCATTCGTCGATTTTGTAGCACGAACTCCAACGTACCGTCACTGGTCAAACTTGTTCACTGTATTGCTTGGTACTGGAATGAGAGTAGGCGAGTGCCTTGGCCTTCGGTGGGAAGACTGTGACTTTAAGGGCAAGATTATTAATGTAAATCACAATCTCATACATCGAGTCACAGAAGCCGGGAATATGGAAATCCATATCACAACTCCGAAAACAAAGGCGGGCATTCGCATTATTCCGATGTTCGATGATGTGAAGCGGGCCTTGCTGGACGAGAGGCTGAAGCAGATGGAGCATGGATTTACACGTTCTGAGATAGATGGCTATTCTGGCTTTATCTTCCAGAACCGTTTTCAAGAGGTTCTTATTCCACATTTGGTAAATCGGGCTATCTGGCGTATCATCCGTGATCATAACATTGAGGCAGAAGAAACTGGAGCAGTCCGGTTACCGCATTTCTCCGTCCACAACCTGCGGCACACTTTTTGCACAAGGCTTTGTGAAAACGAGCCGAATATCAAAATCATCCAGGAAATCATGGGCCATCGGAATATTGAAACGACGATGGACGTGTATAACGAGGCCACCAAAGAGAAGAAGATGGAATCGTTTGCCAACCTGGAAGGCAAAATCAAGATCAGCTGAGTTTTACGACAGATTTTACGACAAATCACCGAATACACTGTGTAACGCTAAATAACAATATGCCGAGAAAGTTAGGAAAACCGCTATGAATAGTCAAGATTTGATAACTTATGTAACGGTATGTGGAGTGGCGAAACAATTCCCCACGATGAAGCCGGTGGATTAAATTTCGACTACAATTATTCGTATATTAAGTTGTTTTAGCATAAGAGCAGCGGAAACATAAGCGATTTGTTAAAAATCAAAAACCTTGTTTTTCGATTTTACAACAAACTTACGACAAATGAAAAGGAACGAGTAGTCAAAACCACCGGTTAAGCCGGTGGCTTGAGTAAGCCCTATAAGGGCTTATTACGGACAACGCCCCTTAAGGGGCCCCGAAAGGTATGCCGACTGCATTGCTTTTACGGGCCGCCCCTTAAGGGGCAAATTTTATGCCTTCGTATTCTTGCTACCCGTAAACGGGTCTACGAACTCCTTGAGACTGATCTGATCGGCTATCTGGTTCTCTTGTAATTGATTGGCGATATATGCTTTGATTGCTTTTTTATTTCTGCCTACTGTATCTACATAAGGGCCATATAAATTAGGAAAACCGCAAATACAAGGCTTTTCGGAGCCTACCAACAACAAAAATAATATTTGATCTATCACATTACGCTGAAAGGCCGTCCGGCCATCATAAACTGCACCCCATTTGTTAGACAGTATGGTATACTACTAACAAGTGGGGTGATTTATTATGCCAAAAGGAGTAGCAA
>ERZ808054.1002-NODE-1002-length-19254-cov-34.490483_pt1 | contig 19254 bp, 22 predicted proteins | sample MGYA00380201_ERZ808054 | MGnify/ENA primary metagenome ERZ808054 (study PRJEB31490, sample SAMN06133419) | mouse gut metagenome | isolation source: Z5_2 | host: mice | place: China: Chengdu | collected 2015-05 ... | reverse complement strand
CTTCTGTTTCGCAGCTGGATTGCCTGCATTGGTTTGTCGCTTCTGCTTATTGTTAGCTTTTTTGAAGATTGCTATAGGTCTAATAATTCCCAGCGTCCCGGTCATGTTGCGACTGATACAAATTTGTCATTTACCTATGGAACGCTACTTCAATCCTACGCTAATGCAGGAAAACAGTGAAGTACGCCAGAGAGTGCGTCACAAAATGCAACTATGCCCGGAAAAATATCTTCCTATCGTAGAAGCCACTTTGGATGGGGCAATCAGAATGAAAGAGTAAGAGCCGTTGATTGCGAGGTCAATGGCTCTTATTCGTATGCCCTTATCTTCAGCGGTAGGTTACGACCTACGCTTGGCCCAGCACATTCACACGCAATAATCCCCGCCGCTCTCGCCGCTGGGCGTACTCTACCAACTCACGGGCGTTGCCGGGGTGCCATGCGTAGGCGATCAGAAAGTCGCTGTTGTCCACCATGTAGCGGTTGGCCCGGACGATAGCCAGCTTCCTTGGCACTCGCTCCATCCCCGGAGGGTAAAAGGAGCCGTCAAAGCCGCTGGGTGTCTTTTCAGGCCGTTCCGCTGGGTGGTAGGGCCGCAGACAGACCAGCCGCACGTCCGGGTGGCGGTTTTTGGCCCGCTTTACCGCACTTGCCGCCAGCGCGTCAAACCCGCCGTAGCGCCCCACAACAAACTCCCCCACGCCATACTCTGTGATATGCCGCTCCACCAGGGCATCCAGTACCGGGGCCAGACTATTCGGCGCGTCCCGGTGGCCGATAAAAAAGCAACTTTTCTCCATCGCATGACCCCCTTGTGCCCGCCCGGTCGCCGGACGGCGGGATTGCTTGACCTGTGATTGCCCTATTATATCATTGTATTGCTATAAATGGCAATCACGTTCTCTAAATAAATCCCCGTTTTCGTGTTACCCTTTTATCGGAAAGAGGGGGTGCGCTATGGAAACGGAATATCGGGAACAGTACATCCGCTTCGGATTGAAGGTGCAATACTACCGTAAATTGCTGGGGCTGACGCAGGAGGCGTTTGCGGATAAGATCGGGCGGTCATGGTCGTATGTCTCTAAAATTGAAAGCCCCACGCGGGTCTTTGGCGTGTCGATGGAAACGCTGTTCAAAATTGCGGACGCGCTGGAAGTTCCCGTTTCAAAGCTGTTTGAGGAATAAAAAAAGCCGCCCTGGACGAACTGTTTCCAGTCAGTCCAGGGCTAAAAATATGCGTCTGCGGGGTCAGTAGGCGGGAGTGCCGTACCCGTAAATCTCATAATGGCCTATGGCGTAGCGGTTCTCCCGGCAGCTATCGCCGGAGTTGCCCTCCACGGTGTAGACCATTCCGTTTTCTACCTTTTCCACGATACCCACATGGTCGGCAAGGCCGTCCTGGGGGCCGGAGCTGCCCTTGTTGTCCCAATCAAAGTAGATGATGTCGCCGGGGCGTGGCTCGTAGCTGTTATCTTGCCATAGTCCCCGGTCTTTGAACCAATCAGAGCCGGAAATACACCCCGCCGTTTTGGGGATCACACCGGCGTCCAGATACCCGCACTCGTTGGCGCACCAACTGACAAAGCAGGCGCACCACTCCACGCGGGAGTTGAAGCCGTACCATGACCAATAGGGCTGGCCCCCCACGTTGCCGAGCTGGGAGAGGGCCACCACCACGATCTCCCCGTCGCCTACGCCGATACCGTATAGGGCGCTGCTCCACATACTGCGGTTTTCTTCAGCCAGTAATTCCGCAAGCTGCGCCCGCTGGTCGGCGGTGAAGTTGTAGGCGTCCGCCATTTCATCGGCGGTCTTGTGGGTCACGGTGATATAGAGGGTCGTTGTCGTTACCTCAACTTCTTCCTCAATGATGTTGCCCGCTCCATCGTCCGTTTCCACGGTTTGGGTGGTGGTGGCGGTTTCGGTGCGGCTGCTTATCTCGTTCATAGCCAAAAATATCTCTTTCAACAGCTCTTTTTTGCTGTCATCCATCGTGGCGACTTCCTGGGGGTTGTCCGGGTCGGTGGTGGTCTTAACGGCGTATATCGCCAACACCTCTGGCCAGACGGCGCGGGAGCCGGACATTTCAAGTACGTCATGGGCGGTGCCGTTCTTGATCTCGTCCAGCTTGCCCTCATACTCCTGATTGATCTCCCGGACAACGGCGGGCATGGTCTGTCCTGTGCCGCTGTCCTCCCCGGAGAAGAAGATACCGAAGCAGGAGCCGACGATCAGGCCAATCAAGCAGATAATCACAACGGCAAGGACGGCAACCCAGCCCCCAGCGGCAATAGCGGCCACAAGCGCCTTAATAGACGCAATCATAGCCTTTACCGTGGCGGAAACACCCTTTGCGGCGGCTTTCGCGGTGGTGGCGGCGGTTTTGGCCGTGGCACGGGCGGCGTGAGCGGTCATTTTCGCCGCCTTTGCGGTGGCCTGGGCCGTTTTCTGTGCCGCCTTTGCCGTATGGTCTGCGGTCTTGATGGCGGTTTTAGAGGTATGCTGGGCGGTTTTCACGGTGCCCTTTGCGGTGCGCTGTGCCGTCTTTACCGTCCGCTGTGCGCTCTTGATGGTGCCCTTTGCGCCCCTGCCGGTGGCCTTTGCGGTCTGCCCCATAGCCTGGGCGGGCCGTTTTGCCGTTTTTACGGGCGTTTCCACGGCATTGACCGCCGTTTCCACCTGCCGGGGCGCTTTGGCGGCGTCCTGGGGCTTTGCCTGCGGTAGCCGGTCAGACTGGACAGCCCGGTTTTTCACCTGCCGTTTCCGTTCGGCCCACTTTGCGGCCTGTTTCCTGGCAAAAGTCCGCCCACGTTCTACAATGGAGCTTGCGGTGTCAACAGGGCGCTCAACGTCAGCACAGGCCGGGGGTTGCTCCACCGTGCGCTTATACCGTGGGAGGGGCTGGCGCTCCAGGGCCGTATTGGTTCGCTGGCGTGGGAGCCGTCTGTCCGGGGTAGAGGCGGTGCCCTGCCGGGGACGCTGCCCATCCCTGGGCGGGTCGGTGCGCCGACGCGGGAGCCGCCCCTCCGAGGGTGTCCCGCTATTCCGTTGCGGGGGCTGGCTCTCCGGGGCCATACCCTGGGGCGGTTCGGAGGCGGGGAGTTGTTCGGTGGGGGTGGTGTTCTCCCGGAGTTTCTCCGCCGCCCGCTTCTCCTGTTGACGCTGGAACAGCTTTCGTCCTTGCTGCACAGCCGATTTTGTGCCGGACACCGCCACATTCGCCGTATCATGGGCCAGATCGTCGGCGGCAAACTCCACCTTATCCTCGGCGCACTCATTGGGGGTAGTCTGCCGGTCATCCATCAATGCCGCGGCGTTCCGCTTGGAGCGGATAAAGGCGTTTTTCATGCGCTGTCCCACAACGGCGGATTTGTCAAGCACTTTAATGTCCTTGACCTTTTCACGGGTCTTGATCTCTCTCATGGCCGCTCACCTGTCCGTCTTTTCATCCAGCGGTGTTTCAGTTCGGCGGGGGCCACATAGTAGTCCCTGCGGCGCTGGCCTGTCCATTCTTTACCACCGGCCACACCGTCAAAGGCAAAGCCAGCGGCCCGCAGGGACGCTCCAGTTTCCGATGCCAGCGTATAGGTGACAATGCGCTCATAGCCCATATCAAAACCGATGCGGCAGCAGGCTCCGTAGAGCTTGGAACAGGCGTTGTCCGTCCCGTCCGTACAGCAGCGCAGGATTTCCAGGGTCAACCCATCGTCCAGATACCGGGCGACGGGACGGCCACAAATGGCGACGCCGCACAGGCTGTCCCCATCATAACAGGCCACGGCGAACTTGCCGCCCACGGGCGGGATGCTGTGCCGGTGATACCGGCCCACATAGTCCCTCGCGGCCCGCAGGTGGCAGGGCTTGATTTTTAATGGCATTTTCATCTCTCCATTCAAAGAGGGGACAGGCATTAAGCCTGCCCCCCGGAAAAGCGGCCCTCACCGGGCCGGGTGGTCATCAAGCGGTACAGTTCGGTGTTGGAGGGGAAGCGGTTCACGAACGGCACCAGGGCCGATCCATACTTGATAAGCCCACACCCGGCGGGGGCGTTGGTGATGTGCCCCATCTGTTCCTCGGAAATGTTCAGCAGACGGGCCAGCTTCTCCCGGTCGCTTGCCGCCTGGTTCAGCATGACAATGAACTCGGAGTTGGACAGCATGGTGTTGGCCTGCACGGAGTCCAGAAGATACTCCACGTTCTGCGTGATGGCGGTGGGGTAGGCGTTGCGCTTGCGGAACTGTCGCCACGCGGAGTTGAAAAAGGCAGCGGAAAACTCGTTCTCAAACATGACGTGGAACTCGTCGATAAAGACGTGGGTACGCTTGCCCTTCTTCCAGTTCAGGGTGACGCGGTTGAGCATGGTGTCGGTAATGACAAGGTGGCCGATGGGCTTCAACTGTTCGCCCAGGCCGTGGATGTCGAACACCACCACCCGCTTGTCCAGGTCAACGGTGCTTTCGTGGCCGAAAATGTCAAGGGAGCCGGTGGTGAACAGCTCCAGGGCCAGGGCGATCTCCTTTGCCATGTTTTCCGGCTGTTCCATCAGCTTCTCCCGGAGGGTCGCCAGGGTGGGGACGGTGCCGTTCTGTTCCGCTTCCTCGTACACCGCCGCCGTACAGCGGTCAATGATGGACTTCTGCTTGGCCCCCACGCCGTTGGGGTCGATGCGCTCCACCAGGGACATGATAAACTGCGATTTCACCACGATGGGGTTGTTCTCGCCGTAGCCGTCCACCATATACATGGCGTTCAAGCGATCTTTGCCGCCAGCGGCCACCCGGACAACGCTGCCCAGGCCATCCATCGCTTCAATGAGGGGGGCGTACTCGCCCTCCGGGTCTGCTATGAGAATATCGTCGTCCGTGTTGAGGATCAGGAACGCGATCTCCTCTTTCACGCTGAACGATTTGCCGGAGCCGGGGACGCCCAGCCGGAAGGAGGACTGATTGAGCAGATTGGCCTTGTTGCACATGATAAGGTTGTGGGAAATGGCGTTCTCCCCGAAGTAGATTCCGCCCCTGTCCATGATCTCCTGCACCTTAAAGGGCATGAACACGGCAAGGCTCTCGGTGGTCAGGGTGCGGAAGGCGTCGATCTTCCGGGTGCCGATGGGCAGGACGGTGTTCAGGCCGTCAAGCTGCTGGTATTTCAGCACCGCCAACTGGCACCGCCCGGACAGGGAGCGCACTTTCTCCGTGTCGCTGTCAAGCTGCTGTTTGCTGTCGGCGGTGATGACAAGGGTGAGGACGGCCTGCATCATCCGCTGGTCGCGGGTGGTGAGGTCGGCCAAAAACTCCTTGCTCTCCTTGCGCTGCAACTCCATGTCGTAGGGGACGATGGCGGAGAAGTTGTTGTTCTGATTCTGGCGGCGCTGCCAGTTTGTGATATTGGTTTCAACGCCCAGCAGACGGTTCTCCACCTCCCGCACGGCCTCGTCGGTGGGCACGGAGAGGATGTCGATGGACAACATCATATTGCGGTTCAGGTCGGTCAAGTCCGCCACGATCTCGTCCTGGATATAGTTGGCGTAGTCCTTCAGGAACAGTACCCGGCAATAGCGGTCGCCCAGCTTCAAATAGTCGCTGTGCTTCTCAATACCGTCCGGGCAGATATAGTCCCGGAAGTCGTGGCCCTTCCGGGTCATATCCGCCATATCGAAGTGAAAACTGCCCTCGTCCCCGGCCCGGTAGAAGTCGTGGAGGATACGCAGACGGTCAGCGGCGTCCAGCTCTACGCACTTGGAGCCGAGGGCGGCGAAGCGGGCGGTCAGGTCGGCCCCGATCCGGGTGAAGTAGGCGCGGGCGTCCTCAATCTCCCGTTTATAGACGGTCACGGTGACAAGTTTCTCCTGGATGATGCCGTTGGCCCCGGTCGCCTTGTCAATGAGCATTTGGTTGTACTCCTTGCGGTACTTGTCCAGGCCGTCCCCCCGCATAGCCATAAGGACAGACTGCTCAAAGTCCGCTTGGCTCTGGCGGCGGTTGCAAATAGTCAGCTTGGTAGTGGCGGCGCTGTCCAGGCCGTTCAGCAGCTCCGAGTAGGCCAGGAACATGGTTTCCTTGTCCTCCCGGCTGGCTACCTTGTAATTGATGTCGGTGAAACGGTAGGTCTTGGAGAACTTGATGCCCACCTTAAAAATGCCGTCCGGCCAGACGCATTGAATGGGTATCACGTCCTGCACCCTGCGGGGGACGCGGTACGGCTCCCGATCCTGCCGCATGATGGTCTTGATGCTCTTAATCATGGCGCTTGTATTCCTCCTTTTCCCGCTTTTCCATGCTGGACTTCAAAAGGTCGTAGTACAGCGTGGACGATTCAAAGCGCAGTTCCCTGGGTTCCAGCACCTCCGAGCGCAGCCACGCCCAAATGAACTGCTCCGCCGTCATGCCGTGGTAGGTGAAGAAGCCCAGGGCGGCAAAGGGGGCCGCGCCCACAATGCACATCCAGGACACGGTTTCCGTGCCGACGTAGGGTTTCAGCAGAAAATACAGCCCCACGGCCACGGCCACCGCCAGGGCAGAAAAAACGAGCTGCCGCAGAGACAGCCCGAAAAACATACTCTCCGTGTAGTTGCGGATTTCTCGGTTGATTTTGACTTCCAATCAAAGCACCTCCTATAAGCCCATCATTTCACGCACAACATGGTCGGACATTTTGACGCTGCCCACCAAAATGAGCATATGAAACACCAATTCCCCGATATAGCTCCACACCATAGAAGCCGCCGCCGCGTCCGGGTCAACAGCGGGCGGGGAGCTGGCAAACACGGAGAAGATGATGCAGGCCAGCACGATGACTGCCCCCTCCAGACAGACGGCGGCGTAGCTTTTCAAAAAGCTCTTGCCCACGTTCTGGCTGGGTTCCCCGGCAAAGCTGGACAGGGGGATGGGGGCCAGCGCAGCGTACATAAACATCTTAAAAAAGCGCCCGTAGACACTCAAAATCATGACGAAGGACAGCACCCAAATGAACAGCCCGCCGATCAGCGTCACCGCCCAAAGGGGTATGCTCTCAAAAAAGCCGCAGTCCTCAATGGCCGTCACGATCTCGGCGGGCAGGACGGTGGATTGCGGCGCTCCGAAACCCGCCGCGTTCATAATGGACGACACCACGCCCTGGATGATACTCAACAGGGCCAGCATCAGCTCCATGCCATAGGTGATAAGGGCCTTTGCCAGCGCAAAGCGGACGAACAGCTTCAGCGCGTGTTCCGGCTTTTTGACCTCCACAAAACTGCCGCAGGTCTTTACTACGCCCACCACGAAGAACAGCACCAGCAGGGCGTAGCCGATGGCCTGCAACGCGCCGTGGATGTCCGACACCACGTTCCAGATCGCGCCGCCCTTGAAGTCCTGGGGGGACTGCGTGATAAGCTGCCATATCTCGCTCAACTTGCCGTTCCAGACCTCCAAAGCGTTCTCCAAATTCTGGACTACCCAATTATCTGACACGCAAAGCACCTCCTTTTAGGGGCAGACCCGTCCTTGCGGGTCTGCCCCCGTGTCAGTAGATAATGAGTGCTTACGCGCCGGTGATAAGGGTCAAAATCTCACGGGCAAAGGTGATAATGACGCCGCCCGCCAGGGTCAGGAAGCCGTTGGAACGCTGGGAGGGGTCGTGGCTCTGGAGGGAGAGGCCCACCTGGACGATGCCCCAGCCCAACAGAATGAGGCCCACGGCCCGGATCAGGCCGAAAATAAACTCGGACAGGTTGTTGATAACGGTGAGGGGGTCGCCGCCAGCGGCGGGGGCGGCAAAGGCCGTCATGGTGCAGCAGCCCATCAGGGCCACGGTCGCCACCAGGGAACAGTAGTAGCGGAAGCCCTTTTTCACCTTGTCGGGCGTGGGCAGTCTGTTCCCGGTGTTCTTCTCGTTCTTCTTGAAAATGTTCATTGTGCGTTACCTCCATGATTGATGATATATTCCTCCAATTCTTCCTCGCTGAGAAGAATGAAGCGGTGTTGTCCGGCGTCCAGTTCCACCTCCGCCGCCTGTTTCAGCAGTTCCGGGTCAAGCTGGATAGAAGCGATGCTGCGGGTGTCCTCCCCATGCCGGTACGGTTCGGCCCCTCCGTCTGTGGTCAGCTTCACATTGGGGTGTTTCAGAATGTCGTACTTGAAGTCCTGAATAGGCCGCTCTCCACGGATAAAAAGAAGCGCATACTGGTTGTCCAGCATACGCACTTCATCCGGCATAAGCAATTCGCGGCCCGCTAATTGCCAGTTGGTGGAGTAGCTGCCGCTCCGCCCCCTGGACTGTCCGTAGGTGTTCGTGTCGATGGTTTCCTTGCCCAGTAGCTTGGAAACATACTCGTGGGTCGCCTGCTCATTTCCGCCCAAATAGATAAACTCGTCGCAGTTGCCCACGATGCTTTCCCACTGTTTCTCAAAGAGGGCCTTTAGCTGGGCGAGGTTCTGGATGATGATGCTCACGGAGATTTCCCGACTCCGCATGGTAGCCAGCAGCTTGTCAAATTCATCGGGCAGGGCAACGTTGGCAAACTCGTCCATCACAAAATGCACATGGACGGGCAGACGCCCGCCGTGTACCACGTCCGCCTGATAGTAGAGCTGCTGGAAAAGCTGGGTGTAGAGCATACCCACGATGAAGTTAAAACTGCTGTCGTTGTCGGGGATAACGGCAAAAATGGCCGTCTTTCTCTCGCCCAAACTCCATAGCTCCATCTCGTCCGTCTGCGTCATACCGGCCAGCGATTCCAGGTTGAACTTTTCCAGCCGGGACACCAGCGTGATCTGGATGGATTTCAGGGTCTTGCCGCTGCCGGAGCGGTAATTGCGGTAATATTTCAGGGCGATATGCTCCGGGTTCCGCATTTCCAGGCGGTCAAAGAGTTCATCCAGCGGCGATTGAAACTCGTCGTTGTCCTCCCGGACTTCCCCGGCCCGTATCATTTCCATGACCATCGGGAAGTTCTGTTCATCGGGCGGGGCCTCATAGTGGAGATAGAACACCAGCGCCAGCAGGAGCATTTGCGCCGCCTGATCCCAAAACGGGTCTTGGCTTTGACTGCCTTTGGGCGTGGTGTTCTTAAACAGATTTGTCACTAACCGCTGGATGTCGTTGTCGCTGCGGAGGTAGACGAATGGGTTATAGCAGTAGCTTTTCTCCATGTTGATAAGGTCGATCACCTTAATGTCGTACCCCTTGGCTTTCAACAGGTTCCCGGTGTCCCGCAGCAGTTCGCCCTTGGGATCGAGGCACACAAAGCTGGTGTTGGCGTTCATAATGTTGGGCTTCGCAAAAAACCTCGTCTTGCCCGCGCCAGAGCCGCCGCACACCAAAATGTTGAGATTGCGGCGGTGTTTGCGTCCGTCCAGCCCTATGGCTACGTTCTGCGTCAGTATCTTGTTCTCGGTCACTTTCCTGTCGGCGTACTTCTTCCTGACGGCCTGGGCGGTGCCCCACTTGGCGGAGCCGTGTTCCTCCCGCCTGCGGTAGTTGCGGTCGGTGGAGAGGTAGACGCCGATGCCCAGCCCGTAGCACAGCACAAAAATAAGGACAGTTTTCAGGCTGTCCTTGCACCATACAATGTGAAACGGGTCATTCAGCGCCGCCCCGCCGTACTGCACCAGCCCCAGCAGACCACCGCCCACATAGGGGGCCAGCAACAGGGCCAGCCAGACCACGGGGATGATACCGCAGGCGTAGAGGGTCAGGTGGGTCTTGGAGAATTTATCTTGCCTCACGGTCAGCCCTCCTTTTCTGGCGCTTGGTGGGGGCATCTATCACCTTTAATATCAGGCCGTCCAAATCCTCGGTGGGCTTGCCGTCCCGGATGGCGTCGTTGCGGAAATCGGTCAGGCCCCGCACCATAAGCCGCTGTTCGTAGTCGTTCAGCGTGACCACACGTTTTTCATCACGCATAGAGCGCCCTCCTTACCTCGCGCCGCCGTCCCTATTGGGGTCCCCGCCGAAGCCCAGCGAAGCGGGTTCGGCGGGGGAAGGAGGAGCAGCGGAACGAGTGAGCTTTGCCGCTTGCGGCGAAGCGAAGGATGTGGAGCGTGCGACGACGCTCTGCGCTTTCTCCTGGGCGGCAAAGAGCCGGTTCATATCGGCGGTGATGCTGCCAGCCACGTCCCGCATGACGCCCGCCTCGGCCCGGAGCGCCTTGGCGTCCATCATGGCGTAGCTCTCCGGCAGACGGTCAAAGGAAAAGCCCTCCACCGACACGCCGCTGCGCTTGCACAGCATATAGGACACGCTGTACGCCGCGAAGTCCGGGCTTTCACAGGTGATACCGCCCTTGTCCATGTGGGCACGGGCAAGCTCCTGGGCCAGCCCTCGGAAAATGGTGGGAGCATCCAGCCCTTGCCGCACATAGATGATATTGTTCTGCGGGTGATAGGCCATGTTGGTGCCCTCCGGCAGTTCATTGGAGATGGAGAAGCGGCAGGGGGCGTTGTTCATCAGGGCTTTCAGCAAAAGCCGCTCGTCACGGGCCACGGTGGGGGCGGGCCGCTGCTCGGCCCTGGTCTGAGAAATATCAAAGACCTTTTTCACATTGTAGGACACGCCCACGCTGCCATCGTCCTTTTTGTACTCCTTGCCCGGTTCCAGAATGGTGATGGCATCCTGGCCCCGCTTGACGTACACGCCGTCAGCCTTCCAACTGTCGAAGTCGGCCAGCTTGGTGGCCTCCGGGCATTGGGCTGCGATCAGGATGGCGTTGCTCACGGAGTAGAGGTCAAAGCGGGCCTGCACGTCCAGATAGGCTTGGAACACGCCGCCATCCATGCCCATGTCGTGAACGTGGTTGTCGATCATGGCGTAGACGCTCTCGCGCTCCGCCTGCTTTTTTGCCGCCCATGCGTCCTTATCAAAGGGCGTTTCCTCCTGCTGGGCGGGCAGGCTGGTAAACAGATCATCATAGTTCGGCATAGTTATCGCTCCTTTAATCGTTTCGGTTTATACTTTCTCGGGGCCTTGTGCTTCGGCCCCTTGGTGGGCTTGGACTGCTCCTTACCTTTTGCCGCCTTTTCTCTCTGCTCCGCTTTAATCGCGTCCAGCTCCTTACGGACGGAGGGACGGGAACGCTCCTGCGGATCAGAAGTACCCGGTGCGGCTGGCTCTTTGGGCTTTGAGGTAGGCTCGGACTGACGGGATTTCTCGATCCGGCCTTCGGTGGGGTTTTCGGTCTGGCCCTCCTCCCTGGTGGGGGATGCGCCCAGCACCGCCGCTAAAAACTCGTCCATATCCTGTTCGGGTTCGGGGGCGGTGCGCTCCGGGATGGGCAAATCGCCCTCCTGTTCCGGGGGCGGGGAGAGCATGGCGTCCAGCAGATCGTCCACCTCCTGCTCGGTCATCGGTTCCGCCGCCGCTGGCGCTTCCGGGACTTCTGCTTGCTGTTCCTGACGGCTGCGCTCGATCTCGCTCCTGATCTCAGCCATATCCACGGTAGCCAGGTTGAATCGCTCAAAGATACGGTTGATCTTGCTGGCGTCCTCGGCCCGCACCATAATGTCAGTGATGCCGTCCGTGGCGTCCCGGTCTTTCAGAACGCAGTAGAGAACGCCGTACTTCTTGGCCTCCCGGCAAAAAAGCTGGAGGTTGCTGTCTTTCACGGCGAACACCTTCAGCTCCTTGCCGCTGCGGAGCATATTGGTCAGCCGGGTCTTGCCCTTGGTTTTCTTCTGCTCCCGCAGGATGGCGTACAAGAGGATGGCAAGCTGTTTGGCACCCTCGCCGGCCAGCTTGACCGCCACTTCACCTGTTTCCAGGGACAGCCTCACGACTTGCTCCGCCGCGTCGCCTGAATAGCTCATGCTGTGTCAGCTCCTTTCGTTCGGTTTCCTTTTGTTCTATCAGCCGTTCCAGGTTTTCCTTGACCTGCCCGGAACGCTGGGCGATACCGTCACATAAGACCACCTCCTTTCGTGCCGCCCTGATGCGGCTGGACAGGGCGCTGATCTTCTGCTTCACCTCGTCCACCGCTGCGGCGTCACCCTGCCGGTTCAGCCGCCGCAGTTCCTTACGGAGTTCCTGCCGCTGGGCGGTCAGGGCGTCCACCTCCGCCGACACCGTTTCCCGGTGGGCGGTCAGTTCCCCGATGGTGCCGATGTGGTGCTTTCCCAAAAACCGGGTTTCCGCGTCCAGCCTGTCCAGCTTGGCTATATCTTCACGCAACAAAAAAGACACCCGCTTGACGGATGCCGGTCGTTTGACGATGATGTGAAGTTCATAGCAATATCGGAAGTACAGCGCCCGCAGGCCGGTAATTTTCTTCCGGGGCTTTCCCCGCACACGGTAGCGCCGGGGCGGACGATGCACTACCTCCGGGAATGGCACTTGCTTTTGGAGGTTGTGCAGAATACGCTCTTTGATCTCGTCCAGGGAGTAGCCCTCACCCAGCTTGTGGAAACGGAAGTAACCGCCAGCGTCGGGCGGTTTCAGGGCTGGATATTTCAGGGGCTTGCCGCCCTTGCCCCGTGTTTTGATCTGATAGCCCATCTCGCCCATCACCCGCAGAAAGTCGCGCTCGGTGGTGGATGCGAGGATGGCCCGGTCAATATCCGCCCGGATGGTGCCCCGGTGGGTGGGCTTACCGTTCTGCTCTGCCTGCCATTCGGCATAGTGCTTGGCCCGCCCGCCGGGGTTCTCTATCACAGAAATAGCGTACTCCCGGCAAAGCCGGTCTGACACTTCCCTCATACGGGCGTAGTCGGCGGGAGTGTTATCAAATTTCAGCCCGTCCGCAAAAGAAACGGAGTTCAGAACAAAGTGATTATGATAATGGCCGGTATTACAGTGGGTAGCTACCACCACTTCAAAGCGGTCGCCCCACAACTCCTGCGCCAGCTTGACGCCGATCTCATGGGCAATCTCCGCTGTGACCTCATTGGCCTTGAAAGACTGATAGCCGTGGAAGCAGACACGGCCCCCCATTTTGTCCCGGCCCGATATGCGCTGCCATAGCTTTTTCGTTTCAATAAACTGATGGGCGGCGGTTTCTTCTTCACAGTTCAGGCAGGACACATAAGAGCGGCGCTCGGTTTTCATGTCATTGGCGGCATACTCCAGCACATCGCCAACAGCGTGGAGGGACGCCAGTTCCTCATAGCTGCCCTCGGTGGTCTTTTCCGGGTTCCGGGCGTAGTTTATCACCCTGTCCACGCGCCCCTTGATGGGCCAGATAGAGGTAACGGCCATATCAGTCCGGCATGGTGTAGGCGTCCACGATCAGCTTCTCAACCGTGCGGAGGTCGGCCACATCCTTGCGGAGCTGGGGCACGTCCAGCAGGCCGATGGAATTGGCCCGCTTCAAAATCTGATTGAGGTTGCTCCCCACGCGCCGCACCTCCTGGATCAGCGCAGGCACGTCGGCAGTCGGCCCGTCCTTGACCTCCTTACCGGCAACAGCCGCACGGATGAAGCCCTCCCGCGAGAGGTGGGACTTGCGGATTTTTTTCGTCAGCGCGTCTAACTCGTCCTTGGAAAAATAGACGACGACGCGGCAGTTCCGTTTTCTCAAAATGAAACGCTCCTTTCTGTAAAGTCGGTTGTAAATGCGGGGTCATAGGGGCGGCAAGCCCCTGTCAAGCTGTCCTTGCTGTAGCAAGGACGTTGCTTGTTAAGACAATACCGCCCTCTGCGCCTGCGGCGCGGGAGAACGGTCGGGGTAGGTTCAAGCCTGGTCGGATTTCGCCTTGGGCGGACGCTCCCAAAGCCAGAACTCCCGCTTGGCCTGCATATATTCCTCATAGGCAAGCTGGCGGTTAATGCGGTCGAGCCATGCCCACTCCGCTGGGGAAACACGGCGGGCAAACTTGGGAGGGGGCTTGCTGTGTGGCACGTTCACTGGCATGAAAAACACCTCCTTTTTTCAGCGGGTGACGGCAAATAACGGCTATTTTGCCGTCATGGATAATTAAGGACAAAATGGGTGACGGCACTTTTAGCCGTTTTTGCCGTCACATAAAGTTATCCAGGAAGCCCATGATGGTACCATCCATTCCATCATCACCCTCCGGCTCTGCCTGCACAGGCTGAATAGGCAGTTGCTTCAAAGCGGCGGCGAGTTCTTCCTGCATGATGCCGCGTATCATGTTCTGGACACGGTTGGCCCGGTCTGCATGATTGATGATTGCCAGCACAGCCTTGTTCATGGATGCCGGGTTAAGCCTTTGCAGATACTCCCACGCCCTCCTGTCCTCCGGGCGGTCAAGGTCAAAGCGGAGGGTCATCTTTTTACGTTGCATGGGAAACGCCACCCTTGCGGAGCGCCATCTCGCACAGATACTCATAACCCTTGGCCGTGGCGCAAATGTCATCGTAAATGGTCACGCGGTCGGCGGCATAGTCGCCAAAGTTACGGATCAGGCAGCTCCCGCCGCCCAGCACATGGAGCCGCATGAGGGCCGGGTTGTACTCATGCTCCCGCAGAATGCGGAAAATCTCGCTCACATACCCTGCGGCGGTTTCCCGAATGGTGGTCAGGTAGTCCTCCTGAATGTCTGCCGCACCAAACCGCAGCACCCGGTTGATGATGGAGTCGTCCACCGTGGCGTGGTGGGTTCGCATGACGTTCTCCCGGACGGCCAGCATACATTGGTGGGTGCCGTACTTCTCCGTAAACATTCGGTCAGCGGCGGGCTTGCGGTCGTTGATGAACATGATGTTCATGGTTCCGTTGCCAATGTCGCACAGCATATTCACGCCCTGAAAATCCCTGATCTGGCTGGCTACCGCCGCGAAGCCCTGGGGGAACACGTCGGCCCCGGCGATCTCCGCCTGATACGCTTTTCCCCGGAAGGTGAAGCTCACCTCCCGGCTCCGCAGGAGGTATGCTTTGAACTCCTCCCGCTGTTGGCTCACCCAGGTGAGGGGCAGGCCCACCGCAAGGCGCACCCTGGCGGCGGTCAGCCCGTATGCGTTCAGTTCACGGGCAATAGCGGCCAGGGTGAGGACATAGTGATCGTCGTCCCCGGTTTTGTTGGCGGTAAACTCCTTGTGGCCCGTCCCGATCAGGTAGTACCGCCCGCCGTAGACCAGCAACTCGTCCTTAAATACCGGCTCGGCGTCATGGGCGGTCAGCCCTGCGGGAAAACAGCAGTTTGCGGTCTTGATGTTGCCATAGCCGTTGTCGATGCCGATGATCTTCATGCCCTGATAGTCCTTCACCGGCTCCATTCCTCCTTTCTCTGCACCAGCCCCAGCTTCCGCTGGAGCAGTTCATTCACGTCTTTTCCGCTGGTAGGCGGCTGGTCTAACACCTTATAGCGGTCGTGCAGCCCGCCCATGATACCTGCCGCCGCACCCCGCCCCACCTCGTCATTGTCCAGGTGAAGTTGCAGGGTATGGATGTTGGGATGCTCCTGAAGATACCGGCTGAGAGCGATAGGCACCACGTTCTTCCGCTTGGTCTGATAAACACCGGCCAGGGAAAGCAGGCTGTCCTTCTGCCAGTCCCAGCCCCGTCCCAGCGTCAAAGTGGCATAGCTCAACAGGTCGATGGCGGATTCAAACAGGTGGAGCCTGCCCGATTCCTGGGGTGCGGAGATGGAGAACGAGTAGTGCTTGTCGCTGCCCGTCACCTCGCCCTTGAAGTCCCCCAGCGTCCCCCGCAGGGCGGCGTAGCGCACGTTGCCCTCCCGGTCATACCCAGCGAACAGGGCGTTGTGATACTGCTTCGTTTCAAAAAGCAATTTGTGTTCCAGGCAGTAGTCCAGAACGACCGGGTGGATGCCGCGTCCCATGAGATAATTCAAAACTCTGTCGTGATTGCTGTTCAGCTCTGGCATGAGAAGTTTTCGGGGTGGGGCAGGTTTGGGGGCGGTATGAGAAACGGGCGGCAATACTGCCGCCCGCCCAACAAGCGTTTCCACCGCCTGGGTAAACGAAAAGCCCTGGACTTTAATGAGATAGTCCAGGGCCGTCTTGCCGCCGATCCCACGGGAAAACCAGTTCCATTTCCCGTTGCTGATTTTCAGGCTGTCATGCTCACGGGTGCAATAGGTGCTGCCGCTGACGTGTACCAGCTCATGGGGGTCATATCGCTGGAGGTAGGTCAGCAGGTCAAGCTCCTTGGCCTTTGTGATTTGCTCCGGCGTGACATAACCCATCTACCGTCCCTCCCGCTGGCCCGGAGGCCAAAGCCGGTGTCGCTGCCGGTCGTGCAGCGTGGCTCGCAGTTTCTTGACTGTCATGGTGCGTCAGCTCCTTTTTTGAGATAGTAATAGCCGGAGAGGATTTTCGGATTGAAAATCTCCCCAGCTATGTACGATTCCTGTTGTATCAGGACAAAAAACATGGTATAATGTGATGTAATAATAATTGCTATTGCCATAAAATGATGCAGTTGTCGATATACCACAGAGGAGAAATTCAAAAATGAAAGTGAGTAAAATTACCGTTTCCATTTGCGCTTTGTTAGACATTTTGGTTGGTTGTCTTATTGCAAATATCCCAGAAACATATACGTTAGCTCTTAATATTTTATTAGGTGTATTTACGGGTTTGTTTGTATCAATAGTCACATCACTGATTTGCTACTTCCATGAGAAAATCACAATAATCAGCAAAGCAAAAAGTCAACTCCCAGATGTGTATATTGACCTACTAATAGTTCAACAGATGACAGGAAGCATACTCCCAAGGATCATCCATACATATAGACTTGATGACTTGAACTATCGTACAGTCATATCTATATCAGACCTTGCAGTTCATGCTATTGACAAAAATTCACTCAAGTTATATTCTCCATTTTTGCAGTACGGGAAGAAAGCAAAATTTGTTAGGGATATTGACCAATTTGAGGACAAACTGTATAATTTGAAATTCTGTCTTACCAACATCCAGAAAAACGTATTGGACGCTGATTTGCTTCAATTAGAAAAAACGGCATTTATTCCATCTCCTATGGTAAATACCTATCCAAAAGAGTCCCTTCTTATTGAAACCCGAAACTGTGTTAATGTTCAGACTGCAAAAGTACATGAGTATGAAACATCTCTGCTACTGGAATTAGACGATTTAGGCTTCATGATATTCGGGCATGAGTGGGAGAAAAAGAAGTCAGGATTAACAACTCAGGCAACAAATATTTTGCAGAGAAATTAGATTTATATTTTGAGGTGGCACTGGAAGTTTGTCCAATATCGCCTTTCGCCACAGAATACCTATCTTGCAGGATTTCGTATGGAGGTGTCCCCATGGCAAATCGTGAACATATTCCCGCCGCAAAAAAGGCGGCGTATCTGGACAAGCAGATGTTCGCCACCATTATGTGCATGATACCCGCAGGGAAGCTCATCACACAGGAGGCCATTTGCGAGATGTGGGCCAGACGGAAGGGGGCCAACTTCTGCGAGATCAAGGGCGATGGTATCATGCCCTTTGATAAAAAATTGTTCTGGACACCCGCCGATGTTCAGCGGGTGGATTTTATCACAGAACTCAAAGACTACGGCAAGCCCGACCAGAATAGCCTAATACCCTACTGGCGCATGATCTCACTCCGGGGGATGCTGATAGACTATGGCCGGTATTTTGACAAGGAAGCGCAAAAGGAGCTTTTGGAGAAAGAGGGCCATGTGATAGAGCAGCCCGATCCTAACAAGCGTCTGTACCGAGTACGGAATTATAAAGCGGCGCTCTTTGACCTGGATAAGCTGATTATCAATGAATAAATCTGCTATTAAATAAAATGAATGCGTACTATTACACTGTTGGGGGAGACTTATAATGGCATCATCTATGAGAAACACTTGCGTAGAGCAATGGCGGTTATGTGAACTCACAAATATACTTGATTCCATTGAAGATGACATAGCTTCTGCCATATCTGACAAACAAATAAAGACTGGAAATGATTATTGTAATATTGTCCTTCGTGCTATGGGAAAAGCTATTGTCAGTATGCGAGAAATCATTTGTCTTGTGTCTTGTGGTTATCCAGACGGGGCATTGTCTATTTCAAGAAATCTCTATGAACAACTTATCATATTAGCTTTTTTTGAGGGAAAGCATCAAGATAGGAAATTTCAAGATTACATTGAAGATTATTGCATAGATTATGATATACAACGCTGTAACGCATTGATATACGAATGCAAGAATTGTTTTCAAAATCCAGAGCGACTTACAGAGCTAACACAAGAATTGACAAGAATAAAGAGTTCAGCACACAAATCGACTGACCGGGGGACATATTGGTGGGCTGGCTACTCCAGCTTTTCTAACCTCACCAAAGCAGTAATTAAGTCAATGCAGGAACAAAATGTTCAGTTTTTCCTTCATAGACTGCATTTGCATTATAAAAGGGCGTGTGTAGCTCTACACGCAAGTTGTATCGGAAATACTTTGCGGTTAGGGGGAAATCCCGATTTTGCAGGAATTGATACTACACCATCAGAAAAAGGCCATGCACTTCCACTTTGGTTTGCAACAGTATCGTTAGGCTATATTCTTGGTGCAGCATTTTCAGTGCTTGAATTAGACTATGAAAATTACGAACAAACGCTAAATGGACTGTCATCGTTTTATGACAGTAAAGAACGGGACTGATTGGAAGATGCTCTATTACATAAAAGCTAATAATAACTTTTATATGCTCCATCTTTCTTTATGAATTTTTTGTTCCCGGTTATGTAGGGGGCGGCGCTGGCTGACTGCCAGCGCCGCCCTTCGTCACAGGATGCCCGCCTTTTGGAGATAGCCCACGCTGTCGTAGCAGCCCCGGAAGTAGACCGACTGCATTTCCAGCTCCACAAGCTGGTTTTGCAGGCCCACCACTTCAATGGCCGCTGCGCACTCCTGTTCGGTCAACGCTACCGCTTTCTCTGTGTCGAACATCCCCATCACATGGGGGTACTGCCGGTAAATGCTTTCGATCTTGTCCTGAATGGCCCGGTACGCCTTGTCCGTCTTGGACAGTTTTGCGACAACGCCGCTCAAATACTCCTGCATCGCCGTCCCCTGGGCCTCCACAAAGGTTTCAAATTTGAACTCATCTGGCACCATCTTCACCTCCGCCTATATTCTGCGCCTATTATACAGCGCAGATACCGTCAGGGCAAATGTGCGATTGGCGTTACCGATCCCGGTCGGGGCCGTCCCGGTCGGGGGTATCGGCTTCGTCCCCCACATCCCCATCTACGATCTCATTCTCCTGCTTGTCCATATTCAGCAGAATGTTCAGTTCATCCAGACGGGCCGACTTTGTTTTCAGCTCGTCCTCCTGGGGAAACGGCTTCTCAACCTCTACCTTTGCGCTGGCAAGCTGGGTTTCGTAGGT